>Ga0208821_1001076_pt1 | contig 16930 bp, 22 predicted proteins | sample June2015DPH_20_5_FD_184720 | JGI IMG/M metagenome (GOLD analysis project Ga0208821, IMG submission 184720) | Peatland microbial communities from SPRUCE experiment site at the Marcell Experimental Forest, Minnesota, USA - June2015DPH_20_40... | ecosystem: Environmental > Terrestrial > Soil >... | reverse complement strand
ACGGCGCTGCTGGCCAGTTTCATGTCAGGCATGGCCGGAAACGTCACCGCCTTCAACACGGTTTGGACTTTCGACATCTATCAGACGCACGTTAACCCCGGCAAGCCTGACCATCACTATCTGAATATGGGCCGTTTCGCAACGGTTTTCGCCGTGGCGGTGGGAATCGGGACGGCCTTCATCGTTCTGAAGTTCAACAACCTGATGGATTATCTCCAGCTCCTTTTCGCCTTTTTCAACGCGCCGCTGTTCGGTACCTTCCTGTTGGGAATGTTCTGGAAGCGCACCAGCGCGCATTCCGGCTTCTGGGGATTGCTTTCCGGGATTTTCGCCGCCGCCACCCACTACACCCTCTACCACTATCATGTGATTTTCTACCCCACCGATATGGCGGCGAATTTCTATCAGGCTATCTGGGCTTTCTCGGTCTGCGTTGTGGTGACCGTGGTTGTGACCCTGTTCACCGAACCTCGAAAGGAAGAAGAACTGGTGGGGCTTGTGTACTCTCTGACTCCAAAGCCTAGAAACCAGGACCTGCCCTGGTATGAGAGGCCCGGCATTCTTGCCATTGGCATCCTCGCGCTCTGCATTGTGTTGAATATCATCTTCTGGTGAAAACTATGGGTTTGGACATTCGCTTACCAATTGGAATCATCTTCACCATTTACGGCGCCGTTCTTATTATTTATGGCGCGGTGGCCGATCCAGCCATTTTCGTGAACTCTCTGGGAGTAAATATCGATATATGGTGGGGCGCGGCGATGCTGGTTTTCGGCCTATTCATGGGGACTCTCGCATTCAGGGCTTCGCATCGTAACGTCTGATGACTGAACTCCGCTGGAATCCTACGGTTCGTGAATGGGTCTCGACGGCCTCCCATCGCCAGGACCGACCGCAGATGCCGGAGGATTGGTGCCCATTCTGCCCGGGCTCGGGGAGAGTTCCGGACAACTATGACTGCTATATTTACCCCAACGATTTTGCCGCCTTCTCCATTCCCCCCCCGCAGCCTGCCATCCAGGGCGACGACTTCTATCGAGTGGCGCCGTCGTATGGCAAATGCGACGTGGTCCTTTACTCTCCGGACCACAATAGTTCTTTGCCGCAACTTTCGCTGGACCACATTGTGAAGCTCGTCCAGATATGGCGAAAACGCTTTACGGAACTCAAGGCGACTGCGGGCATTCGCTATGTTTTGATTTTTGAAAATAAGGGCGCGGTGATTGGCGTGACCATGCCTCACCCCCACGGGCAGATTTATGCTTTCCCGTTCATTCCTCCGCGCCTGGAGAGGGAGATGGAAGCGGCGCGCGCTCACCAGCGAGCCAAACGAAGATGCTTGTTTTGTGACATTCTCAAGAAAGAGCGTGGTGAGGGGCGGCGAATCGTTGCCGAGAATGAGGCCTTCACGGCTTTCGTGCCCTTTTACGCGCGCTGGCCCTATGAAGTCCACATTTTCTCGCGCCGCCACCTCGGAACACTCGATCAGCTTCGGCGCTCCGTTGAAAGTCACGTCATTCCCGCGAAAGCGGGAATCCAGATGCCTGAGGTGGACCCCCGCTTGCGCGGGGGTGACGAGGGTTCGACTTTCATTTCTAAGGGTGGGCCGCAGCCCCATGACCACTCGGAGGAGCGCGGCCTGGCGGAAATTCTGAAGTGGGTCACACTGAAATACGATAATCTTTATCAGATGTCGTTCCCTTACATGATGCTGCTCCACCAGGCGCCTACGAAAGGGAGGTTTCCCTATTTCCACTTCCACATCGAGTTTTATCCTCCCCATCGCAGCAAGGAGAAGCTGAAATACCTGGCCAGTGTCGAGAGCGGCTCAGGAACTTTCCTGAATGACTCGCTGGCGGAGGAAAAGGCTGCGGAACTCCGCAGCGTGCCACCGGTGCGGCGGGAAGAGGTCGAGAAGTAGGCAGTAGGCAGAAAGCAGAAGGCAGTACCCAAGCATGTTTGTGAGTAAGCTGGCCGCGGGTGGCGCCGACATCGCGTTTTATGTCGGCGACCGTTAAGGAACCAGAACAGGCCACGAATAGGGCGCGGTGACAGAGATGTTGCGCGTGTTGTGGGGCGCATACATAAAAGGCGATGTATGCGCCACCCGCGACCTCAACGCGTTTATGAAGTGGGAGAAACTGGGGAAGAGCGAGGCTGACTCTCCAAGATTTCGACAACTGCTGGCGGTCACGAAACAAGCCATGGCACAGCGGGTTAGCGGACAGCCCTCTGTGCGTGAGCAGATCACGACGGCGATAAAGGGCTGATTGATTATAGGGCCCGCGGGGCTGCCCCAGGCACCTGTTTTGCGTGTCTGCAATGTCCCGTTCTACAAGCGGCGTCAGATGAATCGGAATTTGCTAGCTTCCAAATACTCTGCGACGTTGTCGACTGCAAGCCAGCGCCTTCGCAATTTTTCCGCAACGGTTCCGGTTGTATTCGAACCAGCAAAAGGATCGAGAACGATATCACCCTCTTCCGTTAGCAGGAGGGTGAAGAATTCTGGTAGCGCGGCGGGAAACCGCGCGGGATGAAGGTTTACGCCAGCTTCTTTGCACTTGAGGGTGTAGGCGTCGTTGGCAGCATTGTTGCCAAATTTGAGCATATCCGTGGGGATTTCCTCAAGCACGTTGGCCGGTATCGATCCCCCAGGGCTCGTCATGCTGAAGCTGGTTTTGATGTTGTGCCCGGAAGGTCTGACCGTGGGCGTAAGACCTTTGCCGTTCAGCCGGTGCATGTCTTTGCTGTAAGGCCGCAGAACCCCTCGATTGTCCGCCTTCGGCCAAGGGGTTTTGGAGAGCCACCAAACGTATTCAACGGAATCCTTGATGCGAATCCGGCGAACTGTAACCCACTCAGCAGGCATCGGCATCTTCGCCGGGTTAAACCAGAAGCACTCCTGCGCCAGGTGAAATCCCACAAACTCAACGAGGGCGATAAGTAGTTTGTAGTGATAGAGTGAGCGAGTAGGCTGGCCCTTGTTATAACTGCCCCCTATGTTTAGAATGAAGCTGCCGTCATTTGTGAGCACGCGACGGATCTCAGTGGCGAATGGCAGAAACCACTCAACGTAGTCGGACTTATGAACATTCCCGTATTCCTTCTGGAAATGGAGGGCATAAGGCGGAGACGTAATTACAACATTGATGGAATTGTCGGGTAGCGCACTTAGGATCGACAGCGAATCGTCGACATAAGCCGCCCCCAACGGGGTTGTGTAAAGAGGGCTGTGCGTGGGGAGAAGTGCGGCCGGATTGGCAGGAGTCGTGAATAGCGCCTGCTGTGGCTTGCTGATCATTTCTGCGGTCTTTGCCATTGCCTCATCGACTCCTGATGCCGGTGTCTCCTACTCAAGATACTACAACTCTTTTTCGACAGTTTGATGGTAAATGATTAGGTTTACTTTGTCAACCTATTTGTGATGAGCAAAATCAACCCCTTAGACTGGATATCCCAGACCAAAGCGGCTAAACTTCGTGGTGTTTCCAGGCAGGCGATTTGGAAGCTTGTGACCAAAGGCCGGATAAAAAGCATTGAAATCGGAGGGCATAGATTTGTTAGCCTTGCTGATGTCGAGAGTTTCCGGCGGGGCCGACCGGGCAGGCTCAAGGTGAGAAGGAACCGTGAATAACAGGATTAACGAGGTCAAGCGGCTGCTTGAGGGTTGTACGGAGACACAGAGGCGCGAGATTTTCGAGTACCTGCGCCTGGAATTCCCAATCCACCCACTCGAGACTAAGCTTAACACGCAAGCCGAAATTATTTTGGAGGCAATCGACAGAGCAAGTGACCTCACTTTGAGGGGCATCAGGGGGGTCATTGCCGAAGCAGCATTTAAACTGAACGTGGTGGCGTCACTGCGGGGCTGGCGGAATGAAACACTTGAAGGCGATTTCCCATACGATTTCCTCTTGAGAGATTCGACCGGCGAGGTTCGCATCCAGCTAAAGATGCAGAGGTTAAAAGACCATCGCCCAATGATGGCGAGCCAAGGCTATGCATACCTTCCGACCGATATGTACGTCGTGGAGACCCAACGAACAAGGGGCGGGACGGACCCACATACCAAGCAACAAACCAGACCTTACCGTTTCGGTGAATTCGATATTCTGGCCGTGTCTCTGCACCCCTCGACCAACGATTGGTCGACATTCATGTACACGGTTTCCGATTGGCTGATCCCCCGGCCCGAGGATGCAAACCTAATGCTAAAGTTCCAGCCCGTCGCGAAGACGCCCGACCCCAATTGGACGAACGACTTCAACCAATGCGTGAGTTGGCTTCGATCGGGGCGGAAGAAGCGAATATGGCAGCAACCAGAGGGTACGCCCAGGAAGCGATGAATATGTCGATCGGAATGGTACTTGATTGCCACCACGCGCGTAGGGCATGTGCTGCCCTTGATAAATGCGCCGGCCATCAATGCCTCTCTTCAAACTTTTGCTCGAAAACTTTCCTGGGCACACGACACTCACTTTGACGGTTATGTCGCCTTCCCTGAGAGGTAGTGCCGTGCTCGAAACAATACTGGCGCTCAGCCAATTGCTCGTTGCGGGCGAAGAGCCGCGTATGGGAGTGCCTCATCGGGTTTGCGTCAAGCGCCCAATTTGCGCCATAATCTGCCTTCTGCTTACTGCTTTCTGTCTACTGCTTACTGCGGGTCGTTGTAAACGCGAATTGCTTTTGATAAGGTGAAAGGTGAGGTGAAGGACGTATGGTAAAAACGGTCACCCTTAACGCGGAGATTCCGGCCAGCCGGGAGCTGCGCATCAGGCTCCCTGCGGACGTGCCCACGGGGTCGGCCGAGATTGTGATCACGGTTTCATCCTCCGGGTCCCGGCCCCACTCGACTTTTAGCGACTTGCTGAACTCCGAATTTTTTGGAATGTGGCGGGATCGCACCGACATCGAGGATAGCTCGGAGTTTGCCCGGAAACTCCGCTCAGAAGGGTGGACCAGATCCGCACGATGAACCTTGTTGATACGGACGTCCTTGTTGATTGTTTGCGCGGAACAATTGCTGCCCAAGCGTGGCTCGAGCAACTGGCCGAGCAGCCCTCCGCCGTGCCTGCGGTCGCCGCCATTCGCCGGCTGGCGCAGAGCGAAGCTCTGCGTTTTGTAGGCATCGCGTCTCAACGAATCGCAGAGCTGCGCTCTGCGCCAGCCGGCGGGTATAATCATGCTCATATACATGAGAGCGAGGTCCAAATGAAACTGGAAGTGGAATTAAGACCGCATATTGGCGAGGCGCTGCTCGCCCGGGCACGGTCGGAAGGCCTGTCGCTCGACCAGTTTGCCGAACGCGCCCTGGAGGCGCTGGTCAAAACCGAGACCCCGAGAGCCACCGCGCAGGAACGAGTCAAAGCGTTCGAAGAGTTTCTGGCCGGGTTGGAGTCGGATGCGGTGTTGCCGGAAGAGGCTTTCCAGCGAGAGAACTGGTATCCGGACCGCCCGTAGACCGCATGGACTACCTCATCGATACCAATGTGCTGCTCCGTGCCCTCGCCGTGCGCAATCCCCTTAGGCCGGTCGCGCGCCAAACCATCAAAGCTTTGCTGCAAAAAGGAGCCGGTCTTTGCGTCGCTCCCCAAAATCTGGTGGAGCTATGGAATGTGTGCACCCGGCCCGAGAAGTACAATGGCCTGGGAAAGACCATTGCCGCAACGGATCGTTACTTGCGCTTTATCGAATCCTTTGCTGCCGTACTTCCAGAAACCCCTGACCTTTTCATCAAGTGGCGCGAACTGGTGGTGACCTACGAGGTTTCGGGAGCGAAGGTCCATGACGCGCGACTGGTGGCGGCCATGACCCTCCACCACGTCAGCCGCATCCTGACCTTCAACACGCAGGACTTCGCCCGTTTCAGAAATATCGAAGCGATCAACCCGGCAGCAATGCGATAGCTTCAGCGATGGGAGATCTTTCAGGGCGGTTCTGCCTTCTGCTTACTGCCTACTCTTAGACGGGAGACCCAATGATTGAACGAGACTTCTACACAGTTTACGGCGCGCCGCCGCAGGTGGTGGTACGCGCCCCGGGGCGTGTAAACCTTATCGGCGAGCACACCGATTACAACGACGGGTTCGTCCTACCGGCGGCCATTGACCGGAGCATTGCATTCGCTGGCCGTAAGCGGGCCGATCGGCTTGTCCGAGTGCATTCCATCGATTTCGCCGGCTCTGTGGAATTCAATCTTGATGATATCCAAAAGGATGGCAAGAATTCCTGGAGCAATTATATTCGCGGGGTCTCGAAATACCTCGAGGAGGATGGCCATCGGCTCTCGGGCGCCGACATGATTTTTGGGGGCGACGTGCCGCGCGAGGCGGGCCTCAGCTCCTCGGCGGCGGTGGAAGTGGGGACGGCCGCGTTCTGGAAAAACCTTCTCCACCTCGACGTGGATCCGGTTTATCTCGTCAAACTCTCGCGCAAGGCTGAGAACCAATTTGTGGGCGTTCCTTGCGGCATCATGGACCAGTTCATTTCCGCGCTGGGGCGCGAAAACCATGCGCTCTTCCTCGATTGCCGCGATCTTTCCTACCGTCACGTGCCGCTGCGGGACAACGTGAAGATTGTCGTCTGTAACTCCGGCGTGAAGCGCGCTCTGGCGCAGTCGGAATACGAAGTTCGCCTGAACCAGTGCCGGCAGGCGGTGGCGCAGATTGCTTCCACGGGCCTTGCGGTGAAGTCGCTTCGCGACCTCGAGCCCGCAGACCTCGAGGCGGCGCGTTCGGTCCTCAGCGGGATTCTTTTTCGCCGTGCCCGCCACATTGTCACGGAGAACCACCGGGTTGTGGAGGCCGTCAAGGTTCTGGAATCCGGTGACATCGAGCGCTTTGGGCAACTTATGAACGCTTCGCACGAAAGCCTGCGGGACGATTACGAGGTCAGCTCCAAGGAACTGGATGTTCTGGTCGAACTGGCGTGGAAACAACCTGGAGTCCTCGGCGCCCGCATGACCGGCGCGGGGTTCGGGGGTTGCACGGTTAACCTGGTCCGCCAGGACGCCGCTGAGGCTTTTGCCGAGGCCGTCCGCCGGGGATATGAGGACGCCCTGGGCCTGAAGGCGGAGATATATATCTGCAAGGCTTCTCAGGGCGCTCTGAGCGCTTAATTTTGGATTTTAGATTTTGGATTTTGGATTCACGAACAGCGGCGACCTCGAATCGGTAATCCAAAATCTAAAATCGTCCAATCAAAAGCGGAGGTCTGCGGTACTCTCTCGTGCGGAGTACACCAACTTGCCACAAGCGAAGTTTTTTCGTATCATGAAAGCGATGGAAGTACATTTCACCCCAGACCTGCAAGCCAAGATTGACCAGTTGGTCGTCGAGACCGGACGTGCGCCCGACAAGCTGCTCGAGGATGCCATGGCCGGATACGTTGCCGAACTTGTGCAGACACGGGAAATGCTCAACAGCCGTTATGACGACCTGAAAAGCGGCAGTGTGAAGCCCATTCCCGGCGACGAGGTTGAAGCCCACTTCCGCGAAAAGAGCGCCGCCGCGCGTCGTTCGCAGCGCGGTTCATGACTGGATACGATTTCCACCCGGAAGCGGCGGTTGATCTTGACGAGATTTGGGATTTCATCGCTAAGGATAATCTCGACGCCGCCGACAAGGTGATTCATGACAATTCATCTCACACCAGAACAAGAGCGGCGGCTTCACGCCGTCATAGGCCGGGGTGCCTACGAGTCTGTTGAGGAAGTGGTGGATGCAGCCTTGGCCGCCGTCGAACAGCGCACCACGCCGGGTTTTGCGGGGACACAGGAAGAACTGGACGCTCTGCTTGCGGAAGGTCTGGCATCGAAGGAACTTGCGGAAGACGACTTTTGGGGTTCGCTGAACGCGCAAACGAACGCCCTGCTTGCCGAGCATAAGACGGGCTCGCGTTCGTGAAGGTTTCGTATCGGCAAGCCGCCAGCGACGATGTGGTGCGCCAGTTTCGCTATTACCTCGTTACCCTGAATCTTCCCGACGTGGCCGTTCGCTTCCGAAAGGCTGTTCAGCGCACTGTTCAATCGTTGCGGCGGCACCCCCTTGTCGGTCCGCGCTATCGTTCCAGCAACCCCCAGCTTCAAACTCTTCGCACGTGGCCGGTTGCGGGATTTGAGGCCATCCGGATTTATTACCTTCTGGACGAAGACACCATCCACGTCATTCGGATTCTGCATGGCAAGCGCGATGTTAAACGCATTCTTGAACGTGAGGGAGGTGTTTGAGGCGGGGTAGAACGGTCAGTGCAGTCCTGACCGCGGGCTTTTCTCATGCCCGGTACCCCAGCGGTAACCTCACATAGTCAATCTGGATGGGGCACGCCGCTGACCCTCCCGCTCAAGTGTTGCGGGGTCCTGGTAAATATCTGGTATCCTTCCCTTACTTTCCTTCTGAAGGAGGCTCAATGATTCCGTTGAGAGTCCGTCGCTTCTCGCAAGCCAAGCGGCCGTTTGCGGTGGGTATATTGGTGTGCTTCTGCATACTGGGGCTCGTGTCGGCCGCACATGGGCAAGCCGACAACGTCAGTCGGCTGATCCGACAGCTGAAGGATCCGAATCCTGAGGTTCGAGGTAATGCGGCCATCGCGTTGGGTCTAAGTAAAGACCCCCGCGCGGTCGAGCCGTTGATTGTTGCCCTGAAGGACAGGGATGCTCAGGTGCGATTGCAAGCGGCCCACGCACTGGGCGAAGTCAAAGACCCCCGCGCAGTCAGTGCCCTGCTGGCGGTGTTGAGAGATCGTGACACGGAGATAATCTCCGAGCCAACGCTTTATATCTTTTTCATTGAACGGGGTGAGCCGGGCTCAGAGGATGCATTGGTCGAGACACTCGACAAGTTTGGCGATGAGGGCATGGCCGAGAAGTTCCTGAACTCTCGAAATGTGAAGTTGGAAGGCGCCGCACGCGCCTGGGCAGCGCGGCACGAAGTCCGGATATTAAACGTGGGCGGCGGTTCGGATTCTGGACAGTGGGGCAGCAAGCGGTAAGCTTTGCTCCCCGGCTCGACGGGACGAGCTACCTTGTGCTCGATGTTTCGAAAGGGGTAAGTTTTGACCCACGCGCGAAACTAGCCTCGGTCGCGGGGTTGACGCCGGTGGCGCGGACATCGGTTTATGATGTCTGCGATCATCGGGCCGAATGGCGAGCCGAGTCGAGTCGCCCAGCTTCCAGGACCGGTCGGAGAACCTATGGGAAGCAAGGAGCCATCCTTCGGGGAATCGCAGACATGCGGAAAAGACGCACGTCTGCGCGGCGAAGACTTGGCCGGGCACAACAACTTTGCTTGGCGACGAAAGTAACCCCTCACCCGGCCCGCGCCGGCTGGTGAAAACGCCGGACCCGGGCCACCCTCTCCCCAGGGGAGAGGGCTAGTTTTTGACGTCTGTCCCCCATGTCCACAAACCCTCCGCTGAGGAGAGGAGCCGTTTTCATGGCGGCGGGGCTTGTTTGAGAAGCAGGCAAAAGAACACAACCAGAAGGATGAGAAGTACCGCTCCCGTTATGGGGTTGACCCGCGCCTCGACGAACGGGCAGGGTTGCCTGGGCGCCTTTCTTCTGGCCAGGTACCAGGGAAAAATGAGCGGCCACAGCAGCAGGGTGCCCATTCCCCACCTATGCGGTTTTGGCAGCCGCTTTTCCAGGGCGTCGTAAAGGACCCAGAAGGAGCAAAGGACTTGCACGCCCCACAGCACAAGCTGGCCTTTTAGGGGGTCCATGTAGCGCTGAACCAGACTCGCGCCCACCACCCACATCGCAAATACGATCAGGAAGATTCGCCAGGGAAAACGCACGGGTTCGGGTTGCCGTCGCGCCGGTTCTCCGACCACCGGGAGAACTCTAGGTTTGCGAATCTCGGCGGGGTCGATCGCGTGTTTGCAGGCGACGCAGACCCGGCACGAGGGCGCCAGCAACTGCCCACAGGCCGGGCAGGGGAAAGGTTCAGCGGGGAACTGTTCGTCAGAGGGACGATTCTCGGTTTGGACGGTCTCCAACTCGTGAGGTTTCTCAGGTTCAGTCATTCGGTTCTCAACCGTTGTCCGTGGTCCGTTGTCCGTGGTCCATGGTCAGTCGTCGTGGTCAGATGTGCGTGGTCGTTGCAAAATACCTCGGCTTCCCGATCGTGTGTTCCAACTGACAACGGACGACGGACAACTGACAACGGACAAGGAACTGTCAGTGCTTTTCATTCCACCCTTCATGGTCCTTCCAGTGCAGGATTTGCCAGTGGACTTCCACACGCGGTAACTGGTCAAAAGTGTGGAGGCGCCCCAATTCTCGGTTGCCGCTCTGGGATTGATAAAACCAGTGAGCCTCTTGGGCGAGACTCATGACGTCACCGGAGACGCTCAGCACGTGTTTCTGGTAATGGTAAGGCGCATGTGCCTGCGGCCCCGGGCCGTAAACCTGGTCAGTCAGCAGTGTAAGGTCTGGCCGGACCACACCTTCACGGAGTAATTCCTGGAGCGCCTTTACCACGAACCAATTGTTTGTCCGGTGGTCCACGTGGCGCTCGTCAGGGTGTCCGGTATAAATGACTTCGGGATGAAATTCGCGGATGAATCGCTTGGCCGCTTCGACCACAGCATGACGCGCATAGGGGAGATTGGGCTGAGCGACATCCTCGTAAGGCGCATGCTCGCTGGCGAGCAGAACAGAAAGGTAAGGGCTCGATAATTCCACGTGGTCATACCAGATCTGGCCGGAGCCACCGTCGGGCAGCCCGAGGAAATAAATGTTCTCGCCAGGCACGCCGAGGTGACCCAACGACCGCCGCGCCTCTTCCATGCGCAGGGCGCCAAAGTTCAGGGCCTCAGCAGGTGCGCAGGAATGCTCGTAGTATCGGTCACACGAGCCGGCATCGCCAGAGGTGAAATAGACGATGTGAATGGGGATGTGATTTTCCACCGCAGCACGGATGATTCCGGCGTGCGCTCCCTCATCGTCCGGATGGGCGCAAAAAATCAAGATGGAATGTGGCAAGGGGTTTGCCGCCAATTCAAGAACTCCCGTGGCCATTGTCTCGCCCGACGTGTCGCTTACCTCCACCTGCGCCCGGAAAATCCCGTTTTGACCTGCCGGAAGCGCGAACTTGGTCTCCCCAGCAAGCCTCGATCCTCCTGGGTCGAGGTTGACTCCTGCGGCTACTTGCTTGGTGGCGAGTTCCCGGCGTTCGGGGTCGAACAAGCGGGCGCGAATAGTGACTCCACGCCAGGGTTGGTCGGTGGGATTGCGCACCGAGAAGCGCAACCTAACCTCGCTGCCCGACACAAACATCGTGTGCTCGCGCTCGATTTGAATGGCGGCCGAATCCAGGCCAGCAGGATAGAAGTGCCGATAACTGGTAACGTTGATGGCGTCCAGATTCGGATAGACGTATTGTAAGGGGTACGGTTTGGGCTCGGTAATCCCGCCGGGTTGAATGAAGACCTCGGGGCTGAATACAATGTCGTAAATGTTCTTGCGCTCATGGTCCCACACCACCACCGCATACTGCTGAAAGGAAGGTTGTGGTACCTGCTTGGCAACGGCAGCCTTCGCGGATTGGAGTTCCTGTTCGCCTCCGGCGGGTAAGGAAAGCGCCTCCCCAATCGTTACCACGTCAACCTCGGCGCGCTCCGAGGTTTGTGCAGTCCAGGGCCAGTAGCGGTCGGAAAACTCCACCCGCAGGTTGCTGATCGTATGGCCCGTAAGGTTTCTGAGCTTAACCTTGCACGCGACCGAGTCCCCCGGCGTGTAAAAGGTTCGGTCAAGCTGGATACTCTCGATCTTCACCAGCTTTCGATAAACGGCGAAAGAGGCCACTCGCCGGGCTACCAGGAGGACCTCCCGCGATTGGGAATCGGTTAAAACAGCATCAACTTCGTAACGCCCGGTTCTTGCCTCTTCGGGAATTTTCCAAAGAGTGTGGTACTCTGTCGCCGTTTCCTTGCCGCCGGGGTTCAAGCGGCTGGCAATCTCCACATTTCTTTCTTCCAGGAACTCCTTTTCTCCGGCGTAGCGAATGTTGGCGGAGATATCAAAAGGAGTTGACCTGGGATGTTCAGAAGGGGAAAGAAAGATCTTTAGACGCACTTCCGAGCCGGCGTTGTAACTCACATTGTCGGTGACTGCCTTGAGCGTGTCTTGCGGCCAAGCCTCAATGGCCGTGAGCGCAATTGCCACCGCCACTGTGAACGCCCGAAATACGGACTGCGCTGTGATTGTGCCTGCCCAAATCCGCCTCATGCAGGGTCGCCTGCCCATAATCACCCCCTGAAAGGTCCACCGGGGATTATAAAGGCCTTGCGAAAGGGCGTCCAGTTGGGATTCGCGTCTCTGCCTGAGCCATGGGATTTGCTAGTCCACCGCGGCGGACGGTACGGAAGGCTCTGCCTTTCTGGGGCGCAATGTGCTAAATTCCTTTCGCGGAGGCTGCGCCTCCGCTGGAGGGTCGAAATGCGAGTGGCATCATTGCGAGATATTTCGGTTGCGAGTCTTATTCTGATCGTGTTGGGTCTTGCCGCTTCGCCGGCAACGGCGGCGGCCGCCCAACCACAAACCAATCTCCTTGCCCCAACTCCGCCCATGGGATGGAACAGTTGGGATTGTTACGGTCCTTCGGTCACAGAAAAAGAAGTGAAGGCCAACGCGGACTACATGGCCAAGCATCTCGCCAAGCATGGCTGGCAATATGTGGTTGTGGACATCCAATGGTCCGAGCCTAAAGCGGGAGCGCATGGTTATCGCCCCAACGCAGAGTTGGTGATGGACGAATTTGGCCGGTTGACTCCCGCCCTGAACCGTTTCCCTTCGGCGGCAAACGGCCAGGGATTCAAGCCGCTGGCGGAATATGTCCACAGCCTGGGGTTGAAGTTTGGCATTCACATCATGCGGGGAATCCCCCGGCAAGCCGTGGCGAAGAACCTTCCGGTGCTGGGCACGAACCTTCGTGCGGGCGATGTCGCCAACCCAAAAAGCATCTGCGCGTGGCTGACGGACATGTACGGCGTGGACATGACCAAGCCCGGCGGGCAGGCCTACTACGATTCGATCCTCAAGCTCTACGCGCAGTGGGGTGTGGACTACATCAAGGCGGATGACATGAGCTCGCCCTATCACGGCGACGAAATTGCCGCCTTGAGCCAAGCCATCAGGAAATCCGGGCGGCCTATTGTTTTGAGCCTTTCGCCCGGACCCGCCCCGCTCGAGCAGGCGGAATACCTGAAAAAACACGCCCAATTGTGGCGGATCTCCGACGACTTCTGGGACAACTGGAATAGCCTAAAGGAGCAATTCCCTTTGTGCCGCGCCTGGGCGACTCACACCGTCCCCGGACACTGGCCGGACGCTGACATGCTGCCCCTGGGGCGCCTCGCGATCCGCGCTGAGCGGGGAAACGAGCGCCACACCAATTTCACCCAAGACGAGCAATTCACCCACATGACGCTGTGGTCCATTTTCCGCTCGCCGCTGATGTTCGGCGGCGACTTGCCCAGCAATGATGCATTCACACTCTCCCTGCTCACCAACGACGAAGTGCTTGCCGTCGATCAGCACAGCACCGGGAACCACGAGCTGTTTGCAGAAGGAAATCAGGTGGCCTGGGTGGCCAGCGTCCCCAACAACCGGGATAAATACCTTGCGCTCTTCAACCTCGACGATCACGCGCCCGCCACAATGCGCGTGAAATGGACGCAGTTGAACCTGAGCGGTCAGTGCGGCGTGCGCGACCTCTGGCAACACAAGGATCTGGGCAACCACGACGGCGAGTTCAGTGTCGAAGTGCGTCCCCACGGCGCGCAGCTCTTCAGAATCCACCCGGTGGAATAGGGCAAGTGTCAGGTGCTGGGCAATTCTGAATTATGAATGGTGAATTCTGAAATCCCGACTGTGGACTTGGTTGGCTGAGCCCTGGGAAATCTCCAACGCTTCCCTTTGCAGAGGGGGCAGTCCAGAAACAAAAATGAAACTGGCGACCTCACGGTCCGCGACGCTGCCTTTTGGACAACGCACCAGTTTCAAGTACAGTATTTAACTGGTTTTCCTGGATTTTGTCAAGCGGTTTTTCCAGCGACACAGACGCGCAGAAAGGGTGTCCCTACACCGCAGCCCTGGAAAGCCAAAGGTTGAGAATAGCGCGTTGCGAATTCAAAGCGTGGGGTGAATCAAATGATTCCCTTCCAGCTTGGCAAGTTTCTGGTCATCGTCGGTGTGTTGCTCGTCGCTGTCGGCTTGTTTATGATGACCGGCTCCAGGTTCCCCTTCTTCGGCCTAGGAAGGCTGCCGGGCGACATCGCCTACAAAGGCAAGAACGTGCAGTTCTACTTCCCAATCGTCACGTGTCTGGTTTTGAGTGCAGTGTTGACGCTGGTGTTTTGGCTTATATCGTTCCTTACCAAGAAATAGGTGGAGAGTTTTCAGTTGTCAGTTTTCAGTCATCAGTCAAATGCAGGCACGGGCGCGCACCTCTCAAGCGAGAACCGAGGGAGGATAACTGGATTCTGACTCCTGACTTCTGACTCCTGACTTCTTTCTCATGAGCCAACCACTTCTCAATTTCGGCCCCACAAAGAAGATCTTCAGCGTCTCCGAGCTGAGCCAGGGAATCAAGAACCTGTTAGAGCGGGAATACCCGGACGTATGGGTGACCGGGGAAGTCTCCAACTTCCGCGCCGCCGCCTCCGGCCATCTCTATTTCACCCTTAAAGATGCCACCGCCCAGCTCCGCGCCGTCTGCTTTCGCAACCAGGCGCGATACCTGAAATTCAAACCTCAGGACGGCATATCGGTGATCGCGCGCGGCCACCTGAGCGTTTACGAGGCGCGGGGCGAGTATCAGCTTTACGTTGAATATCTGGAGCCTGCCGGCCTGGGCGCGCTTCAACTTGCCTTCGAACAGCTCAAGCAGAAGCTCGCCGCTGAGGGTTTGTTCGATATCGCCCGCAAGAAACCTCTCCCGCTGCTTCCCCGGGCCATCGGCGTGGTCACATCGCCCACCGGCGCTGTGATCCGCGACATCCTTCGCATCCTTCGCCGCCGCTTCCGCAATATGAACGTACTGATTTACCCCGTCAAAGTGCAAGGCGAAGGCGCGGCAGGGGAGATCGTTGAGGGGGTCAAGTACTTTAACCGCGAGCCGAACGTTGAGGTAATGATTGTGGGGCGCGGTGGAGGCTCGCTTGAAGACCTCTGGGCTTTCAACGAAGAAGTGGTGGCGCGGGCCATTGCCGCTTCCGGGATTCCGGTGATATCCGCCGTGGGCCACGAAACGGATTTCACCATCGCGGATTTTGTCGCCGACCTTCGCGCCCCTACTCCTTCCGCCGCCGCCGAGCTTGTAGTCCACCGCAAGCAGGACTTCCTCACCGAGCTTGAGAACCGCGCTCGCCGCATGACCCAGATCGTCCGGCTGCAACTCTCCGAGGCTCGGCAACGGCTGACGGAATTGCGAATGCACCACGCCTTCCAGACGCTTGCCACCAGGCTGGCCGAAAGAGCCCAGCGCGTGGATGACGCCGTCGCTTCTCTGGAGCGCTCGATGCGCTCCGTGTTGAATAGGGCGAGGCAGGAGTGGCTGCGGGCTTCGGCGGGAGTAGTCCGATACGACTTCCGGCGGCTGCTAGGTTTGAAGCGCGCCGCACTGGACGAACGGCTGGGGCGATTTGATGCGGCGCTCCGTCGCTTCCTGACGGAGAGACATAACCGCCTGGCGCAGGTGGAAGCTATTTTGAAGGAGCGCAGCCCGCTGGCCATCCTTCAGCGGGGATACTCCATCACCCGCGACGCGGCCGGCAAGATCGTTCGTGACGCTGAGGCAGTCGTACTCGGCAGCGACATTTCGGTGCGCCTCGCGCGAGGCGAACTTGTCGCCACCATCAAGGATAGGAAGCTGTAGCTGATGTTGGTCCAAGCGTGGGTTCAAAAGCAAAAGCGGTCGGATTACGAATCAGCCGCCTGGCAACCGGAGCCCGAACTTTCACAACCCCCTCCCCGCTCCGTTTCCTTTAGCACGAGCACGAAGCTCGTCGGAGCACTCCTTGTATTCGTGGTCGGAATGATGTTCTGCTTTGTGTGCTTGCCTTTCCTTAAGCACGCTTACCTGACCGTTTGCGGCGTCCCAACCAAAGGAACGATTCAACAGCATTACAGTCTCGAAACCGGCAGCGCGAACAGGCGGAATTACTCTTACTACCTCGCCGTGCAATATGAAACACCCTCAGGGTGGCGATTAGAGCGGATACGAGTGAGCAGGAACTATTATGCCCGCAGCCTCCAAGGCAAGTCTGTCCCCGTCCATTATCTGGCGCGGATCCCTTCCCAGGTTGCGCTCGACGATGACCAGCTTTACCGGCCGTGGCAGGTCCTGGTGGCCCTCGGCTTTGGGGTTGCGATGCTGTGGTTGCCATACAATATGTACCGAAAGATGCGCGGAGTTGCAGAGAGCGGAATAGCGGTGAAGGGACTGATTACTGAAATCAACGACCGCCTCAAGAACCGATATTTAACTGTGTATTATGAATTCCAGGAAGTTCCCTATCAGGCCACAGTCGCCGTCAGGGCAAATCAGACAAAGCCTGACCGGCAGCCCGGAAAGGCCATCACCTTATTGGTGGCGCCCGACCCACCACCCAATCCCCACCGACCGCATGCCTTGATGGTTTATCCAGCTTCGGAGTTCAAGATCAACCCGTAGTCCGCCGCCTCGTACCGTTCACGCGAAGGTTTGGACATTCGTAAGGAGCGCAAAGCGAACCTTTCAAGAACAGTATCCGTCGGAGGAGTGGGGGGGGGGCTGGAGGTTTAAGACCGACGACCGCCGCGCGCTACTCATACCGGAGGGCCGCGATGGGATCGAGGCGCGCAGCCTTCAAGGCCGGCCAGAGGCCGAAAAACAGGCCGACGCTTGTCGCGACGACGAAACCCGCCACGACGGACCAGAGGGGGACGGTT
>Ga0208821_1001073_pt1 | contig 16965 bp, 13 predicted proteins | sample June2015DPH_20_5_FD_184720 | JGI IMG/M metagenome (GOLD analysis project Ga0208821, IMG submission 184720) | Peatland microbial communities from SPRUCE experiment site at the Marcell Experimental Forest, Minnesota, USA - June2015DPH_20_40... | ecosystem: Environmental > Terrestrial > Soil >... | reverse complement strand
GGGTAGTGCAATACCCTGTGTTGTTTGCTATGCCTATGTCCACTGTCGCGATCAGTGTGCTTTCCCTCACCATCCTTAACCTTTTCGCTCTCAGCACTTTCATTGTAGTCTCCTCCTTCTTTGTGATTGGAATAAACAGCCGCAGAAAAGGAGGATATCCTTATTCCTCGTTCCCCTCAATCATGAACTACAATATAGCAAGCTGAAACATTGATTGTTCATCTTTGTTCTGCCATACAACATTACAAATGTAAATCAATGATAGAAAGCTACATGTTCACCTTCGGGTGGAAAGATACGAAGGGTTACAGGTCCATAGGAACAGGATTTTCAATAAATTATTGATAAAAATCGAATTACTTTCTTGGGATTGGACTTAAGGAAAAGTTCCAATGCCTTTACAAAGGAGGAATTGTAAGATTAAGATATATCCATTCAAGATATGTCAACCCAGAAGATATTAACTCGTGATTTTATCCTTTGTTTCTTCGCTCACTTTGCTTTTACGCTTGTATTCTGCCTTCTTATTCCAACCATCCCTATCTATCTTTCAAGATTTGGAGCCAAGGAAGCGGAGATTGGCTTTCTAATCGGAATTTTCAGCGTCTCCTCATTGATCCTCCGTCCCATCGTGGGAAGGGCCCTCTTAACGATCCCCGAAAAAAACGTCATGATTCCCGGGACCATTCTCTATGTCTTCTCATCCATTGGCTATCTCTTAGCACCTCCATTTTGGCCTCTTTTCATCGTGAGAGTCATTCACGGGATTGGACTCGCCTTCTTTTCGACCGCCATTTTCACGCTGGTAGCCAATATCACCCCTGAAAGGCACCGCGGCCAGCTTATCAGTTACTTTTATTTATCCTTTAATTTGGCCTATGCCTTGGGGCCATACTTCGGAATGCTCATTATCAACCACTTTAACTTCTTTGTCCTTTTCTGGGTCTGCGCGGGCCTATCCCTGTGCTCTCTATTGATCACCCTAAAATTGGGGAAGAGGGAAGTCATTCCATCGGAACCTCCATCCTTTAAGCTCAAAACAATTCTCAGTCGTGAAGCACTTCCGCCTTCTTTAATAGCCTTCATGCTCAACGTTATCTGGGGGACTTTAATTGCTTTCTTCCCTCTCCATGCCTTGAAGCACGGGGTCTCGAATCCTGGAATCTTCTTCATCTTTTTAGCTCTTACCCTTGTCCTGGGTCGTATTTTAGGTGGAAAGATATTAGATATCTATGACAGAAAGAGAGTCATCGCCCCTTGCCTGACCGCCATATTTATTTCGATGGTTATTCTTGCCTTCTCCACCACTCTGCCAATGTTTATCCTTGTTGCAGTGATCTTGGGAACGGGATGGGCTCTTCTCTATCCTTCCGTGCTGATTTATGCCATTGAAAGTGCAAGTTCTGCCCAAGGTCCAGCCATGGCCACTTTTACAGCACTTGGCGACCTGGGAGCTGGCATAGGTCCAATGATCATGGGGATCATCCTTCAAGGGACCAGTTACCCGATTATGTTTTCATGTTTAGCTCTTACCGGGGCTATAAATTTCTTTTATTTCTATTATGTCATTGGGAAAGGGAAGGAGAAGGCTGATCCGATGATGGTGGAAGGGACGAAAGAAAAGATTGTCTAAAAGTCTTCGGTAATTCTTGAACACACATACTTTATGCTTACTTTCTGGTAATGGTTAAGCATAACGGAATGGAGGCAGTAGAATGATTATTGATATTCACCGCCACTTGGTGGCAAAAGAATGGTATTCGGAAAAGTTTTGGAAAGGCTATGCCCGGATGATATATCTTATCGTATCCAGGAGGGGCTTGCCATTTTCCGTTGAATCTGTTCAAACCAAAATATTCCCCAAGTACTTCGATACAACTGGAGAAAACCATCTTGAACAAATGGAAAAAGCCGGGATTGATAAGACGGTTGTTTTCCTGTTTGACACCGGACTGTTAATAGGAGAACCTGAGGTTTTAATCGAGGACCAGAATAAGATTCTTTTTAATGCTTCGAAAAAGCATCCGGATAAGATCATCCCCTTTGCGCATATCGATCCCAGAAGGCCCGGCGCAATAGCGTTCGTCAAAAAATGCGTTGAAGAGTGGGGGGCAAAAGGACTAAAGCTGCACCCGAGCGCAGGATTCAATCCGGAAGAAGCTGAAACACTGAACCTCATTGAGGCAATCGCGGATTATCGGATTCCAGTGATAACACACACCGGCCCGAGTGTTGTTCCCACATCCAGCAGATATTGCGATCCCATCTATCTTGATAAAATGCTGCTGAGATTTCCAGAAGTGAATATCATAGCAGCTCATATGGCTTATGGATACAGACAACAACTTTGTTCATTTGGATGGCAGCGCCCTAACCTCTATACGGAGATATCCATGTCGCAAGATATGGCCAAAAGAGACTATCCACAATTTGCCCGGATTATTCGAGAGGCCGTGGATGCTTTCGGACCCGAAAGGGTTTTATTCGGCACAGATAGCCCTTTTTCGTGGGGAATAATATCTGAAAAGAATTTTGTCGCTGCCATAAAAGAACTGGCAACTAAAGCTCCGGATGATGCTAAATTCACCGAGAGTGAAATTGAGATGCTCCTTGGATTGAATGCCAAAAAACTACTTAATATCTAAATAGGCAATTTTTCTTAAATGTCCCGGGGGTCGTAGTTAACTTTGTTAAGTCAGTGCGGTTTGCTTTTCGACAAAACTTCCCGCCCCAATACTCCTTCGTGTAATGTTGTTTTTACTTTTTTTCTGTCTCCCTGCGAGATTTCGAGCAGTAATAAGCGGAACAAACCCAAGGTCCTAATCGATTTTTTCAGACGGTTTAAGATGTCCCTCCTTTCCGTCCCTTGCCTGTCCTCACCAGCCTAACGGAATAAAAGAAAAGGGGGAGTTTGAATAATTTCCCATTCTTTACGTCTAATTAATACAAAGAGATTACAGTAAAAATGTTTCGTGTGATATTTTTTCCAGAGGAAAAATTTAGAATGTGGTTAAATATTTGGGGGATTTTCCAAAACATGGGAACTCTGTGGAACTTTTTCTGTTGACACGTTGTGCCGTTTGTGAACAATGATAGGTGAATGGAATGGAAAGCGTTGTGCTACAAGGTTCTAAGTATTATGGTCTCATGGGTTAAGAGATTGTACCTTTAGGTGAAGGTATAGAAAGGAGGAGTTTGGATGAGAAATTTACTTGCCATAGCGACGGCGTTGGGCTTAATGATAATTCCATTCGTGGCCTATGCGCAGTCTGAGCAGGCAGGGCCCGTTGCTGCGGGGCCTGAACAGGCGGCGGCGAAAGCTCCTCCGGTTTCGCAACAGCTTATACCAGAGGGTGATTTTGCGCTCAAGCTTACGACTGCCCTTAAGTTGGGGACGCCAACAACTGAGATCCAGGCAGAGGACATGCTGACGGCGGTTGGTATTGCGCCGAAAAACGGGTGGATTGCCGATTATCCGATGACACCCATCATTATCGGTCAGGTGCGAAATGCTATGGTTGCCGCTGCAGCCTTAAACAAGATACCGATGGGAAAAGATGAAGCTTTGCAGAAATTCGAGGGCCTGACTGCTGAGTTTGGTTTAGCTATTGTGCCTGGAGCCGGGCAGACCGCTGAAGGTCCACCACCGTCGGGCAGTGAATACGTTCCGCCCCCGGTAATTGACGAGTACTACTATGCCGAAGGTCCACCGGTTGTCACTTACTATCCCCCGCCCTGGGATTACGACTACCTGTATGGATGGGTTCCTTACCCATTCTGGTGTTCTGGTTTCTTCTTCCCTGGCTTTTTCATCCTGAACGACTTTCATGTCTTTCATCACCATCATCATCATCATTTGATTTCCAACCACTTCATTGACCCCAAGACCCATGCTTTCCTCAAGGTAGATCCGACAACGAGGACGGCCGGAACGGCTGCAACTCACACGCATAAGGGAACAGGTCCTCATGGGTTTGCATCTCCGGAGGCCAGAAAAGGGGCTGCGTCGATCTTCAACCGAAGAGCGGATGGCAGGACATTGAGCCAGCCTGGCATGACGGGTAGACAATATCGAGGCTTCCAAAATCCATTCACTGGCTCAAGCAGGTCTTTTAGTGTGCCTTCTACGGGCGAGCGAGGTTCTTCCGGCGGCTTTAGTGGTGGCGGTTCTGGAGGTTCTCACGGAGGAAGCGGCCATGACGGTGGAGGTGGCGGAGGCCACCGATAAACTGAAAGAGAAGGTCTCCGAAGAAGGACTCGTATGGACCTTCTTTTTTTGTCCAATTTTTGTTAACTCGAATCCTGATTTTCAGAAATTATTATAAAGGGTGTAGTCCTACGGACATTGTCAAGTGTTCTGGTGAATTCTTCCCGTAATGTTCTTTTCAATTCTTACTCTTCTATACAACTTTTCAGCCGTAAATCAACAAGAGGGGTCAAATTTACGAGAAAATATTTGCCTGGGTTATCAAGCTATCATGGAGTATTCTTAAACTGTCATATCCCATTGGGAATACGGACAAATCCAAAAAAGGAGGTAAACAAAAATGGTTAAGAAGCTTGTTGTGCTTGCGGTTTTCTTTGCGGTTCTGTGTTTTGCTGGGTTAGGATGCTTCAGGGGCGGAGCTCGGGTCGGAGTGGGCGACGGTCCATACTATGACGGGCCGTATAGAATCGGCGGGGGCTCTTACTACTACTATAATGGCGGGTTTTACGTCCATGATAGCGGTGCGTTCCGTTTTCATCATAACGTTCCGCAAGGCGAGCGAGGATATTACGAGGAGCGCCACAGCAAAAATCGCGAACAGTATAATCGCGATTATCCTAAGTGGCGAGACCAACATCCGGAACACCCCTGGGCATCCTCGAGATAGGAAGGGATGAGACATAAAACAAAGAAGAGTTGAGATTTACATGGAGGCAGAAAGCGACACGAAGATTCGGGACATCAGATTAGGTAACCCAAATTGAAATAAAAGAAGTAGTCATTAGCAAAATAAAGAGCAAGGGCAGGGTTGGAAATCGCCCTGCCCTTATTTTAGGGGAAACTTTCCTCATGTTTTCTTTCAAACATTATAGTGCAGTTTACCGAAAAAGGTGCTATCGACGATACCTCCAATGACCCGGAATCCGGGCTCTCTCCCATCCACGATGACCCCAGTGACCCGGACCCCACGCCCGAAAACCATAATAACCATAGGGGTATGAGTAATACCCATAAAGGTTCGGGTAATAAGCTGGTGGAGGCGCTGCAATTACCGGGGGTGTGATGATCGGCGGAAGGAAGGGCCACCCAGGGCCCAAAATGACCCGAGCCGAAGCTGTGCCGGCTGTCAGGACAAAGACCAGTAATAAAGTGCCTATTAATACAACTCTTTTCATTTTTTTTCACCTCCTCTGCTATTTTAACCCAGAGAGTCAAAACTCTGTATTTCTCTCTATACGCTAAACATCTTTACCTTCTTTGACGTATTAATTAAGTTTTTTATTCATGACTCTTTCCGCTTCCAAGAATTTAACCATGATGAAAGCTGACACGCTCCAGGATGGTCATCACGTCAATCCCGGGTCCCGATTCGATATGTCTTCCGCATAGCAACATCTGAAGAGAAGCAGCTTTTGGCAAGCGGTGTCGCTTCCGGCGTCTTCGACGATTAAATAAATCCATCAGCTGTTCAGAAGCGGCTTTACACCTGCACCAAATAAATGGTAAGAAAATAGAATCCGTTACCCCGGCAGCAGAAAGCCACGGCCTTTGGCCGTGGATGAATGCGCCAACTTTTGGCCGGGATGTCGCCCCGCTCGAGCATTAGTCAGGGGCACGGGCTTTGCCCGTGGGGCTCCACATCATCCCAGACAAAACCTAAAAGAAAGTGGAGTGGGAAATCATGAAGCGATTCAATCAATGGAGGCAAGAATTGAAAAACAAGAACAGGAAAGTATTTACGTTAAACAAGAAGAGAATCCTCATGAATGCGTTCCTGCTGGCCTTCTCTTTTACTGTTGGCTGTGCCCACTATCCGGTCAATCAGCCGATGAGAGAGGTTCGCCTTGATGCAGGTTATAGATCAGCCACCATGAAAAGTCCTGAGAATTCAGACAGTCTGCTTCTGTACCTCACTTTTTCAGGTGGAGGGATGCGGGCGGCTGCACTTTCCTATGGCGTTCTGGAAGAATTGCGAAAGGCTGAAATCGTTCTTGACGGAAGAAAGCGGCGGCTTCTGGATGAGGTGGATGGTATATCGAGTGTGTCCGGAGGAAGTTTCACGGCAGGGTACTACGGCCTCTTTGGAGACCGCATCTTTAAGGATTTTGAAAGCAAGTTTTTGGAGAAGAACATTCAGAGAGGTCTTGTTTTAAGAGTCCTGTTGAATGTGGCCAATTGGGTGCGGTTTCTTTCGCCGACCTTCGCCCGGAGTGATCTGGCTGCTGAATATTATGACAAGCATATTTTCGAAGGGGGCACTTTTGGTGATATCGCAGCCCGAAAAGGCCCCTTCATCATCATCAACGCCACGGAAATGACTCATGGGACCAGAGTCGGGTTTACTCAAGAGACCTTTGACGTGATATGTTCAGACCTCTCTCGTTTCTCCGTAGCAAGGGCTGTTGCCGCCTCATCGGCAGTTCCTATGGCGCTCACCCCCATCACCTTGCGGAACTACGCTGGGACCTGCGGTTTTAAGACGCCGGAGGGATTCGAGAAAGTCTTAGAAGGCCGTGACATCTTGGAGCGGCAGTTTTATCTGCATAATGACATGGCCCCGTTTTTAGACCCTGAAAAGAAGCCCTATATTCATCTGGTCGATGGGGGGTTGGGGGATAATCTGGGTCTGAGGGCCGTTCTCGACCGGGTCATCAGCAGAGGGAGCGTTTGGGAAACAATTAAAGGGACTCCGATGGAAAGGGTCCACAAAGTGGTCTTCATCGTGGTGAACGCTGAGACAAGACCCGATACCAAGTGGGACAAGACAGAAAGCATCCCCACTTTCGGCGTCATGCTTGCTGCTTACTCCTCGATCGCGATCGACCGGTTCAACGAAGAAACCATAGCCCTCTTGAAAGAAAGCGTCGGTTCTTGGGCGAATGAGATAAAGACTGAGAGATGCAAGGGGGGAGCGGTTTCTACCTCACCGGGTTCCTGTGGTGATATTCAGTTCTATGTCGTTGAAGTAAAGTTCGATGCTTTGAAGGATGAAACGGAGCGAAGGCACTTTAAGAGGTTACCCACCGCCTTGAAGCTGCCTCGTGAGGAGGTGGACAAAACACGGGATGCCGCCCACCGTATCCTTGCAGAATCTGAAGAATTCCAGCGGCTGCTCCTTGACCTGAAGTAGGAAATGAGGGAGATCGCTTTATAGCTCCCGCCGCTACGGACAACCCAAATCCCGATTTAGAGAATTGTCATTGCGAACGAAGCCCTGCATCGCCCTGAACCAGAACGGTTCGGGGCATCGCATGGTGTTCAGGGCGAAGTAAAGCAATCCCGTCTTTTTCGCTGAGATTGCCACGCACCTTTTCCCGCTTTTGGCGGGACTCGCAATGACCGGCCTGGAGAAAGGTTTTGTTTTCTAAATTGGGATGTAGAGGCGATATCGGAGTTGACAACTTCCTCTTATTCGTTCTATTTTTAGACACCGGGCCCATGGGCCCGATTCCTTTATGCAGACGGTGGAAGAAACGATCAAGGTCGGGACGAGTGGTTTTTCGTTTCCAGATTGGAAGGGGACGATTTATCCCCCAGGCATTCGGGAAAAGGATATGTTATCCTTTTACGAAAAAGAGTTGGGCTTCAATGTCCTGGAGATTAATTTCACCTATTATACTCTTCCCTCTCAGAAGAGTCTGGCGGGGATGGCCCAAAAGACGTCCGAGAGTTTTGAATTTGTGGTGAAGTCTTTTAAGGGGATGACGCATGAAATTTGGGATAAAGAGGCCCGTGCAAGGATCGACAATCAGGAGACCTTTAAGAAATTCAAATATGGTCTCATCCCTCTGATTGAAGAGAAGAAACTCGCCTGTGTCCTGGCGCAGTTTCCCTACGGATTCTTTCCGAATAGGGAGAACTCAAGTTATCTTCAACAATTTAGGGAGGAAATGGGGGATCTTCCGCTGGTTTTTGAGTTCCGGAACAAGGCCTGGTTTAAGGAAGAAACGTTTCAGTCCCTGGAGAGAAGGGGGATCGGGTTCTGCGTGGTTGACGAGCCGAAGCTGCCGCAATTGATGCCCTACCTCCCAAGGGCTACTTCTGAAATCGGTTACTTTAGGTTTCACGGCAGAAATCCCAATTGGTTCAACGTTCCGCTTAAGGTGAGGTACGATTATCTTTACAGCGAAAAAGAACTGAAGGAATTCGTTCCGGGTATCAGGGAGATTTCCAAAAAGGTAGCAAAGACCCTCATCTTTTTTAATAACTGTTACTCCGGCTCTGCGGCCAAGAACGCCGCGCAAATGGCGAAACTCCTCATGGAAAAATCTTGAATGCGGATCGCGGAATGGGGATTGCTGAGTAAGAATTCTGAAATTCAAAACCAAATGTCAGGCAGTGAATTAAGATTCCGAAATCCGAAATCCGCAATCCGAAATAGGAAGGGGAGGAAGCGTGATCGAGATCGATTTTAAGAAAGGGGATGGGCTCATCCCGGTGATCATCCAGGAGGCCTCCACCAACGAGGTCTTGATGTTGGGTTATATGAATCGAGAATCGTGGGAAAAGACGCTGGAAACAAAGAAGGCCTCCTTCTGGTCGAGGTCTCGCAAGAAAATTTGGGTCAAAGGGGAGACCTCGGGCAATTTCCAGGAGATTAAAGAGATATATCTCGATTGTGATGGGGATACCCTCCTGCTCAAAGTAGATCAGATCGGAGGGGCGGCCTGCCATACCGGTTTTAAAACCTGCTTCCATCAACGATTTGAGAAAGGGCAATGGAAAGTCTCAGGAAAACGAATCTTTGACCCGAAGGAGGTTTACGGAAAGTGAAAATGTTGAAGGTTGGAATTCCGAAGGGGAGTCTGGAGAACGCCACCGTCGAGCTGTTTAAGAAGTCGGGCTGGAAGATCACGGTGAGCTCTCGAAGTTATTTTCCCATGGTGGATGATGATGAGGTTCGGTGCACGCTGGTCAGGGCTCAGGAGATGTCGAGGTTTGTGGAAACAGGGACGCTGGATGTGGGACTGACCGGAAAGGATTGGATTCTGGAAAACGGCTCGGATGTCGTGGTCGTTCAGGATCTGATCTACTCCAAAACCAGCCCCTCTCCCGCCCGATGGGTTCTGGTCGTGGCCGAGGATTCTCCCATCCGTCACCTGAAGGATTTGAGCGGGAAAAAGATCTTCACCGAGCTCGTCAATTTTACCAAGAGATACTTCAGCGAGCGGAAAATCAATGTGGATGTGGAGTTTTCATGGGGGGCCACAGAGGGAAAGGTGATCGAAGGGTTGTGCGATGCCATTGTCGAGGTTACGGAGACCGGAAGCACGTTGCGGGCGAATAACCTGCGGATCGTCGAAGAGCTCCTGCAGACCAATACGCAGCTGATCGCCAATCGCGAGTCTTATCAAGACCCATGGAAAAAGGAGAAGATCGAACAGATCTCCCTTCTTCTTCAGGGAGCCCTCCGCGCAGAGGGGATGGTCGGACTCAAGATGAACGTGTCGGCCAATGACCTCAAGAGTGTGATTGAAATCCTCCCGAGCATCACTGCACCCACAGTGTCCAACCTTTTCCAGAACGACTGGTTTTCTGTGGAGACGATTATTTCCGAAAAAGTTGTCCGGGAACTCATTCCGAAATTACAGAAGCGGGGGGCCGTGGGCATTATTGAGTATCCGCTCAACAAAGTCATTTAAATTCGATTCTGTTCAGGATCCAAGGATTCGAGGGGCCAAGGGTTCGAGTATCCCATCTTGATAATTCTATTTCTTTTTTTATGTTTCCACTTGAACCCTCGAATCCTAGACCCCTTGGACCCTTCAATTTGTCTGCAGCAGTCCTACGACTTCCATGTGATACGTTTGTGGGAACATATCGATGAGGCTGAGTCTTTGCACAAGATATCCCCTCTCCGAGAAGAGGCAGAGATCCCGTGCGAAGGTCGTAGGTTCACAAGAGACATAGATGATTTTTCTGGGCTTCAATCTGACTACTTGGTCCAAGATCGTCTTGCACCCTGTCCTGGGAGGGTCGAGAACGACGAGAGAAGGTGTCTCCCTCTCCCAATTGGACAGGACGTGTTCTACCCTTCCTTGAATAAAATGGCAGTTTTGGATCCCATTTCTTTCCGCGTTGAACTGCGCGTCCTCGACGGCCGCTCTGTTCTCCTCGATCCCCAGGACTTCTTTCGCTCCCATGGCCAATGGGAGGGTTAGGTTCCCCACGCCGGCATAAAGATCCAAAATCCTGTCCTCCTTGATTGCTTCTGAGAATTGAAGAACGATCTGAATCAACCTCTGGTTTTGTTCAGGGTTGACCTGGGAAAAACTCCCCGGCGAGATTCTCAGATCAAGGTTTCTGTCTTGATACGATGGGACTGTAAACTCCAGAGAATCGCCGAAGAGAACTAACTTCCCCTTTCCCGCGACGGCGATGCCCCCGAGGATCGGTTCACTCTGAAGAAGTCTCTTTGCGAAAGGCTCGATTTGTCGATTGTGAGAATGAGGATGAAACAAGATCATTCCTCTTCCTTCCTCCGGTGAGACATTGATCTCGATCTCTTTGATGAGCTGAAACACGGCAGATTCCCCTCGAAGTCTCCGGAGGATCCGATTGACCAGAGGATGTGAGATGGGGCAGTGGTCGATATCCACAATCTGATGCGACCCCTCCCGGTAGTAGCCCATCGCGTTTCCCCTCACCTTCAATTGAATTCTGATCCGGTAGTCATAAGGCTTGGGCGAAGGGAAGACTCCGATGGATGGGATTTCCTGCAGCCTGCCCAATCTTTTGAGGAGGTCTTGTAGGATCTCTTTTTTGAGCTCCGGTTGACCCGGATAATTGATGTGTTGCCACTGGCAGCCGCCGCAAGTTCCGAAGTATGGGCAGGGAGGATTGACTCTCCGGGGAGAGGGTTCGATCAGATCGATTAGCCGCCCCGTTGAATAGTTCTTCTTTTCTTCTACGATTTCGACCCAGGCCTTGTCACCGACTACCGTGCAAGGGACGAAGACCACTTTGCCATGAATGCGTGACACCCCATAGCCTTTGAATGCCATAGAGTCGATAGCAACCTGGACTTTTCTCATGATGGTCAAAAATAGCACGGCGGGAAAGGATATTCAATGGATTCAAAGAAGGGGAGTAAAACAGGGAAAAGGTCCCGAATTCCGATTTAGAGAAGAAAACCCTTTTACCGACATGTCATTGCGAGCACCTAAAAGGCGCGTGGCAATCTTATCCCGGAAAGCGAGATTGCTTCGCTTTGCTCGCAAAGACCGTATACTAAATCGGGATTTGGGAAGGTGGAACGAGTACAACAGATTGACATCTCTTCATTATTTTGTTAGTTTTAATGACCTAAACGGGGAGGATGAACAGCGAGGATGACCTGGTTTAAGAAGGATGAAGAACAAAAAGAGAAACGAGAGGAGCCGAAGCCCTCTGACCATCTTTGGGTGAAATGCAACTCCTGTAACGAGATCATCTATCGGAAGGTCATCGAAAGGAACCTTCAAGTTTGCCCAAAATGCAACTATCATTTTCAGATCCCTGCCCAAAGGAGAATCGATTGTGTCGCGGACCCCGGGACCTTCATCGAATATGATGTGAACCTTATCTCTACCGATCCCTTAGAGTTCAAGGACTCGAAGCGGTATCCTTCTCGAGTCAAAGAATCCCAGGAAAAGACCGGACATAAGGATGCCGTCATCTGCGGGGAGGCGCGGATTGAGGGCCAGCCGGCGATGATCGGCATTTTCGAGTTTAATTTTATGGGCGGCAGCTTGGGGTCGGTGGTGGGCGAGAAGATCACCCGCCTGATCGAGCGGGCCATCGAAAAGAAGTCCGGTGTCATCATCTTCTGTGCCTCGGGTGGAGCAAGGATGCAGGAGGGGATCCTCTCTTTAATGCAGATGGCGAAAACCAGCGCGGCCTTGGCTAAACTCCATGAGGCGAGAATTCCCTATATCTCGGTGTTGACGGATCCCACCACAGGCGGAGTCTCCGCCAGCATCGCCATGTTGGGCGATGTCATCATCGCAGAACCCAAGGCGATGATCGGATTTGCAGGCCCCAGGGTGATCAAGGAGACGATCCGCGCGGAGCTTCCAGAGGGATTCCAGCGAGCAGAATATCTTCTCGATCATGGAATGGTTGACCTGATTGTGGAACGGAAGGACCTCCGACACACGCTCGCTTCCTTATTAGAGATGCTAAAACTGGAGAGCTGACAGAGAGACCTGATCCATGGGCCAAGACGCCTATCGAAAGTCGCTGGACTACCTTTACCGTCTCGAAAAGTTCGGGATGATCTTCGGGCTGACTCAGGTAGAGAGAATCCTGAACGCCATTGGAAATCCCCACAAAGAAATTCAGGCCATTCACATCGCAGGGACGAACGGAAAAGGGTCCACCGCCGCGATGATGAGCTCGATCCTGCAGAAAGAAGGCTACCGGGTAGGACTGTACACTTCTCCTCACTTGGTTCGATTTACAGAACGGATCCGGGTGAACGGGAAGGAGATCGGGGAAGAAGAGGTGGCCGCCCTGACCCAATGGATGAGAAAGGAAATAGAATCTGCAGGCATCGACCCTCCCTTTACCTTTTTCGATTTTACCACGGCCATGGCGCTCCACTATTTTGATCAGAAATCGGTCGATCTGGCCATTTTGGAGGTCGGCCTGGGAGGAAGACTCGATTCCACCAACGTGGTCGATCCTTTGATCTCCATCATCACCAACATCTCTAAAGACCACGAAGAATATCTTGGCAAAACGATCTTGAAGATTGCCAGGGAGAAGGCGGGCATTATTAAGAAGAGAAAACCGTTGATCACCGCCGCCGTGCAACCTCAGGTGCTCCGTCTTTTTTCAACGATCTGCCGGGAAAAAAGAGCCTCTTATTTTCGCGTTGGGAAAGAGTTTCGGTACGTCTGGAAGGGAGACGAGGATTTCGATTATGAAGGCCTCGATCGAAAGTTGTGGGGCATCCACCTCAATCTCAAAGGGTTTCATCAGATCGTCAATGCGACGACGGCGCTCGGTGCGATGGAGGTTTTAGATGATCTCGGGTATCGGATCTCCACGGAGGCCATGGTCGATGGGTTGAGGGAGGTGGATTGGCCGGGAAGATTGGAGATGGTATCCGTTTCTCCCCGGGTCATTCTCGACGGCGCCCACAACCCTGCCGGGGCCCTTGTCCTGAAGGAATCATTGAGTAAGGAATTTCAATTCCAGCACCTCGTCCTTCTCGTGGGAATCATGAAGGACAAGGATAGCCGTTCCATGCTTCATCTGCTGGCTCCCCTGGCGGATACTATCATTCTCACCAAGCCTCACACGGAGCGCGCCGCCCCTCCGGCGTTGCTGAAAAAGGCATTGGGCCGGAGCGGGAAGAAAGCAGAGATTGAGGAAGATTTGAAAAAGGCGATCGACAGAGGTCTCTCCCTGACCCAGGAGGGGGACCTCCTTTGTATCACGGGGTCGCTCTATACCGTTGGAGAAGCCAGAACTTATTTCCATCCCGAGAGAGGATCGTGAGAAATCACTGGTTCATTCTGAGCTCCTTCTTTGTCCTTTTCATCGTCGCCTTTTCTCCTCGCACCCATGCACAGATAGGGGAGGCAGGTGTGCGGGGGGTAAGCGTACCGGAGGGAATAAAAGCAGAAGGGCCTGTGAACATTGAGGCCAACGAGCTCACCTACGACAAGGAGACGCAGTCCTACGAGGGTCATGGGCAAGTAGAAGTGAGCCAAGGAGATCTTTTCCTCAAGGCGGATCACGCCCGATTGAACATGGCGACCAATGAATTGGTGGCGTGGGGAAACGTTTTATTGAGAGAAGGGGAAGATGTGGTTGAATGCGAGCGGTTGGAAGTCAATATAGAGACCCGACTGGGAAGGATTTATCAGGGCAGGCTCTATTTGAAGGATCAGAATTTTCATATCACCGGCCGGGAGGCGGAGAAGTTAGGAGAAAATCACTATCGGATATTCGATGGTTCGTTGACGACCTGCGATGCGAAACGGCCACCCTGGAAGTTTACCGTGAAGGAAATCGAAGTGAAAGAAATGGCTTTGGGAGGATCGGGGACTGCCAAGGGGCCCGTCTTCTACTTTGAGGATATTCCTGTTCTCTATTTCCCCTGGGGTGTCTTTCCTGTGAGACAGGAAAGACAATCCGGATTTCTCATACCTCAAGTTGGGTATTCCAGCACGTATGGTGTTAAGTTCGAGAACGCTTTTTACTGGGCCTTCGCAAAAAATATGGACGCCACTTTCTATTTAGACTACCTGGGGGACAGGGGATTTAAAGAAGCCTTGCAGTATAATTACGCCTTCACTCAAGAGACGAAGGGACAAGCAAATTTCTACTTCATCGATGACCAGGTGGTTCATAAGGATCGGTATGCCTTCTTCATTCAACACGAACAGAAGCTTCCCGATGATTTTTATCTCAAGGCAGATGTCAATCGTGTGAGCGACCATCAATATTTTCAGGATTTTAGGAGTGAAGACCTTCCGGATACGGCGCAGCTGGCCGAGATTGATGCAGTGAGTTTAAGTCTGCTGAGATCGGTTGTCTTCGGAGGAAAGAACTGGGATCAGTTCAGCTTCTTGGTAAACAATGAAGTGTTTGATGATTTTACCCAAACGGACAATAAGAAAACGGTTCAGATGCTTCCGCAGGCCAGTTTTTATGCCCATCCCCAATCCCTTTTCAACACTCCTTTCTTCTACAGCATTACGTCGTCATACACCGACTTCTGGCGAGAGAGGGGCATCGAATCAAACCGGGGAGATCTCTTTTCCACCATCTCTTATCCCGTGCGGCTCTTCGACGTGCTGAAGTTTGAGTCGGATGTCGGACTGAGAGAGACCTTTTACCGAAACTATAACGACCATACGGGCACGTTCGAGGGGTGGGAATCAAGAGAGACCTTGCAGGCGAATGCCCAGATGTCTGCGGAGTTTTACCGGGTCTATGACGCCGAGACCTTTTCGATGATTTCCGACTTTCTCAAGGTGTCAAAATGGATGCACTCCGTCGAGCCGACCGTCAGTTATCAATATAGTCCTCCGGTGAATCAGAGTGGCCTCCCCGTCTACGATGCAATAGACCGAATTCCTCATACCAATCAGATCACTTACGGATTCACCCAACGTCTGCTGGGAAGACCCGAGAAAGAAGGAGCGAGTTCCGACGCCTTTGAGTATGCGAAGCTAAGAATTTTTCAAAGTTATAGCCTTGGGAATCCTTCCTGGTTTAGCCCACAGTTTGTCGATTTTAACCCTGCCAGTGTTGAGGGCAAGGCGGAGGGGAAGAAGCGGTCCTTCTCAGATATCGAAGGGCAACTCTGGTTGAATTTTAATCCCTACCTTTCCACTTATGCGGATACAGAATTCAACCCCTATCGAGGGAGCTTCGACGTAATCAATTTTACGATGCGTGCCAAAGATCGAAGAGACGACGCGGTTGCCGTGGGGTATACGAACACCAGAAGTACGTTAGGCACGTTTAAGGAGATCAATCTCGATGCGAGGGTGAAGACAATCCCCCCCCTATACGTTTTTGGTTCGTACTACTATAACCTCTTTGCGGGGACGTGGGTTCAGTGGATCATCGGCGCAGAATATCAAACCCAGTGCTGGTCGGCAGGGTTTATCCTTGCAGATATAAACCGTAACGTATCGATCAAGAAGGAACTGAAGTTCAATTTGTATTTTAATCTTCTGAATATCGGGGCCGCTGGGCGAAGGCCTTATCATATGAAATTATAATCAATGGTTCAGGAGGAGTAGAATGAAAGGCATTATTTTAGCGGGAGGTTTGGGGACTCGGCTTTATCCGTTGACCAAGGTGACCAACAAACACCTCCTTCCCGTCTACGATAAACCGATGATTTACTACCCGATTCAAACGCTGATTAACGCGGGGATCGATGATATCTTGATCGTCACGGGCGGAAACAATGCCGGAGATTTCTTGAAGCTGTTGGGGAATGGAAAGGAGTTCGGGCTCAAACATATAAACTACACGTATCAAGAGGGAGAAGGGGGTATTGCGGAAGCCCTTCGGCTGGCAGAGTTCTTTGCCTCGCGAGAAAAGATCTGTGTGGTATTAGGAGACAATATTATTGAAAAGAACATTCGGAGAGCCGTAGAAAACTTTCAAAGGCAAAAGGAAGGCGCGAAGATATTGTTAAAGGAGGTTCCCGACCCGCAGCGCTTTGGAGTTGCCGAGCTGAAGGGAGATCGGATTACCCGGATTGAAGAGAAACCCAAGAAGCCCAAATCCAAATATGCCGTGATCGGAATCTATCTTTTTGACCAGGAGGTTTTTAACATCATCAAGACCCTTAAGCCCTCTGACCGGGGGGAACTGGAGATCACCGATGTCAACAATCGGTATATTGAAAAAAGGCTCATGACATGGGATATTTTAGAGGGGTGGTGGACCGATGCAGGGATGTTTGAGTCCTTGCTTCGCGCCAACCAATTGGTCGCCGAAACCGGAGCCAACAAGGTTTGATTCACCAATTTCAAATTTGAAATGACGAATTTCAACCTAATGTCAAATGTCCGAATCCCCATCCCCCTCCTGACCTCCCCCTTGAAAGGGGAGGAGACAGCGATTTCCCTCCCTCTCAGGGGGAGGGACAGGTTGGGGGTGGGTATAAAAATTAAGGCAACCTCTAAAAATGTGAATTTTGAAAGTTAGAAATTCGTTGAATCGAATTCAGAGAAAATGTTAAGCACAAAACCCTATCGTTCATCTTACGAAACCTATCTGAACCGATCTTTTGATCGCTT
>Ga0208821_1001069_pt1 | contig 17130 bp, 16 predicted proteins | sample June2015DPH_20_5_FD_184720 | JGI IMG/M metagenome (GOLD analysis project Ga0208821, IMG submission 184720) | Peatland microbial communities from SPRUCE experiment site at the Marcell Experimental Forest, Minnesota, USA - June2015DPH_20_40... | ecosystem: Environmental > Terrestrial > Soil >... | reverse complement strand
CCAGGTAGCGGTACTTCAGGCGCAGGGTCTCGGAGATGTCCAGCCGATAGTCTTCCAACTCGAAGGGGGGGGTCTTGGCGCTGTTCAGGAGGCGCAGTTCGCTCACCATGACCTCGATCTCCCCGGTGGGCAGATTGGGGTTGACCATTTCCGGGGGCCGCGGATTCACCACCCCACGCACCGCCAGAACAAATTCGTCCCGCAGCACTCCGGCCTTGTTATGGGTATCCGGGTTGATCTCCGGATTGAAGACCACCTGGGTCAGGCCGCGGCGGTCCCGCAAGTCCACGAAGATGAGGCCGCCGTGGTCCCGCCGCCGCTGCACCCAGCCCATCAGCACCACTTCGCGACCGGCGTCCTCGAGGCGCAATTCTCCGCAGGAGTGGGTTCTGTTTAAGCCATCCAAGTTATCGAACACTGGTATCCCTTCTCCCCCTTTTCAAGGGGGGGCGGGGGATTTTCAGGAAACCTGAACAGAATCCCCCTAATAGCTGTCAGCTCTCAGCGATCAGCAGTCAGCTAAAAGCAAAAACCCAAAAGCTGACCGCTAATAAAAAACCGAAAACCCAAAAACTGAAAACTGACCTGCCGCCACGCCCGATTACCGCGGCGCGAGAGTCTGATTTAGAATTTCTGATACATTGGCGCGGCGCTCTTTTACCATCTCCAGATGATCCACAATGCCAGCGAAAGATATTGATTGCTGATGTGCGGCAGCCATATCCCGAACCTGGGCTTTATTGTCGGTCAATTCCTTTTCGCCGATGATGATCACGCAGGCGGCCCTGAGACGATCCGCCAGGGACATCTGCGCCTTGAGAGAGCGCCCTTCCAGGTCCATTTCGACGGCGATATCGTGCTGCCGCAGCTCTTGCAGCAAGACAAAGGCCCGATCCCGGGCCGCCCCGCCCAGGGCCGCCAGGAAGACCTTGAATTCCCGGTCCTGGCCCAAAGGGTCACGGGGCAAGACTTCCAGGAGGCGATCCTGGCCGATGGCAAAGCCCACCGCGGGCAGGGCCGGGCCGCCCAGTTGCTGGGACAGGGCGTTGTAGCGGCCGCCTCCGGCCACCGCGTCCTGGGCACCCAACCCCGGGGCCACCACCTCAAAGGCGGTGCCGGTATAGTAGTCCAGCCCTCGCACCAGTCGGGGCTGCTCCTCGTAGGCCACCCCAAAGCGGCGCAGCAACTCCAGCACCCGGGCGAAATGGGCGGCGCAGCCGGCGCACAGATAATCCCGGATCACCGGGGCGTCTTTTAAAATCTCTTTGCAATGGACCGACTTGCAGTCCAGGACCCGCAAGGGATTGGTGGTCCGGCGCCGCTGGCAGTCTTCGCATAGACCCTCCCGGCTGATGAGAAACAGGCCCAGGGCCGCCTTGAACTTCACCTGGCACTCCGGGCAACCCAAAGAATTGATTAACAAGCGCACCGCCCCCAGTCGCAGGCGCCCCAGGATTTCCAAGAGAAGCAGAACGACCTCCGCGTCCAGCTCCGGGGCCTCCACCCCGAAGGCCTCGCCGTTGATCTGGTAAAACTGGCGGTAGCGCCCCTTCTGGGGCCGTTCGTAGCGGAACATGGGCCCCAGGGTGTAAAGCTTTTTGACTCCGCCGCCCTTGTCCAGGCCGTTTTCCAGGACCGCCCGCAGCACCGAGGCGGTGGCCTCGGGGCGCAGGGTCAGGGATTCGCCCTTGCGGTCCGGAAAGCTGTACATCTCCTTGCCGACGATGTCAGTGTCGGCCCCGATGGAGCGGGCAAAGAGCTCGGTGCGTTCCAGCAGGGGCAGACGGATCTCCCGGTAGCCATAGAGGGCGAAGACCTCCCGGGCCACCTGCTCCACCCATTGCCACCGGGCCGTTTCCGGGGGCAGCAGGTCCCGCATGCCCCGAATCGCCTTAATCATCCCCCACCTTTGTGAAACCTGTTTCAAAAAGAAAATTTAACCCGCCAGGGGGCCTGTTGTCAAGGCGATTGAGCGGCTGGGTTTGGGTCAGTTTCATCTTGCCATCGAGAACCATAGCCAATAAGATTAATTATCAGGGATCGTTTGTCCTATGCGATGTAGATATATTTGGTTGATTATATAAATATTTTGACAAGAGGAATGGATGCTGGTATTGTCTTTTTCCGTTTGATGATTATCTATCATTTTTGGGAATCATTTATAAATTCGATTAAGGAGATGATCATGAATGGAGAAAAAGGCGCGCTACAGGGATTAGAGGTAGAGCGATCTTTCGAACAATCGCCAGATGCAATTTCCTTTTATTGTGACTTTGCTCAGGTCGTTTCAACGGGCAATGAAGTCGTAATGCAACTTTATGAGACTATTCCTGGGGTACCAGATCGTGATGGCAAAATTACAAAGGTTGTTTCCCGATTAAAGGCAACAATTACTATTAGCGTTCCACATGCCCAAAATTTTGGAAAAGTTTTGATTGAGAAAACAAAGGTGGAACTACAATGAAAGTAAGCGAGGATTTTATCGGCAGCTTAAGGACAATAATAGAGTCGGTGCCAACTAATGCTACTTCTTGTAAGGAATTCCTGGCAGATCTTGATAGAATTAGAATGGAATGGAATGTGACTAAAACAGGGGCCTTGGGATTAAAATATTGGCGATTTTTCCCGGGATTTGTTTCCGAAGAGGAGGCAGCCGTTATACGTGCAGATCGTCCCTCAACAAAAGAGGGAAGTAGAATGGACTGGCTAAGCGAGAATCTTCAATTAATTCAGGAAAGATACGCTGATCAATGGATAGCTGTTGGGGACCATGAGATAATTGCATCGGCTCCTACGCTACCAGAACTTCTTACTCTCATTGTCGATATAGATAAACCTCTAGTGACCTTTATATCAGCAGAACCTGTAGAATGGGAACATGCCTATGGTATCTAAAGATTTCGAGCAAGTAATCAAGTTCCGCCAGGCTTTGCATAGTGGCACACTAATACGGCTACCAATAGTAGAGGTAAGCATTATAGCTCCAAGTGGTAAAAAAAGAAATATACCATTGCTTTTTGATACTGGCGCAAGTACCACCATGCTAAGTGCAAAGTTGTATTCCCTTTTAGAATTGCAATCTTGGAATCAAGGGACGCCATGCAATATTACCAATGCTTCTCCTGTCTTAGCACAAGGTTATCAATATCAGGCGAGCATGGAAATCTTCGGCAAAGTAATTGCTTGTCCGGTTATTCTTCTTCAACTTCCTCATAATCCACTCTATCAAGGATTGCTTGGCCGAAATACAATTTTTGATGAATTTGGCTTCGGATTTTGGGAAAGAACTCAAGACCTATATATAACCGCTAATCCATAAGATTAGTTCACCAAATCCGCAATTTTTTCCAAACTCCAAACATGGTCTGAAATCCCCCCGAGCCGTTGGGTATACCCTGGATCACTTGTGACCATTCCCGGCTGCGGGTCTTGACAAAGGGCCCCTGGCGTGCTAATGATAAATTTTATAAGAACTTCCAGGCAATCCGGAACCCGGTGCGAATCCGGGGCGGTCCCGCCGCTGTGATGGGGGACGGAGGAAGCAAGGCTGAGGCCGGCCACTGACGGGGATTTACCAAAAACCCCGGCGGGAAGGCTGGCTTCCTCCGGCTGATCCCAGAGTCAGAAGACCTGCCTGGCGGTGATTATCGGCTACTCCTGATGGTAAAGGGAGTTCCATCAATCGTGATGGGACGCCCTTTTTTGTTTCAAGAGGAATGGGTGGGCAGTGCCCACCGTACATAAGTACCGGCGGGACGGCGGTACCACCCCCTTATGAGGGTTGGAGAGAGGGCAGGAGCCACTTAAACAAAAAAGCCCCTGGCTCCCTCCCCAAGAATCACATTACACCAAGCTTTCCCCCGGCGGCCGCGAATTCGCTGGCCTGGCCGGTAAATCACCGGAGGAAGGAGGACCCAATATGGCAAAAGAATCGAGTTGTAAGAAACCCATCAGTATCCGCTACACCTGCGCCCCCAACGGCGACCAGGTGGGCCTGTCCCACTACCTGATGGCGGACGCCAAAAAGGCCAAGTAGGGCCATGGCGACCAAAACCCCAAACCTTGAGGGCCCGTCCCTGGCCGCGGTCAACGCCGGGGCCGGGCCCCACTTCGACGTCCTGGAGGTGGGCCATCCGGACTACGTGGCCCTGATCAACGCGGACACCGCCTTTTGGGTGCTCTCGCCCCGAGAGGAGGCCCTGGATTACCTGCTGGGGAGCGAGCTACCCCGGGTATTCCGGGAAAAAGAGGCCAGGCTGGCCGCGGACCTGCACAACGTCCGCTTCGGGTTGCTGCCCTCCGCAGTCTATTTCAATCCAACGGAGCGCTGCAACCTCGATTGCGGCTACTGTTATCTACCCCGGGAGGCCCGGCGGACCGGCCGCGACATGGAGCCGGCCAGGGTGCTGGAGGCCCTCTCCCTGCTGCAGGAATTTTTTAAAAAGACACTGCCGGCCGGCGCCAGACCGCAACTGGTTTTTCATGGCAGCGAGCCGCTGTTGGCCAAGGATGCGGTCTTTCAGGGCATCGCCCGGTACGGCGGTTACTTCCGCTTCGGGGTGCAGACCAACACAGTGTTGCTGGACAAAAACGCCCGGGATTTCCTGATGGCCCAGGGGGCCGGCATCGGCATCTCCTTAGATGGGCCTACCGCCGAGATCGCGGACCGCAGCCGGCGCACCTGGGGCGGCCGCGGCGTCTTCGCCGAGACCGTCAAAGTACTGGAGGAATTGCACGACTACCCCGGGCTCAACGTCATCACCACGGTTACCAAAGAAAATGTCCGGCACCTGCCGGAACTGGTGGAGTTTTTCCACCAGAGGGGGGCGGGCAATGTCCTGCTCAACCCGGTGCGCGGCACCCAGGCCGGCGGGCGCTCGCTGATGCCGGACCAGGAGGAACTGGCGCATTTCTTCTTCCAGGCCCTGGACCGGAGCTATGAGCTCTATGAACGGACGGGTCGGAAATTGGTAGTGGGCAATTTCGCCAACCTGCTTCTGGGGCTGGCGGCGCCGGGGGCCCGGCGGCTGATGTGCGACATATCCCCCTGCGGCGGCGGCCGCTGCTTCTTTGCAGTGGGGGCCGCGGGCGAAGTGGCCCCGTGCAGCGAGTTTCTGGGGCTGCCGGAGTTCCACGGCGGCAACCTCTTTGAGACCCCGGTCACCGAGCTGCTGGCCACCCCGGCCTTCAAACAGGTGACTGGCCGGGCAGTGGAGCAGTTGGACCCCTGCAACCGCTGCGCGGTGCGGCACTTCTGCGGGGCCCCCTGTCCCGCCGAGGTCTATGCCATTAATGGGCAGCTTCAGGCCCCGGCGCCCAATTGCGACTTTTACGCGTCCCAGGCTCGCTATGCCTTTCGGGTCATCGCCCAGGGGAGGCTGGACGCCTTTCTCTGGGATGCCTGGAAGGATGGCCTGGAAGAGATCCTGGTGATGTAGGGCGGCAGGAATTCCTGGTGGAATTGGCGTAGGGGCGGGTTTTAAACCCGCCCCTGAGTTTTGGCCCCAGTAATAAGCGCGGCCCGCGGCCGCCCTTGTGTTGTGCTTCGTAAATAGTATGGCATTAAATCAAGAAATAAGTTCCCCTTATAGGGGTTGGGAGGGGGGTTTGGGGGAGGGCAGGGGCCACTTACAAAAAGCCCCTGGCTCTCCCCCCAAATTACTCTTTCTTTTCTTCCTTGCGGCTGGCCAGGAGGCGGCGAATCTCCTCCATGAAGTCGGTGGCGTCGGTGAAGTGGCGGTAGACCGAGGCGAAGCGCACGTAGGCCACTTCATCCCATTGGCGCAATTGCGCCATTACCCGTTCGCCGATCCAGGTGGAGGCGATCTCCCGCTGGCCGCCCTCCAGCATCTCCCGTTCCAGGCCGTCCAGGAAATTCTCGATGGCGTCAATGGAGACCGGCCGCTTCTCGCAAGCCTTAATGATGCCTTCATATAACTTGGATCGCTGAAAGGGTTCCCGGCGGCCGTCCTTCTTCACGACCAGGGGCATGGACTCCTCCACCTGCTCGTAGGTGGTGAAGCGCCGCTGGCAATGGAGGCACTCCCGGCGGCGCCGGATGGCATTGGCCTCCCGGCTGGGGCGGGAATCGATCACCTTATTGTTGGTGCTGTGGCAGTAAGGGCAGCGCATGGTAAAAAACAGTTTTCGGTTTTCGGTTTTCGGTTTTCGGATGCGACTAAACGGAATGAAGTATGGTCCGCTGGACGAAAGAGCTGATACCGAAGCGCCTTAGCGGAAACCGCTAACCGAAACCGAAAACCGTCTTATCAGACCTCGGTCCATTCCTCGGCGAACAGGGGAAACTCGGAGCAGAAGTCCTGCACCTGGTCCGCCAGTCTGGCCAGGAGATGGGAATCCACGGGGGAGCTAAGGGCCTGGTGCATAAAGTCGGCCGCCACCTCCATCTCCTTCTCCTTCATGCCCCGGGTCGTGAGGGCCGGGGTGCCCACCCGGATGCCGCTGGTGATGGTGGGGGGGCGCTGATCGAAGGGGATGGCATTTTTGTTGACCGTGATGCCGGCCCGGTCCAGGGCCTCTTCCGCCTCGCGCCCGGTGAGGCCGGTGGCGTTCAGGTCCACCATGATGAGGTGGGTGTCGGTGCCGCCGGCCACCAGGCGGTAGCCCCGGCGGATAAATGCTTCCCCCAAGGTGCGGGCGTTGGCCACGATCTGCGCCTGGTAGCGCTTGAAGGACGGCGCCAAGACTTCCTTGAAAGATACGGCCTTGGCGGCAATGATATGCATCAAGGGACCGCCTTGAATCCCTGGGAAGATCTGGCTGTCCAGGGCCTTGCCGTATTGCGCCTGGGCCAGGATGAGGCCGCCCCGGGGGCCGCGCAAGGTCTTGTGGGTGGTGGAGGTGACGAAGTCCGCCGCCGGTAGGGGATTTGGATGGAGCCCCCCGGCGATCAGACCGGCGATATGGGCCATGTCCACCAAGAGATATGCCCCCACTTCCCGGGCGATCTCGGCAAACTTGGAAAAATCGAGGATCCGGGGGTAGGCGCTGGCGCCGGCGATGATCATCTTGGGGCGGTGATTCCGGGCCAGTTCCCGCACCGTGGCGAAGTCCACTTCTTCGCTCTGGCGATCCACTCCGTAGGTAACTGCGTTAAAGAGGCGGCCGGAAAAATTCACCGCGGCTCCGTGGCTCAGATGACCGCCGTGGGACAGGTCCATGCCCAAGATGGTGTCCCCGGGCTTCAGGAAGGAGAAATAAACGGCCATATTGGCCTGGGTGCCGGAATGGGGCTGGACGTTGGCGTAGGCCGCGCCGAAGATCTTCTTCACCCGGCTCAGGGCCAGGTTTTCGGCGGTGTCCACAAATTCGCAGCCGCCGTAAAAGCGCCGCCCCGGATAACCTTCGGCATACTTGTGGGTCAGGATGGAGCCCTGGGCCTGGAGCACCGCGCTGCTCACGAAATTTTCCGAGGCGATCATCTCCAGCTTTTGGAGCTGCCGCTGCCGTTCCCGCTCGATGACCGCGTAAATGGCAGGATCGGTGCGGGCCAAGTCATCCATCTGGTCCATTACGGGGTAGCTCCGGCCCGGTGTTTCTCCCGGGCCAACCGTTCCAACAAATCAAGGCGCTCCTGATGGCGGCCGCCTTCAAAGGGGGTGCCCAGCCAGGTGCGCACGATCTCTTTGCCGAGATCGGGGCCGATAACCCGGCCGCCCATGACCAGGAGATTGGCGTTGTTATGCCGTCTGCTCATCATGGTGGCATAGAGGTCGTGGCACAGGGCCGCCCGGATGCCCGGAAAGCGGTTGGCCATGATGCTCATCCCCAGGCCGGTGCCGCAGATCAGGATGCCCCGGCTTCCGGGCCGGCCCAACAAGGCGTCCACTACCTTTTTCCCGAATACCGGGTAATGCACCGATTCTTGTGCACTGGCGCAGCCGAGATCCAAAACCTCCGCCTTCAGTTCGTGTAACAGTTGGACGATCTCTTTTTTCAGGTCAAAGCCGGCGTGATCGCAGGCAATGGCGATGACGCCTCCGGACTCAGGCGGCCCGGGCGGTGACGAAGGTGATGACATCCTGGACGGTCCTCAACTTTTCCGCTTCCTCATCAGCGATTTCCATGCCGAATTCTTCTTCCATGGCCATGATCAGCTCCACCAGATCCAGGGAGTCGGCCCCCAGGTCATCCACAAAGACCGCCTCCGGGGTGACCTCGGAGCGTTCCACCCCCAATTTGTCCACGATTATGTCAATCACCTTATCTTCCATTGCACTCATCGAAGAAACCTCCTATTTTCTTAAATCATCAGCATGCCGCCATTAACATGAATCACCTGGCCAGTGAGGTAAGCCGCGGCCTCGGAGGCCAGGAAGGCCACCGTTTGGGCCACCTCCTCCGGAGTGCCGAAACGGCCCAGGGGAATCTGGGCCAGCATCTCTTCCTTAACTTTGGCCGGCAAAGATTCGGTCATTTCCGTCTGAATGAAGCCGGGGGCCACAGCGTTCACGGTAATATTGCGGGAGGCCAGCTCCCGGGCCACCGATTTGGTCAGGCCGATCAACCCGGCCTTGGAGGCAACATAGTTGGCCTGGCCCGGGTTGCCCATCACCCCCACCACCGAACTGATGTTGATGATGCGTCCGAAGCGCTGCTTGACCATGGCCTTGCTCACCGCCCGTATGCAATTATAAGCCCCTTTGAGGTTCACCGCCAGCACGGCGTCCCACTCCTCCTCCTTCATCCGCAGGATGAGGTTGTCCCGGGTAATGCCGGCGTTGTTCACTAAGAGATCCAGGCGGCCACTCTCCTTAAGGATCTCATCCACGGCCTGCTGCACCTGCCCGGCATCGGCCACGTTGAATTCGATCAGTTTTGCCTGGGCCCCTCTGCCTGTCACCTCCTGCTGGGTCCTGGAAGCCTCTTCCCCCAGGGCGATATCGTTAAGATAAAGGGTCAATCCGGGGCGGGCCAGGAATATCGCGATGGCCCGGCCGATCCCCCGGGCGGCGCCGGTTACCAGGGCCACTGAGGCCATCTGCTTCATAATGAGTTACCGTCTGAAATAAACTAGTTAAGCCGCACTACACCCATCGCGGCCTGGCCTCCGGGTGCAATGCGGCGCTGGATTAATTAAATAAATCGAAATTCACCAAATTGAAAGAGGTTTCTTATACTTTTTTCACGTAGGGGCGATTAAAACCAGGCAATTTAGCAAAGACCAGCGGTGGGCGGGCGGGCGGCCGCCCTCACCGCTCATCGCCGGTCCCGCTTGATTTCCTGGATCAGGGCCGGGATGATCTGAAACAGATCGCCCACCAGGCCCACATCGGCCACCTGGAAGATGGGGGCTTGGGGGTCCTTGTTGATGGCCACGATGAAATCGGAGGACTGCATGCCCACCAGGTGCTGGGTGGCGCCAGAAATACCGCAGGCGATGTAGATCTTGGGGCCCACGGTCTTGCCCGTCTGGCCGATCTGGTGGGCGTAGTCGATCCAGCCCGCGTCCACCGCGGCCCGGCTGGCGCCCACCGCGCCGCCCAACAGGTCCGCCAGTTCCTCCAGCAGCCCAAAATTCCCGGCCTCCTTCAGGCCCCGGCCGCCGGCGACAATCACCTGCGCCGCGGACAAATGCACCCGCTCCTTGAATTCGGCCACCGTGGCCAGGAAGCGGCTGCGCCGGTCCCTGTCTAAAAACGAAGCGTCCACGGGGATCACCGCGGCCGCAGGCGTTGCCGCCGGGGGCCGGGGTTTGAAGACCCCGGGGCGGGCGGTGGCCATCTGGGGAAAGGTGCGGGGAGTGATGATGGTGGCCATGATGTTGCCGCCAAAGGCCGGGCGGGTCTGCAGTAGCAGGCGCTTTTCCCGGTCGATGGCGAAGGCGGTGCAGTCGGCCGTGAGGCCGGTATGCAAGGCCGCGGCCACTCGGGGGATGAAGGCCCGGCCGGCGTAGGTAGCCCCGGCCAGGATGATTTCCGGCCGGAACTTCCGGGCCAGCATAGCGACGGCGGTGGCGTAGGGCTCTTCCAGAAAATCCTGCAGGCTCGGGTGTTCCACCAGGTAGACCTTGTGAGCCCCAGCGGCCAGCAGCTCTGGGGCCAGGGAGGCCACCTGATTTCCCAGGAGAACCGCAGCCAGGGGGGTCTGGAGCTCTTCGGCCAGACGCCGCCCTTCTCCCAGCAGTTCCGCGGTCACCGGGGCCAGGACCCCGCCCCGCTGCTCGGCAAAGATCCAGACCCCATCCGGCGGCACATCTGGCCGGGGACTGGGGCCGGGGGTCGGAGGCGCGGCCAGGGCCGCAACCTCGCAAACCTCCACGCAGGCGCCGCAGAGATTACAGCCCTCTCCAATGACCAGGGTCTCGCCCTCCAGGCGCAGGACCCCGAAGGGACAGACATCGACGCACTGGCCGCAGGCGATACATTTCTCGGAGTAAAAGATGAGGCTCATATTAAGACAGTTTTCAGTTTCCGGTGCGCAGGCGTCTCGCCTGCGTAAGCGCAGGCTGAAGCCTGCGGCTGCCAGAATAAGATTATCTATCCACCGTATTTAATATTTGGGTCTTTTTCTTCAGGATCCTGATGCTCAGATAAATTGCCAGGCTGAAAGCGAAAATAACTAACCAGTTCTTATCTAACCTGAGCCGGCCGTTTTGCAGGCTGTCCTGAAGGATCGCCAAACCCGTAAAAGAAGTGATGGTGGCGAACCAGGACGAATATTCCCGCTTCAGGGCCGATTTCCAGGAAAACGGCAGGGATGGCGCCTTCCAGTTCTTGAAATGGGGAATTATGGCCGGGGTGCTGGCCGTCCAGTCCGTGAAGGAGGCTCCGAATCTTTCCCGCAAAAACGCTTCCTCGGCGAAGATGATCCTTTCATAGAATAAGATGAAGCATAAAATGACGATGACGCTGCACCACCAGACCTTGATAAAGAGGGACAACCCCAGCCAGATCAGGAAATTGCCCAGGTAAAGGGGGTTCCGCACCAGGGAATACATCCCCGTGGTGTTCAGGGTTTCGGCCACCTGGCCCCCGGTGTTGCGCCCCGAGGTGCCCCGGGGGGCATAACCCACGGTAAAGAAGCGGAGGCCCAGGCCGGCCAGGGAGACCAGCAGGCAGCCCATTTGCCAGGTTCGGTCGGGGTGATCCGGCGAGGCCGCGCCGGGCTGACTCAACAACGCCGCCAAGAATAACACGGCCATGAAGAGCGGCAGGTAACTGCGCCAGCGGAAAAACCGGTTGCCGAGGCTTTCGAACTCTTCTTGCAGCGCCATTAGGAGCTATCAGCGGTCTAGCTATTAATGGGAGCGGAAAAGAGATTATTTCCCCCTCACCCTAACCCTCTCCCCCACCGGGGGAGAGGGGATAATAATGCTCCCATTAATAGGACCAAGGATGAAAGATTATGGGCGTGCCGCGTCTCGCGCCTGAGGGCAGTAACCGGCAGCCTATTCAGGGTAGGGGCGGCTTTTAAACCCGTCCCCTGTCGGACTGGCTTGGAGCCTCGGTTATCCTAAAGCGCGGCTTTGGAAATTTCTTTGAGCCGCGGCCAGAGGCGGGCGGCCAACTCTCCGGGCTCCCCGGTCCAGATTTCCGCGGCGCCCCGGGCCGGCGGCGGAAAGACCTTCACCACCTGGGTGAAGGAACCGGCCAGGCCCACCTGTTCGGGGCTCAGATCCAGGTCCGCCAGGCCCCACACCGGGATGGCCTCTTTCCTGGCCCTCAATTTGGCCTTGAAGGAGGGCAGCCGCGGCTCGTTGATCTCCTTGACCACGGTAATCAGGGCTGGAAGTTTAACCTCCACGGCATCATAACCGTGATCCAGGAGGCGCTCCACCCTCAAAGCCCCGTCATCCAGGAAGCTGAGCTTGCGGGCCCAGGAGGCGTAAGGGATCTTGAGGATGGCGGCCAGCATGGGCCCCACCTGGGCGGTGTCGCCGTCGATGGCCTGCTTGCCGGTAAATATCAGGTCGGCGCCCCCCATTTTCTCGATGGCCCTGGCCAAAGTGAGAGCGGTGGCCCAGGTGTCGGCGCCGGCAAATTTTGGGTCAGAGAGCAGAACCGCCCCATCAGCCCCATATCCCATGGCCTCCCGCAGGGCCTCCTCGGCCTGGGGCGGACCCATGGTGAGCATCGTGACCCGGCCGCCCTGAGAGTCCTTGACCCTAAGCCCCTCCTCCAGGGCGTAGAGGTCGAAGGGATTGATGATGGCCTTGACCCCTTCCCGCTTCAGGGTGTGGGTCACCGGGTCCAGGCGCACTTCCTGGGTATCGGGTACTTGCTTGATGCAGACGATGATGTCCATTATTTTAATTTGTTTTAACTGGTCGAAAATTATATCAAAAATTTGATTTAATTACTGGCCATATCAATTTATGTCGTCCAGATCGAAATCTGGTATTTCTTCAGGTTGTTCACTTGTAATTGTTAAGGTATAGGTATTATCTGATTTCCTTTTATTGTATCTATAACCGGTTAGATCAATAATATCCCATTTATGTGATAGAGCTAAAAGAACGCTAGCCAAATGTATGGCTTGTTCTTTATTCAACTTGATTCCAATGGTTTTAAGTTCATTAATATTCCGTCTAGTTTTTTCAGTTGGATAAATTCTTAAGCATCTTACATGCTAGTCTAATGTTATGCTTTTGGGAGATTTTCTGCTCATCGAATTATCTCCTTTAACGCGCTCCCCAAAATACTATTGGAGAACAAAAAGTTGATTTAATTCCCCCTCACCCTAACCCTCTCCCCCGTTGGGGGAGAGGGGATAAAGAAAGATTACTGAAATCCTCCCTCTCCCCCATTGGGGGAGAGGGAATAAAGAAGGATGCGTGGCATGCTCCCTCTCCCCCCGCTGGCGGGGGGAGAGGGCTGGGGTGAGGGGGGAGACTGGAAACCTCACCATATTGAGAAATCATGTCCTTTGCTCGGGAACCAGGAAAAAACTTGTCACCTCAGATAAATCATTTCCTTTACTATTTCCAAATCTCGTCCTTCAGTATTTTTGACCATTTGATACCTTCAGGTCCTAAAGTCATAAGCAAATCACATTTTTTTAAGGCGTAATCTCGGTCACCGAATACTCTTAGGCGTGAAACTCCTGTTATATAATACATCTCAGCAGGGTAATATTTGAGTGCTTTTTCGGCATACTGAAAAGCCTCTGAATAGGCTGAAGATGAATCTTCATCAACAGCCAAATTAAAAAAAATGCTTAGCTTTTAATATGGCTTTTAATTTATTTTGGTCATCTAGACTTAAACTTTTATAAATGGCAATAAATTCATCGAGTTCCATGATACCCTCCTATTTGCCTGTGAAGCAAAACATAAATCAAAATTACGCTTACAAGCAGGAGCTTGGGAACGAGGTATTCTACTGGCTACTGATAACTAATCACTGGCCACTTTTCTCCGGCTATTTCTTCCTCGAGTATTCCTTATTTAGCGCCAACCCAATAATATTCCGCATGATCTGGTTGGTGCCTTCGTAGATCTGCAGGATCTTGGCGTCCCGCATCATCTTTTCCACCGGGTATTCCCGCATGTAGCCGTGGCCGCCCATGACTTGCACCGCGTCCACGGTCACCTGCATGGCCATGTCGGTGGGGAAGAGTTTGGCCATGGCCCCCTCCTTGGAATAATCCTTGGGGCTGCTGTCGATATAGCGCGCCACCGCGTAGACCAGGGCCCGGGCCGCCTCGATCCTGGTGGCCATGTCGGCCAGCAGGTGCTGCACCGCCTGGAAGGAGAAGATGGGGACCCCGAACTGCTGGCGTTCCCTGGCAAAAGGGGCGGCCTCATCCAGGGCCCCCTGGGCCAGGCCCACCGCCAGGGCTCCGGCGCCGGGGCGGGCGTTGTCCAGGGTCTTCATGGTGACAATGAAGCCCAGGCCCTCCTTGCCGATGAGGCGGTCTTTGGGGACGCGGCAGTCCTCCAGGACCACCTCCCGGGTAACCGAGGCACGGATGCCCATCTTTTTCTCTTTTTTGCCGAAGGAGATGCCGGGATCATTCTTTTCCACCACCAAGGCGCTGACGCCGCGGGTCCCTTTGGCGCGGTCGGTGAGGGCGATGACGGTGTAGAACTCCGCCTCCCCGGCGTTGGTGATCCATTGCTTGGTGCCATTGAGGACGTAGGTGTCGCCGTCTCTCACCGCGGTGGTGGCAACCGCCGCGGCGTCGGAGCCCGCCTGGGGTTCGGTGAGGCAGAAGGCGGACAAGGCCTCACCCCGGGCCATAGGGGGTAGATAGCGCTCTTTTTGCGCCTCGGAGCCGAAAAGCAGCAACGGATAGGCCCCCAGGAAGCTGGCGGCATAGGTGGTGGCTACCCCCACGCAGCCCTCCGCCAGGGCCTCCAGGACCAGGCAGTTCTCCAGACACCCCAACCCCAGGCCGCCGTAGGACTCCGGGATGATGGTGCCGCAGAGATCCGCCTGGGCCAGGTCCGCGATGATGCCCCAGGGGAAGCTCTCTTCTTCGTCCAGTTGGGCCCGGATGGGCTTGATGCGCTCCCTGGCGATCTGGCGGGCCAGATCCTGGAGCATCCGTTGCTCCTCGGTGAGCAGGTAGTCCATGGTCCTCCTTACTTCGCGGCTTTCGGCACCACCAGGCGCCCCTTATAAAAGCCGCAGGATGGGCAGGCGTGATGGGGCAGACGGGCCTCCCCGCATTTGGGGCAGTTGGACAACTGCGGCACCGGAAGATGATCGTGAGCCCGGCGCGTGTTCTTCTTGGAGATAGATTTCCTACGTTTGGGTAAAGGCACGGTAAATCTCCTTAGTCATAGCTGTCAGCTTTCAGCGGTCAGCTTCAGGTTTCAGCTTTTTGATGAACAAGGTTAGTATTTGCCCAACATCATCAGCTTCTTTTTAGTCTTTTGCCGTTAGCTGATTGCTGACAGCTGCTAGCTGAAAGCTGCCTTCCTTGCAGGAGCAGGTTTCCCGGTTGAGATTGGCCCCGCAGGTGGGGCATAAGCCCCGGCAATCCTCCTGGCACAGCGGCTTCAAGGGCACCAGCAGGATGATCTGTTCCCGCACCAGGGCCTCCAGGTCCACCGTCTCCCCGGAGTAAACATCCAGGTCCAATTCCTGGGCGGACAATTCTTCCTTATCCGGAGCCTCGCTCTGGGGGGCGGGCATCAGCAGGACCTCGAACTCCGTGGCCACCTGGGCGGCGAAAGGCTCCAGACAGCGGCTGCAAGAGAGAGCCAGGCGCCCTTCCAGGAGCCCCCGGATGAGGATGTCCGTGCCGTGTTTGGCCAGGTTCACCGCGCCGCGGATGTTCGCCTGGGTGAACTCCAGGCCGGGGTCTTCCTCCCGCCAGCGGTCAAACCACTCCTTTCCCAGCTGCAGGCCCAGTTCCTTGCCGGTTTCGGGAATGGATTTGACGGATATTTGCAGGGTCTTGTGGGTCTTCATCAAGAGAGCCGAAAAAAGGCTTGGCCACGATTCATAAAACTATTAATATAAAGAAGTATATCAAGGTGTCAAGATTTTCAGGGAAAAACCTGGGGGCGGCGGCGCCCCATTTTTTCATGATATGAAAATTGCCCTCATCGGCCAGCCCAACTGCGGTAAAAGTACCATTTTTAATTACTTCAGCGGTTACAAGGCTGCGGTCTCCAACTTTCCCGGCACCACGGTGAAATATACCGTCAGCCAGGTGGTGTTCCAGGGCGAGGCGATCACCTGTGTGGACCTGCCCGGGGTCTATTCCCTCACCTCCACCGACCAGGCCGAGCTGGAATCCAGGAATTACCTGTTATCCGGAGAGGCCGACGTCATCATCAACGTCATCGACGCCTCTCTCCTGGGTCGCAGCCTGGAGCTCACCCTGGAGTTGATGAGTCTGGAGCGCCCCCTGGTGGTGGCCTTGAACATGATGGACGAAGCCGGCCGCAAGGGGATCAGCATCGACGCCGGGAAGCTCTCGGAACTCCTGGGGGTGCCGGTGGCGCCCACCGTGGCCGCAGCAGGCCGGGGCCTGACCGAACTTTTAGAGGGGGCAGTTCAGGCCGGGCATACCGGGGTGCGCCCGGCCCAGATTCTCTTCAGCAGCGACGTAGAGCAGGAGATCGCCACCCTCAGTGGCCGCCTGGACCGCGAGCGAACCTGTGAACTGGACCTGCCCCGCCGCTTTCTGCTGATCAAGCTACTGGAGGACGACCCCTATCTGATGGAGGAGGCGGGCCGGCGTAATCCCCACTGCCTGACGGCAGTCAAGGAGCTCCAGAAGATCCTGGCTGACAGCCACGGCCGCCCCCCGGAGACGGTGATCGCCTCGGAACGCCACGCCTTGAGCAGCAATATCTTCGAACAGGTGGCGAGGGTCAAGTCTGCGGAAAAGCCGGATTGGCGCAAGCGCCTGGACCGGGTCGCCACCAACCGCTTCTGGGGCTACGTATTGCTGGTCTTTACTCTGGGCCTCTTTTTTCAGGTGGTCTTCAGGGTGGGCCAGTACCTCGAAGACTATCTCACCTCCTACCTGGATCTCGCCCAAAGTTTGGGGCAAACCTGGCTGGGGAGCCAGACCCTGGCCTACACCGTCGCCGATGGACTGCTCATGGGCGTCTTCGGGGGGGTGGCCATCGTTCTGCCATATCTGGTTCCCTTCCTCATGGGCCTGGCGGTCCTGGAAGACAGCGGCTATCTACCCCGGGTGGCCTTCTTGATGGACAACCTCATGCACCACATGGGCCTCCATGGCAAGTCCATTATCCCTTTCATCCTGGGCTATGGCTGCAGTGTGCCCGCGGTGATGTCCACCCGCATCCTGGAGAGCCCCCGGGACCGATTGGTGGTGGCCATGCTGGCCATCCTCATCCCGTGTTCGGCCCGCTCGGTAATTATCTTCGCCCTGGTGGCCTACGCCCTGGGGCCATATTGGGCCCTGGGGGTCTATCTCTTCAACCTGGTGGTCATCGCCTTATTGGGCCGGCTATCCACCTTCATCCTGCCGGAGGTCTCCCCGGGGCTGCTCATGGAGATCCCCGAATACCGAATGCCCACCTGGGCTAACGTGGCCCGCAAGTCCTGGCACAGTTTGAAGGAATTTATCGTGGTGGCCTGGCCCATCCTCATCCTGGGTAGCCTGGTCCTGAGCCTGCTGAAATATTTTGGCTTCGAGTCTTACGTGAATGAGGCCTGCCGCCCCTTCACCACTCTC
>Ga0208821_1001068_pt1 | contig 17140 bp, 17 predicted proteins | sample June2015DPH_20_5_FD_184720 | JGI IMG/M metagenome (GOLD analysis project Ga0208821, IMG submission 184720) | Peatland microbial communities from SPRUCE experiment site at the Marcell Experimental Forest, Minnesota, USA - June2015DPH_20_40... | ecosystem: Environmental > Terrestrial > Soil >... | reverse complement strand
CGTGTTCTGGATTCGATGCTCAGCGAACACCAGTGCGAAGGTTGGCTGGAAGGGTATCTTCTTACTGGGCGGCACGGGCTGTTCAACAGCTATGAGGCCTTCATTCGCATCGTCGACTCGATGTTCAGCCAGCACGCCAAATGGCTGAAGGTAACCTTGGAACTTCCCTGGCGCCGGAAGATCGCCTCACTGAACTATTTGCTCGCCTCCCACGTCTGGCAGCAGGATCACAACGGCTTCACGCACCAGGATCCCGGCTTCCTCGACCACGTGATCAATAAGAAGGCCGATATCGTGCGCGTTTACCTTCCGCCCGATGCCAACTGCCTGTTGTCGGTTTTTGATCACTGCCTGCGCAGCCGGCATTACGTCAACGTCGTTGTAGCGGGGAAGCACGCCCTCCCGCAGTGGCTGACCATGGACGCGGCGGTCGTGCATTGCACGGAAGGAATTGGCATCTGGCAATGGGCGAGCAACGACCAAGGCGCCGAGCCGGACGTGGTGATGGCCTGTTGCGGGGACACGCCCACGCTGGAGATTTTGGCCGCCGTTTCCATCCTTCGCGAGCATCTGCCCGATCTAAAAATCCGGGTGATCAATGTCGTCGATCTGATGAAGCTGCAGTCTGCCAGCGAGCACCCGCACGGACTGAGCGAAACGGATTACGATTCGCTTTTCACCAAAGATAAACACATCATCTTTGGCTTTCATGGATACCCATCGCTAGTCCACCGGCTGACCTACCGCCGCACCAACAGCAACCTTCACGTCCGGGGCTACAAGGAAGAGGGCACCATCACAACGGCCTTTGACATCAGGGTGCAGAACGACCTGGACCGGTTCCACCTGGTGCAAGACGTGGTGGATCGGCTACCGCACTTGGGCTCCAAAGGGGCCTACCTGAAGCAGATGATGCAGGACAAGCTCATCGAGCACAAACACTACATCGACAAGCACGGCCAAGACATGCCGGAAATCCGCAATTGGAAGTGGAGCAATCCCAAATGAATGCGCAAGAGGTTATAGCTGCCGCAAGGACACTCATCGCCGGCCCGGGATCATTCGGTGTGGGATCGAGAAAGCAGGCAACCAATGCATGAAAGTAACCATAGTCACAACCAGCATGAAGCGCAGGATGGCGAACATGTTCATCGGGAGATTCCTCCGTACTGGAGGCGCGCTCACCGTGATTGGCGTTTCTGGCTCGGCTTGCTTCTTATGTGTGTGGCCATCACTACCTATTTTATGAGCGATGACCTGTCGTTGGTGCCTAGCGGCAAACCGCGCCATGCGACATCAGGTGACGCCAGAAGATAGCGGAGCCCCATGGAACTTAAGAATGCAGCATGGGCAATTGGCCGGCGACAAGGTCCTGCTGGAGATGGAGGAGGGTAAAGAAAGTTCCCATGAGCCAAGTCGCTCTCTATCCCCTGCGATTCGAACCGATCTATCAATTTCGACTTTGGGGCGACCGGCGTTTGGCAGGGCCGGAAAATTTCATTGAGATCGCATGGATTCAGAGGTGCAAAAAGAGTGAAAAAGTTGATTGTTTTTGATCTCGACGGAACCCTGGCCGAAAGCAAGTCAGCTCTTGATGCCGAAATGGCGGCAAGACTGCATGACCTTCTTGGTGTCGTCAAAGTCGCCGTGATTTCCGGAGGCGATTGGCCTCAGTTTGAAAAACAACTGCTCTCCCATTTTCCCCATGACCATCGCCTGCTGAATCTATCCCTCCTTCCTGCTTGTGGAACAAAGTTCTTCCAATACACGGGGGAATGGAAAAAGCTCTACTCGGAAGATTTCACCGCGGGTGAAAAACAGAAAATCACCAGTTCACTTAATAAGGCTGTCGGGAAAGCGGGCTTCAAGGTCGAAAAGTTCTGGGGAGAAGTGATTGAAGACCGCGGAAGCCAGATAACTTATTCCGCATTGGGCCAGCAAGCCCCCTTGGAAGAAAAGGACAAATGGGATTCCGATTTCACAAAGCGTAAAAAGATCAAGGCAATCCTTGACACTTTTATTCCTGAGTTTTCTGTCCGAATCGGCGGCGCGACTTCCATTGATGTCACTAAACCTGGCATTGACAAAGCCTACGGGATCAGAAAGCTACGAGACCTGCTGAGCATCTCATTGAAAGAAATGATTTACGTTGGCGATGCCTTGTTCGTCGGAGGGAACGACTATCCGGCTGAAGAAGCAGGTGTCGTTTGTATCTCAGTTCGAGGTCCCAATGAGACGAAATGCGTTGCCGAAGCAATCATTGCTTGCTTGAATGGCGATCGGCCAGTTTGATTTTGGGTGTACGATTCCTTGCCTTTCAAAACCGGTTTCTCCAAATCGTGCATCCTGGTTCTTAGGCGATCCCGAGACGATGGAATACGGGGACTTTGACAATGTCCGCCATGAATGCAAAGACAACTGCCCCCGCAAGCGTTCCTCCCATCACGAGTGATGGCAGAGGGGCCATGGCGATCCCGCGATTCGCAAGCGTCGAGGCGATCAACAGATCGGCTACCGACGAAAGTACCAGCCAGAAGCTTGGGCGGGTCGACCACAGGCGCTGACGGCTCCGATTCGTATAGGTCGTTGCCTGATTGCCGAACACAATGACCACGAAGGCGAGAGTTCTTAATGTTTCAATTCCAAAACCTAGGTGGAATTTGCCGACGGCCAGTACGGCGGTGCAAAACACGAGTTCGGAAAAACCCATGAAAACGCCCGCGATCGTCAAGTTGCCAACCCGCCATTCATTAGGCATCGGAGATGGCCGCACGTTGTCCGTCGTCAAGGACATGCCCAGGAAATCACCGGTGATCATGATAATCACCATCAACATTGGCGTCAGGATCGCGTGTCCGGTCAGGATCAGTCCCACCGCCAGGAAGAGCACCTGCACAACCTTCTTTGTCACGGAGTTCAATGTGTAGGTCAGGATGCGTTGGAACGTTACCCGGCCTTCTTTCACTGCGGCCACAACACCCTCAAGTCCTGGCTTGGTCAGCACGATTCCGGCCGCCGACTTGGCGACATCAGTCGCCGTCGAAACCGCAATCCCCATCTGCGCCTGGCGTAGCGCTGGCGCATCATTGGCGCCATCGCCGCACATGCCGACGGTGTGGCCGCTCTTCTGGAACGCCTGAACGAGGTGATACTTATCCTCCGGAAGAACTCCGGCAAAGACCGCGTAATTTTCTGGACGCACACTCTCCGGGATTGGCCCGGGTGGACAGATAGCTCCATCGAGCCCCACGGCTCGCGCGATGATCGCCGCCGTCGCCGGTGCATCGCCGGTCACCATCACGGTGCGCACTCCCAAAGTGTGCAGCTCCTTGATAAGCTCGGCCGCGTCCGTGCGAGGTGGATCGCTTAGCGCGATGATTCCTGCAAGCCGCATCGTCGCCGGTGTGCCCACAGCAACGGCCAAAACCCGGAAGCCCTTCTCTTCGAGATCGTGCGCCGTCGCCCCCCCTGTTGCCACTGGTTCGGTCAGTTTGATAACCGCCGCAAACGCCCCTTTCACGGCACGCAGCGTACCTCCTTCAGCATCTACCGCTGTCGCCTCGGACATTTTTGTCGCTGGATCGAAGGGAACGAACTTGGTCAGTTTCGGCAGGTTTGCGGTGTTACCTTTCATGGCGGCAGCACGGATGGCGGTGTCTACGGGGTCCTGTCCCCCTTCGGAGCTGGCTAGAGCCGCCATTGCCAGCACGCGCGCTTCATCGAAGCCAGGCTCAGGGCAGATAGCAGTCACCGTCAGCTCGTTGCGCGTTAACGTCCCCGTTTTGTCCGAGCAAAGAACTTCCAGCGTTGCCGCCTCGTCCACAGCGGACAATCGCGTTGGAAGCACACCCAGGCGTGCCAGTGCTCTTGCGCCCAGCGCCGCTGCAAGCGTAAACGTGGCGGGTAGCGCTATAGGAATCGACGCCAGAACAGCCGTGAGAACGAGGGGAATAATCTCGCCAATCGGCATCTTACGGGCATGGGCATACGCCACCAGCAATAGGATGATCACGCCATTGCAAATGGCAAGATTTCGCACCACGCGCATTACGGTTTTTTGCTGTGTACTCTCGACATGCGCGGTGCGGACGAGTTCCGCGGTATGTCCAAACTTCGTGCTTACCCCCGTTGCCGTGACGATCGCCGTGGCTTCTCCGCGCCGCACCAGCGCCCCGGCATAGGTTTGCAGGCCCGGGCCAGCTTCGATCGGGACGGATTCCCCGGTGAGCATGGACTGATCCAGCAGGATTGATCCCTCGACCAACTTTACGTCGGCCGCAACCACGCCACCCAGCGAGAGCTTCACCGTGTCACCTGGAACCAGTTCGGTTGCGGCTATGTTCTTCCACTCGCCATCGCGTCGCACCGCAGCCGTAAGCGCGAGCCGCGATTTCAGCGCGGCAAGAGTCGCTTGCGCGCGCCCCTCCTGGAAGAACCCGAGTGCGGCGTTGAACACCAGGAGCCCTGCGATCACCGCGGCTTCGACATACTCGTGGAGCACGATCTGGAGGATGATCGCGGCTTCCAGCATCCATGGAACCGGTGCCCAAAATTTGGTGAGCGCCATGCGCCATGGTTGTATTGCCGTGTCCGGCATATCATTTGGGCCGCACTTCGCAAGCCGCACTCGGGCTTCATCGCTCGTGAGGCCCTGCAACTCGCTATCCTCACCGCTCACTTCTGCTGTTCGTGTCAGAACAGTCGAGTTGGCAGTGACGGGCATCGTTTCACCAGCTTTCGAATCGGGATATTTACGCCGATATAGCATCTTAGCGAGGCGGAAGAAGTCGCACTGTTCACTTGAGAACATTGCGTCATCGCCGCCAATAATTCGTGTGGCTGCAGGCAGGAAGCCCGGACCGCCGCATGTGTGCGAAAGGGAACAGCCAGCACGTAGTACTTCCTCTAAGATTTTGCGGCGAACAGTGCACGTTGCAAGATAAGTTTCAGAATCAAGAACTGGACCGGTTTTTTTACCTTCTTCGCTGTTCTCCACGTCCAGCAAGCAGCCAGCCTGTCGTCGTCTTGGCACGGGTTGCACCCGGAAAGACTGGAAAGGTGACACGCATGAAGATCCTGCTCCCGATCGACGATTCCAAATTCTCCGAAGCGGCCATACAAGCCGTAATTGCGCAAGCGCATTCGAAGGATACTGAAGTACGCGTATTGCATGTCGTGGAGCCGCCGTCGCTTCTGGTCGCTCGCGATATGAGTGGATATGACTCGACTCTCGAAGCAGTTTGGGATGGAGAGACGCAGCAGGCGCAGGCTCTGGTTGCGAAAACCGCGGAAACGCTCCGCTCTCACGGTTTAAAAGTAACCACAACCGTCCAGCAGGGCGAGCCGAAATCCCTGATCATCGATGCCTCTGAGGAGTGGCATGCCGACTTGATCGTGCTTGGGTCCCATGGACGAAAAGCCCTGGATCGTTTTTTGCTCGGTGGCGTTTCAGAGGCCATCGCGCGTCATGCCCGGTGTTCCGTGGAGATCGTGCGGATTTCAGCGGGCCACTGAGGAGTTTCCGTCCGAAGTTAACGAGAATTCGCGCTGGCAAGTCCAAAACGCACTGGATTAGAAAAGCCGGCTTGATGGGAAAACCAATGCCGGAAGATCAACGGCCTCATGGGGCAATGATGAGGTCTCCACAATGCCTGTAGGCGCCAAGGAACTACACCATACGGGACGCATCGGCTGGTTGCGCGCGGCGGTACTGGGCGCGAACGACGGCATTCTTTCCACATCAAGTCTGATGCTCGGCGTAGCAGCCGCGCATGCCACTCACAACAACATAGTGGTCGCGGGGGTCGCCGGTCTGGTGGCTGGGGCAATGTCGATGGCAGCAGGGGAGTACGTGTCTGTCCACTCGCAGGCAGACACCGAAGAAGCGGAACTGAATCTTGAGCGTGCGGAACTCAGAGCAGACGACAAGGGCGAGCACAAGGAACTCATGGCCATCTACGTGGCTCGCGGGCTGGAGCCTGCGCTCGCGAAACAGGTCGCCAAGCAGTTGATGGCCCATGACGCGTTAGGCGCGCATGCCCGCGACGAACTCGGCATCTCCGAGACTTTCCGTGCGCGTCCCATTCAGGCGGCCTTGGCATCGGCGGGCAGCTTCGCTGTTGGAGCGGCCATGCCTCTCTTGGTCACTGTCACGGCCCCGGCGGCGGGTTTGATCCCTCTCGTCTCTGCAACGTCACTGGTGTTCCTCGCGGTTCTAGGCGGGCTGGCTGCACGCGCGGGTGGCGCGGGAGTGACGATAGGCGCAATACGTGTCACGTTCTGGGGCGCACTGGCCATGGCGCTGACCGCGGGGGCCGGGTGGCTGTTCGGATCAGTTTTGTGAGCGGAGCCTATCGGAGGCCGCCGCGGCCATGTCCCTTCCTCAACCGCTGCCATTAAAGCAGCGCGTGCCGACGATAAAACCAGGACTTAACGGCCTGCACGAGAAAGAGATAGAAACCGATCGACGTTGGCGCGGTGGATGGAATCGGATTCACGGCGATTGACCAGCGGAAGAATCGGTAGCCGCATCTTCCGCACCGAAACGGCCTGACAAAGAGCATAGCCAGAATTCTTCTTTCGATGATCCCTTTGCGCCTTAATCGGTGGATTCGTTCACTGTGGCAGCGCGGGCAATTCATCACTACGTTTCTCCTGATGCGAGAACTTAATTGCCGGGCAATCTTCTGTCATAGGAAACCCTATGATCTGTCCTAATTTGAACACTAGACTCCAATGACCTCAATAACTTGAGGTTAACCTAATCTGAGGGTTGGTTATCTGGTTGGCGACATTCGGGCTTGCTGGAGGGTCACTAAATAGAAAGTGTTCAGAATTGCACAGACACAACTTTCTTGCCCGCATACCTTGGGCATGAAAGGACTCCTCCTTCCCAGCCGCGCATCCATGTGTTAACGGATGGTGTCGGCGGTGTCAGTTGTGAAGTGCAATGGCAAACCTCGCTCCAAACCAAATCCTATCTGTTCAAGGAAGTTTTCCCCCGGAGAGCACACCTTCCCACAGACGGCGCCCTGTGCGCGTTCTTTTCGTTCACCGTGACGCAGACGCGATAGACTGCTGCCTGCAAGAGCTCGAAAAGGGGCAATTCGCTGTGCGATCCGATTTGGTTCTAAACCTGGCACAGTGCGCGGCACAGCTCCGTACCCAATCCTACGATGTCATTATCGTCGAGTACCCCAGCCCAAGCTTCAAGGGATCGCAGGCATTGCAACTCCTTCATCAGACAGCGCAGGAAATCCCGCTTATCTTTTTGACTTTTGGCATTGGAATCGAATCCATCGCGGAGCTAGCCGCGCAAGGAGCTTTCGAGTACGTGGAACTAGAACATATCGCGCAGTTGCCGATGGCGGTTCGCCGGGCGTTGAACGAAAAGAAACTGCGCGCAGAACTGCAAGAGGCCGAAAAGGCCTTGCGGCATTCGCAATCGCTCTACCGCGCGCTGGTGGACAATCCTTCTTACGGAATATGCCGGTGCGAAGCGGGAGGAAAGCTTCTGGACGTCAACCAGGCTCTCTTGACGATGCTTGGGTATGAAAGCAAAGCGGAGCTGCTTGCGGCGAACCGCGCGTCTGAGATTGTCCTGGATCTTGGTGAGCGAAAGCCATTGGCAGGAAGCTTTCCCGAGGCGGCCCGAGTCGAGCCAATCGAAATGGAGTGGAAAAGGAAAAACGGCACTGTCTTGAAAGCCCGGCTCAGCGGCCGCGATGCCTTTGACGAACATGGAAATTTTAATGGCTGTGAAATCATCGTTGTTGACATTACAGAGCAGCGGACGCTTGAGGAACAACTGCGCCATCAGGCATCGAGCGATTCGCTAACCGGCTTAGCCAATCATCGCCGCCTTTTCGAGGCGTTGCAGGCAGAACTCTGCCGATCCAAGCGCACCGGCCGGGAATTCTCACTTGTACTGCTGGACCTTGATGGATTGAAACAGATCAACGACCAGTATTCGCATCTGGCGGGTGACCGGGCGCTCTGCAGGTTGGGGCAAATCCTGAGAGACTGCTGCCGGACCGTAGACACCGCAGCGCGACACGGCGGGGACGAATTTGCGGTGGTTCTGCCGGAAACATGCATAGCCGCAGCCGCATTGGTAGGGCGGCGGATTTGCGAATTTCTCGAAAGAGACGCCGAAGAGCCAGTGCTTTCGGTGAGCGTAGGAATTGCCAGTTATCCGAGGGACGCCGATACCATCGGAACGCTTCTCTACGCAGCGGACAAGGCTCTCTATGCCATGAAATCCCAAAAGCCGCAAACCCTTCGGCGTGCAAGTGCAATGCACGGCCATTAAACGTCCTTTTGCCATCCTGTATACAAGTGAACAGACGTGCGCCTTCACGAAGCCTACGATTAGCTTGCCGTAAGAGGATTGGTTTGTTGTCCGGTCCATCCCCGGAGCTTGTTCCCCACGAAATTCACAAGCGTCAAGGACATCGAACGACAACGGAGCCAAACACTCTGGCCGGATAGGCAGGCAGGCGATTTGCAGAGTGCAAGCGGCTCATTGGGTTCCCCGTACCAGGCCGCGCTCGGAGCAATTCCGGGCGCCAGGACAGAAGTATCTCGCAGCAAAGTCAGAAAGGAAGAAAGACTATGCCTCTCATTCAGATTCTACTTGCCCTGATCGTAGTGGGTGTCCTCCTTTGGTTGGTGAATCGTTTCATCCCCATGGCCGGCAGCATCAAGTCCATCTTGAACGCCGTCGTTGTCATTGCCGTGGTGCTGTGGCTCCTAAACGTTTTTGGCCTATTTCATTCTCTCTCGAATATCCACGTGGGTAGGTAGGCATTGGGCGATGAACGGCGCGGTCCCGCGCTGCGATTCGGGCACCAGAATTAACAATCGCCAAGAAGTATCGCGTCACATTCGTACGGTGACGCAAGCACGAATTCGCGGTAAGGAAGGCAACATCATGAAACCTTTTGGAACTATCAGTACAACAGCACTGTTTCTGCTTCTGGGACTAGCTGTTCCGGCCCACGCACGCCAGGAGAAACAAGAAGAAAAGGCTAGCCCCCCGAAACAGGAGCAACAAGCCAAGCCTGAAAAGCAAGAACAAGCTAAGCCTCAAAAGCAGGAACAGGCCAAGCCTGAAAAGCAAGCGCAAGCGAAGCCCCAACAGCAGCAGAAGCAGCAGCAACAAGCGGCAAAGTCCGAGAAGCAGCAACAAAAGAAGACTCAGCAGCAAGCCAAGGGGCAGCAGAAACAGCAGCAACAAGAGGCGAAGTCCGAGAAACAACAGCAGCAGAAGACCCAGGAGCAGGCTAAGGGGCAACAGAAGCAACAGCAGGAACAGGTAAAGTCTGAGAAACAACAGCAGCAGAAGACCCAGGAGCAAGCCAAGGGGCAACAGAAGCAACAGCAGGAACAGGTAAAGTCTGAGAAACAACAGCAGCAGAAGACCCAGGAGCAAGCCAAGGGGCAACAGAAGCAACAGCAGGAACAGGTAAAGTCTGAGAAACAACAGCAGCAGAAGACCCAGGAGCAAGCCAAGGGGCAGCAGAAGCAACAGCAGGAACAGGTGAAGTCCGAGAAACAACAGCAGCAGAAGACCCAGGAGCAAGCCAAGGGACAGCAGAAGCAGCAGCAACAAGAGGCGAAGTCCAACAAACAGCAGCAGCAGCAGACGGCTTCTTCACATGGTGGTCCCCAGCGCACACAGAAGGCCATGGCCACTCAACGCTCTCAGCCGGCGCTTCGCCTCAGTGAGCGGGGCAGCGGCCGCATCCCCGACGATCGTTTCCGCTCCCACTTTGGCCGTGAGCACCACTTCCACATGGGCAACCCAGTTATGGTCGGCGGGTATTCTCGCTTCCAGTACGGCGGCTTTTGGTTTGGATTCGTTGATCCGTGGCCGGTTGGCTGGTACTACACCGACGACTTCTACATCGATTACGTGGATGGCGGCTATTATATGTACAATCCGTACTATCCCGGCGCTCGCTTTGCCATCACCGTCGTGCTCTAGCAAGTGATCCGGCTCGTTGCTTGAATACAACCCAGCCCGGCGCGCCATTCTGCTATGCAGTAAGAATGCCGCCGGGGCAGGGAACTTGAATTTCGTTGGATGCATTCGCTTGCAAAGGAGCAAACCATGCTTGGAACTATCTTGATCGTCTTTTTGGTCCTGGCACTCTTCGGAGCATTGCCGCGCTGGCCTCACAGCCGCGACTGGGGCTATTTCCCGACAGGGGGCGTAGGTCTCGTGCTCCTCATTGTTGTCATTCTCGTGCTTCTCGGACGCCTTTGAACCTTGTCCCGGCGGGGCAGAGCTGTTGTCGCTCCCTCTCGCCGGCAAAGTCCCGTTGGTCCGGGGTGACCCCGCCTCACGCAGCTCGAAGCTATCGGCTGCGTGTCGCGGCCTAACCCCATAAGGAAGCAAGAAAACTTGTCTTTGAACTCAGAAAACCGGATTAAGTCGCGGCCCCCTCAAGGCGCCGCTTCCCATGGCTGGGCCCGATGGCCTATTCGCGCGGTGGCTATCTTTCTCGTTATGCTCCTGTGCACCGGTGGTTCCTTTGCGTACTCCGTGCTCACCCACGAGGAAATCGTGGACTTGGTGTGGACCACGGATCTCCGCCCGCTTCTCCTCAAGCGATTTCCATCTCTCACGGAGGACCAGCTCAAGGAGGCACACTCCTACGCGTACGGCGGCGCGGTCATCCAGGACCTCGGCTACTATCCCTTTGGCAGCGTGGAATTCAGCAATTTGCTGCACTACGTTCGCAGCGGTGATTTCGTCCGGGAGCTGCTCCTGCGGAGTCAGGATGCGAACGAGTACGCCTTCGCCCTGGGCGCTCTTGCGCACTATGCTTCCGACATCTCCGGCCATCCAGCCGTAAACGAGTCCGTCTCCCTCCAATATCCCAAGCTGCGCGCGAAGTACGGCAATTCCGTCAAGTATGCGGAAAATCATACCGCGCACCTCAAGACGGAGTTCGGATTCGACATGGTGCAAGTGGCGAAGAACCGTTATGCGTCGCAGCAGTATCACGATTTCATCGGATTCCAGGTCTCCAAGCCTCTTCTCGAGCGCGCTTTCCCCATCGTTTACGGGCTGCCATTGAATGACGTCCTGACGCATGAGGATCTTGCCATCGGTTCCTATCGCTTTGCCGTCAGCCGCATGATCCCCCAAATGACCCAGATCGCGCTGCGCACCCACGAGAAAGACATGATGAAGGAGTCGCCCGATTTCGCGAAAAAGAAGTTTCTCTATCGCCTGTCGCGCTCCGATTATGAAAAGGAGTGGGGCAAGGACTACACCAAGCCCGGTTTCGGCACCCGCTTTTGGGCCGTGCTCTTGCGATACTTGCCCAAGATCGGCCCTTTCAAGGCGCTGGCCTTCAACAATCCCACCGCCCAGACGGAGGACCTGTACTTCAAAAGCATCAATACCACCGTCGATCAGTACCGCATTTATCTCCAGCAGGTTCGCGCCGGCTCATTCGTACTTGTCAACTCTGATCTTGACACGGGCAAGGAAACCAAGGCCGCCGAGTACTCCTTGACCGACGAAACCTATGCAAAGCTGTTAGACGAACTGGCGCAGCGTAAATTCGATTTAACTTCTCCCGACCTCCGCGACAATATCCTCAACTTCTATTCGGACCTCTCTCTTCCTCTCGCAACCAAAAAGGACTCCGCTCGCTGGCAAACCCTGTTGTCCTCTCTTGACCAGTTGAAGCTTGCCACCCCAGCTCCCACTCTCGCTGCCACCCCCGCAAACTGACGCCGAACGTGGCTCTGCGGCTCATCCACACCAATCGCCATCCACGGGGCTGAGTTTGCGTGAAGTAGCGTGCCTGCAAGTAAATCCAAATGTGTGCTCAAGTGAACAGACCTGCAGTTGCAAGCGTCTTACTATGGCTCATCCGGGAAATATCCAAATCCATCTCCTGGTGCGGCACAAGCGCTCTAATTAACGGCCCCTTGTGAGATTGGAACGGCAATGCTGTGGACAATTCTCGTCGTGTTGTTTGCCCTTTGGCTTCTTGGTGTGGTCACTTCCTACACCTTCGGCGGATTCATTCACGTCCTCCTGCTCGTGGCTCTCGCCATGCTTGTCATTAACCTGCTTCAGGGTCGAAGGCGCATCGTTTAGTTTAGAAAGCGGACACTATGAAACCCATTCTTGCGGTTGGAATTCTCTTGATTGTTCTGGGCGGCCTGGCCCTCGCCTACCAGGGTTTCACCTACACCCATCGGGAAAAAGTTCTTGATGTCGGCCCGATCCACGCCACTGCGGATAAACAGGACCATGTTTCCATTCCCCCCATACTCGGTGGCCTGGCGTTGGTGGGGGGAGTCGTCTTGCTCTTTCTCGGCGCAAAAAAAAGTTCTTAGCCCGGAATCCCTAAATTATCCCGCCGGAGAGTCGGGTAACGCATAACCCTCTCCTGATGTAAACGCGTTGAAAGTTCTTCAGCCAGAAATCTGTAGCGAAGCAAATGTCTAGAAAAGCAGTATGACCCTGGAGGTCAACGATGAAAAAGTATCTAGTAGCCGCAGCATGTCTTACCCTCGCAGCCGGTGTAGTGTATGCCCAGGATTTGAACAAGGAGCAAAAACGGCTCGAAGAGAGTGGCGTCGTCATGCAGGAAGTCCTCAACATCCCGGACAACATTCCTCACGATCTTTTGGAAAAGGCGGAATGCGTCATCGTGTTCCCGTCCGTCAAGAAACTGGCTTTCGGCGTCGGAGCCGAGTACGGTCGCGGCGCTATGGTTTGCCGGACCGGCGAGCATTTCCGTGGTCCTTGGGGAGCCCCCGCCATGTACGCCTTGGAAGGTGGCAGTTTCGGCTTCCAAATCGGCGGCGAAGCCACCGATTTGATCCTGCTGGTCATGAATGGCAAAGGCATGGATTCGATTCTCAGCAGCAAGGTCAAACTGGGCGGCGATGCTTCCGTTGCCGCTGGACCCGTGGGACGTGATGCTTCCGCCGATACCGACGCTTGGATGCGTGCTGAGATCCTCAGCTACTCGCGTTCCCGCGGTTTGTTTGTCGGCGTTTCCCTCGAAGGCACTACGCTTCGTCCCGACGATGATGCCAGTGCGCTCGTCTATGGCCACGCCATCAAGGCCAAGGAAATCGTAAGAGGCGAAAAGACGGGCGTACCCGCAACCGGCCGTCACTTCGTCGACGTATTGCAGAAGAGTGCGCCTCGCAACGAATCCCAGCGGGGTTCGAATTAGTTAGTTGGGAGTCAGCAGCCTGCCGGGATTTTCTCATCCCGGCAGGCTGCCAATTTTCAGGAAGCAATTCCTCACTCGTGCAACACAACCGTCAGCAATGATTTATTGACCTTGATTTTGCCGTTGTATTCGATGAACCCGAGTTTTCTGAATTTGTTCATGAAGAAATTCACGCGCGATCGCGTCGTTCCCACCATGCTCGCCAGGGTCTCCTGCGAAACCCTCGGCAGCACACGGTCAGGTTGTTCTTGTTGCCCGTAACGCGCCAGCAGCAGGAGCGTCCGCGCCAGGCGCTTTTCGCTGGAGTTGAACAGTTGATCGATCAGGTCCTCTTCCACCCGGATGTTGTGCGCCAGCATATATGCGATGAATTGATCGGATAACTCATGCTCCGCGTGGAGCACACGCAGCAACTCTTCCTTCTGGATAACCAGGAGGGTTGTGGGTGTGACGGCTGTTGTCGTGCCCATCCGTAGCGGCTGGCCCGCCATGCAGCCCTCGCCAAAAAAGTCCGTCGGACCAAACATCGCCACGACCGCTTCCTTGCCGGACCCATTCACCACGGAGAATTTCACGTCGCCCTTCTGGATGTACATGACCGTTTCCGCGGCATCACCCTGGGAGTAGATCGATTCATGTCTTCGATATTCAACAACTTTTCTCGCCACTCCTGCGGTATCCAGGAAAACTTGCGGATCGAAAGAGCCGTTACTTCCATTGTTCTTGAGTTTCCGTGGTTTCATATTCCCCTCGAAACTCCGTCTGGACGCGCACATTCCGCCTCGTAGTCACCCTACCAACAAGAGTTCCGCAAGACTGTACAAAAGTGCACAGCGTGCAGGCTTGACAGTCTTTAAGATGGGACCTTGGACGGCGAGAAAGAGCGATACTGGCCGGGTCTTTGGGCGGGCCGTACGGTATCCGTCATCTCGCCGTCCTGCTCATCCAGAACCTGGAAAACGGCCTTCCACTCAAGCTGAACGAAATTGAGGAATTTGTGAATCCGCTCCGAGGAATCTATCGTGTGTCGCAATTCTCTGGGTTGCTCCTGGGACTGAGCTTCTATTCCTACCACGTACGGGCACTATTGGTTTGCTGGCTATTCTTAAGCCTGCTGTTTGTCCCCTTGGCTCTGGTGATTTTAGGGGGTGTACTGGCAGGTTATGCAGGAAAATATGCGGTCCGTTGGGCGGGCATGGCGATGCGAGTGACATCGATAGTTGCGCTCGGCTCTGGCGAACTTCAACTGGACGCAATCTCGAGCGGCAGAAAGTTAAAGCGACTTGGACCTTCTGGTTCGTAAAGTTGGCCGAACACCGTTCGCCCGTGGTTTCGGCTTGGAGGAATAAAAGGTTGCTTTTGGAATACACGGAACGGAGAGAAAAGAAATGATTACGAACATCACACCGCTACATGACCGCGTCCTCGTACGCAGGCTGGAAGAGAAAGAAACCGCGAAGGGTGGAATCATCATCCCCGATACGGCCAAGGAAAAGCCCCATGAGGGCGAAGTAATCGCCATCGGGGCCGGCAAAATGGAAAAGGGTCATCGTATCCCGCTCGACGTCAAGGTGGGGGACCGAATCTTGTTCGGCAAGTACACCGGAAACGACATCAAGATCGACGATCAGGAATACCTGATCCTCCGCGAAGACGAAATTCTGGTGAAAGTCGGCGGAATTGCCAAGGCAGCAAGCGGCAAGAAGTAGCTGTTCCTATTCGCGCGTTTTGGTTGGAGTGGAAAGTTCGATCACCCAGGAGGGTGAATTCATGGCAAAACAAATTGTAACTGGTGAGAATTCACGTCAGGCGATTTTGCGTGGCGTCAACATTCTGGCTGACGCTGTTAAGATCACGCTCGGCCCGAAGGGACGCAACGCGGTGATCGAGAAGAAGTTTGGTTCACCTATCATCACAAAAGACGGCGTGACGGTGGCAAAGGAGATCGAGCTGCAGGATCCCCTCGAGAACATGGGCGCGCAGATGGTGCGCGAGGTTGCGTCCAAGACTTCGGATGTGGCTGGCGACGGCACCACCACTGCGACTGTGCTGGCCCAGGCAATCTTCCGTGAGGGTGTGCGAACGGTTGCCGCAGGCGCGAGCCCGATGGCGCTCAAGCGCGGCATCGATAAGGCCGTGGAAATTGCCGTGGAAGAGATCAAGAGGCTCTCACGCGAAGTGAAGGGCGACATGATCGCACAGGTGGGGTCCATCAGTGCCAACACCGACAAGCAAGTCGGCAACATCATTGCCGAGGCCATGAAGAAGGTCGGTAAGGACGGCGTGATCACCGTCGAGGAATCCAAAACGATGGAGACCGCCCTTGAAATCGTCGAGGGCATGCAATTTGACCGCGGCTACCTTTCACCATATTTCGTCACCGACCCGGAACGCATGGAATGCATCCTGGAAGACGTACGTATTCTGATCCACGAAAAGAAGATCAGCTCGATGAAGGATCTGCTGCCTCTGCTGGAGCAGACGGCCAAGATGAGCAAACCACTGCTGATCATTGCTGAGGAAGTGGAGGGCGAAGCCTTAGCTACCCTGGTGGTGAACAAGCTGCGCGGCACTTTGCAGGTCGCCGCGGTGAAAGCCCCTGGCTTCGGCGATCGCCGCAAGGCCATGCTCGAGGACATTGCCATTCTCACCGGTGGGAAGGCCATCACCGAGGACCTCGGCATCAAGCTGGAAAACGTGAAGATTGAGGACTTGGGTAGCGCCAAGAAGGTGACCATAGACAAGGACAACACCACGATCATCGCGGGCGCAGGCAAAGCCAGCGAGGTCGAAGGCCGAATCAGGCAACTGCGTTTGCAGATCGAAGAGACTACATCGGACTACGACAAGGAAAAACTTCAGGAGCGCCTGGCCAAACTCGTCGGCGGCGTCGCGATAATCAAAGTGGGTGCCGCGACCGAGACCGAGTTGAAAGAGAAAAAGGCCCGCGTCGAGGACGCCATGCATGCTACTCGCGCGGCAGTCGAGGAAGGCATTGTCCCCGGCGGCGGCACCGTGCTTCTGCGCTGCCTGCCGGCCCTGGAAAAGCTCAAGCTTCACGACGATGAAGCCATCGGAGTGAACATCGTGAAGCGAGCACTTGAAGAACCCTTGCGCCAGATCGCCCAAAACGCGGGGCACGAAGGCGCGTTGGTTGTGGGCCGCGTGCGCGAATCGAAAGACGAAACCTTTGGTTTCAACGCGGAGACCGGTGAGTTCGGCGACCTGGTCAAGGCCGGCGTGATTGATCCAGCGAAGGTCACCCGCCTCGCGCTCCAGAATGCTGCGTCCATCGTCTCGCTGATGTTGACCACGGAAGTTCTGATTGCCGACTATAAGACAGAAGAAAAGACGGCCGCGGCTGGCGCAGGCTACGGCGGCGGCATGGGAGGATCGTACTAATCCCTTCTCCCTTCGATCGCTCTTGTCTTACGCGTTAGCTTGGGCCACGACTTGAGCCCATCGCTGCACTGCATGCTCATTACTGTGCGGAAACAGACGGGCTGGTCACGAAGATAGGAATCGAATGAAGCTGCCCAAAACAATTTCACAAGCAAGAGACCCGGCAGTTGTCGACGTGCTCTACGCGCACGCGGAGATTGCCTTTTCCGTCCCCGAAGAAGTGGTGGGCCTCGATCCGGCGTCCGCGCAGCCGATGGTCGCAGAAAAAGTTGTTCCTCTATGGCCGATCCATCCACGGCCCATGCTGCCAAGCCGGGTCGCCATCATCGGGAATTACCTTCCCCGGCGCTGCGGCATCGCCACGTTTACAACGGATTTGTGCGACGCGATTCACGCGGAATACGAAGCCACGGAGCTGTTGGCCTTGCCCGTCAACGATACGGAAGAAGGCTACAGCTACCCCGCGCGGATACGATTTGAGCTATCGCAGGATGAGTTGGCTTCGTACCGCCAGGCCGCGG
>Ga0208821_1001066_pt1 | contig 17147 bp, 21 predicted proteins | sample June2015DPH_20_5_FD_184720 | JGI IMG/M metagenome (GOLD analysis project Ga0208821, IMG submission 184720) | Peatland microbial communities from SPRUCE experiment site at the Marcell Experimental Forest, Minnesota, USA - June2015DPH_20_40... | ecosystem: Environmental > Terrestrial > Soil >... | reverse complement strand
CAAACGATAGGAAAGTGGTCGTTGGTATAGGACAGATGATGTCCAAGAACACATCAAATGGTCACTCGAGACGAGTGGGTGTACCATTTTGATGCATTTTCTATTATCCAGAAGTGGATAGTAGACCGCAGGCTAAATGCATCAAAATGGTACACCCACTCGTCTCGAGTGACCATTTGATGTGTTCTTGGACATCATCTGTCCTATACCAACGACCACTTTCCTATCGTTTGGGCACAAATCGTCTGCAAGAGGGGTGTAAAGGATACAAAGTGGTAGACAAATGATTACCTTGGACACACAATTTGTATCAAAAACATACCTTTATTATACATCCTAATCCCCTACCCTATACCCTATCCGGATAGGATGAGAATCACTTTGGCCAAGGTCAATTATAAAAATCAAATCATCAATCTCGATTTGTCACCTCCATGAAATCATCTCCTTGAGGAACTGACCCTGGCTAAAGAAATTCTCATCCTATCCGGGTAGGATAGGATAGGAGGATAGGATAGGGACACTCGGACGTCTCAAGTGGATATACAATTTGTATCAAAAAGATACCTTTATTATACATCCTAATCCCCTACCCTATCCTACCCTGATAGGATGAGAATTACTTTGGCCAAGGTCAATCTTAAAAGTCAAATCATCAATCTCAATTATTCACCCCCATGAAATCATCTCCTTGAGGAACTGACCCTGGCTAAAGAAATTCTCTTCCTATCCGGGTAGGATAGGATAGGAGGATGGGACACTCGGACGTCCATGACATGTTTTGCATAGAAACAAATGTATGTGGAATTGTTAAGTTTTTATTAATCAGAATCACTATCATTTTCATCTGCTAATTGTGTCATTACAGATTGAAGAGGATGAACGGGAGGACGAGGTAAAAAACTACTACAACTACTCTTATATCTAGATGATTCAGCCACCATATCACCCAAAGTTCTTCCATTTGCTTGCTTTATTCTCCACTCTAGATGTTCTCTAGCAGATGTTGCTGCATCTTTTTTCTCTTCTCTCTCAATAATTGCCTTCTTTGCAAGTTTAGTTTCATTTAATAACATAGCATCATATTCTTGAAGTGTCTTCATTGCATCAGTATTAGACATTTTCTTTTCCATGGATATACGATTTGCATCATCGATTAATTGCTTCTCTTCCCTTTCCCTTTGTTCACGCAATTCTCTTTCATCTACTTCTCTAGACTCTTCAGTATTTGTCTCTTCAATAATTGGAGGTCGATAAACAAACTTGGGCTCATCACCTTCCTTCCAACATCCATCTCCCTTTTCATATGGCCAACATGAATTGATAGTTCCATGTGGTGTAAGTCTTGCGAACTTCTCCACATGTTGTCCATCAAGATCTCTAAAAATATCTTCCATGTGCTCATAGACATACTCTGCAGCCATTTCTGTCATTCTTGTTATTCCTCTCAAGCACAATTCAGGATACATCTTACAAATTGCTTTACGCAAACTTGCCAATCTACTATTACATAGCTTCTTCAATTGCTCTGAACTATTAAACATATAGTTTACAGTATCAGAAGATATGAATTTACTCCTATCTTCAGGTACCATTGATGATGAATCTGTTCCCATAGCTTTTTTTACTTCCTTCTCAACTTCTAATGAATCTTCTTCACATTCCTCAAGCTTTCTCTTCTTTGATTTCTTTTCCTTCTTTTCTTTTACTACCTTTTCCTTAATAGGATTAGTCTTCTTATACTCTTCAAGCCAATTAATATTCTGTTTGAGCTTGATTTCATCCTTGAGAGTTGATCTCAAATATTTTCTTCGAGTATTCCATTGAGTTTTAGTTCTTCCATTTGTTCCTTGCCTCCTAAGTTCTTCTTCACTTGGAGTAGGAGAGGTTTCCAAACCAAATAGATCGTATACAGTAACTTTGTCATTGTTTTTTGCCTTTTCTATGAAATCTGCAAGTCGTTTGGTAGGAGTGATAGTGGCTGTCATGTCTTTTATGATTTACTCGGATGGCTTGCAATACAGGCTATCAGGCTATCTTTTTATTATTATTTATATTCATGTAAATTATTTCTTCTCATATTTGATTTCTCCACTTGCAGGAATTGCACCTGGAGATTCTTCGGGAAAGAGTAGTTTTCCTCTGACTCCATCTTTTGCCCGAGAAAAATCATAACATTTTGCGTCTCTGAACTTTTCATTCCCATCCGCGAAATACTTATTGGTCATCAACAACCCAAAAGCTGTGAGAGATATTTGCCGCTTGCCAACTTTCACACTCCAGAGCTTATATTCTTTATAGAGCTTCTGAGCAGTAATCCATTTATCTCCTTGATTTGAACGGGGATGTAGAGAATATGTAAGCTTATATTCTCCATCACGAACTGCCTCCAAGAAACTCAAGCCAACACATTTATGTCTGTTCATTGATTGGAGACGAAGAGGAGTCATTGGAATTTGCTTAATATCTACAGGATAATCATAGTAGTACAAGTAAGAATAGAGATTATTCGCAGCCTCTTGAGTGGAAAGTTCTAGAAGATTATTGAAGTAAGCTCTATTTCCTACCATCTGATCTGAGTTTTCTATGATGGGATATCGACGATCTCCTGCCTCAATTTTAACCGAGTTATAATGTTGTGTGGATCCTACAAAATTAGCATAGTTTGGCATGTGGATATCATTCAAGTATTTCGTCTTCACCAAGAATCGATCTTCTGTAATTAAACTCTTCATCGTTTCCCAACTTTCTGCAAATTGTTTCTTGTCAGAACATAGTTCATCGCAGTAGATGAATACCTTGCCTACTTGAAAAGAGTTCCAATCTGCTGTCAACATTTTAATTCCACTCACATTGCATGCAATCTGTTCTCCAAAAAGATATTTGATCAAGAAGTTGAAGAATATTCCACGGCCACTTCCTTGTTTATCACAAACAAACATTGGGAATACTCCTGTCTTCTCCCAAGGTTTCTTGCAAATGGAAGAAAGCCAAGAAAGACAATAATGATAAAAGTCAATATCTCCTGCGCATAATACTTGATGAAGATGATTCAACCAAGGCATATAAAGAGGATCAACCAAGTTTTCCTTAGGAATCAATTGTGCTCGAAATCCTGGCCAGAGATTAAAAGCTTGAGGAGTAGAAATTAAAGCATCAGCAGTATTTGGATTGAAGATTCTATCTTTGTACTTGGGCATACGATCCCAATATTCTGTTATGAACTTCTTCCACGGCATTTCAATTACTTTCCCATTTTCTTGGTAACGCCACTTCAATAAACTATCTCCACGATAATAATCTACTAGTTCTTTGCTATCTTGCTTGTGAATTTCAACTCGCTTGCTTCTATCAATCCAAGCACACACTCGCCATATTTGTGGAATGATTTCTTCTTCCATAACCTTCTTATCTGCAAACAACTTATTACTATTTATTCTATCAAAATCTGCCCAATAAAAGTTATCTTGCGCATCAAAACGCTGCATTTTATTTTTGTTCGAAAAAAATAAATAAATTATTCTGCCAAAATAAAATGTCTACCGAAACTTCTACAGAAATTGAGTCAACTATCAAGAGACCAAGAACTAAACTTGATGGAATGACTGATGAACAGAAAAGACAACGACGAAAAGATCAAATGAAAGCATGGCGCGAACGAAATGCTGAACGCATGGCATATTATCGTAATAAATACTATGATCGCCGCAAGGAAGAAAAGAAGGCATTGGAGGAGAAGAAGAAATATATTGCTAAACTTAAGTCAGAGATTGGAATTCTAGAAATCGAACCTCCACCATTGAATAAACCAAAGTCGCTTGGAAGAAAGTATAGAAAAGTTATGATTCCTGAAACTAAGAAACTTTCTGTCGATCTTACTCCTCCAAGTGCTCCGGTTAGCACAACAACACCAGCTAAAGTTACTCCTCCAGCTCCAAAATCAGAGGTTGTAATGTTATCCAAGAAAAAGTTAGTTGACTATGGTGATGATGAAGATAAAGAGGAAGATGATTACAAGAATCGTTATGAAGAAGCTGAAGAGGCAGATACTTCTTCTGATGAGGATAAAGCTGAGAAAGAATTTATTAATAATTTAAAACCACATGGCAAATGTAACCACAAATGTGGATCTGAATGTTTTAAGTAAAAATCATTTATTCATAACGTCCGGCCAAACCATTGTCTCCATCGCCATATGAATTATCATCTTCTACATCCTGATCCATTTGTTCTTTTCTCTCATTAGAAGACATCAAACCATTACCTCTTCGAACTCGTCTGCCACCTGAACGAGAACCACCAGAATAAGCACCAGCACCATGACCAATACCCAAGAGAGTCTTTGCAATTGGAGCAAGAACTTTAGCACATGGACCTAGACTTGGCAAGTATGGAACAATAGACTTGATAGTCGAGAAGAAATCACCACCTTCCCTTGCAGAAGCACGCTGAACTTCTGCATAACTAACTACTGGTGAATTCATTGCATTCAAAGCATCTTCTTTAGTAATAACACCAGTCTGCAGAACAGATTGCCCGTTCTCAACCAACATAGTACCTTCTAGAGAAGAAACCATGTAAGGAGTGTAAGTAATCGTATCTGTTGGAGAAGGATTATAGAAACTGATTTGTGCAAATACCATGTATTGACCCATAATACCTGGTGCTTCAGTTGGAGGCAAACCAATATCTGAACCCAAATCAATTGCAATGACTGAACCTGTACGAGAAGAGAACTGCTCCCAAGACATATTGCAACCATTCTTCACAGACATGCGATACAAATCGTTTGTAGTAGCAGATGAAAGCAAACCTGAAGAAGTGTTCCAAGTAATATTCAGCTTAGTAATAACTGCATGAGTATCAGTAGTGAACAATGTTCTTGTAGCATTGTTACGACGAACGTAGAAGTACAATACTTTGGGAATTGCACCTACCTGGGTCAAGTTCGTAGTAATAGTGGTCTGTTGATTTGGAGCCAAAGTTACGTCACCATTAGCATAATCAAGAATGGAGAAATAAGGATAGTAGACAGACTTGGGCAATGCTGGAATCTCATGTGGCTTCAAGAAGTTCATGAGCAATGTTGGAGACAAACCACCTGCACCACCAATAGTAACATTGAAAGTATTGATCTGACCACAACGAGCATCAGTAGGAGCAACACCAAAAGCAGTTTGACCAGCATGACACCAGATACGACTGAGATTGGAAGTATTGATGGTTGCATCCAAAGTCTGAACACCGAAGAAACCAGACTCTTCACCTTTGCCAAAGAGGAAAGGAGGAATGAAGATAGGTTCATAACAGGTCAACTTGAATGAGAAAATACCACCAGCATCAACATAATCTGAGATACCAACATTTGGCAAGTTGGAAACACCAAGACCATTGGGATATGGATTCTGGAAACCACCACGTCGTTCATCACCTCCAGAATCACCATCACCGTAGTTTCCAAGAGGATTTCGGTTGAAATCAATCAGCTCAGCATAAGTCTGGGACTGATCCAACATGGAAGTAGTCATGGAATAATCTGCACGACGAGTAATAAGTGGAGTATGATACCAAAGCAAAGAACTGATAACGTTATTGACGTTCAACTGCACGTTCGTATTGTTTATCTTGAACGAAGCAGAGTCAATGATTGAAGAAATGGGGAAGGCTCGAGGAGCATCTGTACGACCAATTTGCAACACGGTAGTACCAGGGGCAGCTGGGACACCAGTACCGCTGACAAGAAAAGACATACCAAGGAACATTTTACGATCAACAATCGTCTGAGCATTAGAAGGAGGAGCAGAAAAGTTAATATTAGAGTTCGAGAAGGAAGTTGCGATCGTTGGACGCCATGTAACTTCCTGCGGACCCTTCAAAATAGCATAATATCGCTGACTATCAATTTGAATACGAGGTTCACGAGTTTGTACAACTTTAAGAGGAATAACGGCACCTGACATTCTTGATGTTTCTTTTTTGTTAACGCTTTAGAAAATTAAATCTTGTCGTTTATTTTTTCTTAACTTCAGTGTAATAAAAAAGAAAGAAATGTCTATGTTATCAGGTAACTTTATGTATGGAGGAAGACAATCTATGCGTGGAGGTAGTAATCTAGTAGATAGAGATTACAAAAGTGATAGAGAAGTGAGTAAAGAAAGAAGCAAAGTATCTGGATCATCTGAATTATTCCGAACTCCTACTGCTGATCATATTTATTATAATGTTACGATGACAAACAATAGCACAACTGATTATTCTAATGCTAGATTCTCTGAAACACGTACTCAAGCTATTATTGATAATCCATCTAATTATCACATGTCTGTAGTTCGGTTCACTTGTCCTACAAATAATATTCCACTATTTCGTTTTGAACAAGTACAAAATACTATAGCAGGAGCATCATCAACTATAGCTAGTAGATCTATAGTCATTCCAAACACTGCTATTAATACTAATTTAATTACTTCTGCTGGTCAAGGTGCTCAAGTACAAGGAACTGGAATATTTGGATTTGTTCAAAGTTATGCCATTAACACACCAGTAGGAGGAATTACACTCGTATTATCTTCACCATCAACTGCATCTGGCATAGTTAATATAACTTTAACATCAACACCATACAAGATTGCTATGACACATTCTACTACAACAGTCGTGGCGTGTGTACTTTACAACGGTTTGCCAACAAACATAAATGGAAATCTATTTACATTTATCACAAATTATCAACAAATGATAGATGGAGTAGTTGTAGCATTTGCTGATGTTTGGACAACATTAAAAACACTAGATGCTACCACTCCTGGAACTCATCCACCATTTATAACATTTGATTCAACAACAAACTTATTTACTATGTGGACGGACCGAAATTCATTTCAACCTCAGTTCACAGGAGGAACAACAATTTACTTTACAAGGATATTATACGATCTTTTTCATGGATTAGATGCTTACCCAATAACTGCTATTTCTCCAGCAATAACACCACTACCATTGTATGAAAATGATTATTTTTGGATATTAGTTACTAACAATGGTAACAATGCAACTTCTGTAGTATTAGATCCACTTGGTGCTGGGCCTTATAATACCTTCAGTATGGTATCATCATTCAGTACTCTATATTCTTGGTCTCATTTTGAATCATTGGTATTTACATCAGGATCAATTCCAATACAAAATGAGTCAATTGCTGCACAAGCTGCTATTGGTTCTACACTTACTACAACTAATAGTACTATTGGTAGTAGCGTCAATTCTCCAATATTAACTGATTTCAATGCTCCTAAATTACCAGTGTTCGACAAGTCACCTATCCAATACACTCCAGAAGGTGAATACAGATTAATTGATTTACATGGTACAACTCCTCTAAATAGATTTGATACAGAAGTGTTCTGGAAGGATAGACAGAATAATTTGTATCCACTTATTCTATCTCCACAAGGTTATGCATCACTCAAAATCCTCTTCCGCCGAAAGGGTGCCCTGGCAGCTCCTCCAGGAAGTTGGTAATGCATCTTGACCATCACTCACCCTTGACTTTGTTCAAGAATAGTTCACAAAACTTGTAACAAAATACTAAACTAGTTCCAAATAAAGTACAAATAGCAATAGCACTAGCAATCTCAGACATCATTTTATTTAATACAATTATTTTCATTTATTTTCCGTGGTGGGAGTAGACGTTCTTCTAGGCTGTAGTAGTCCAAGTGAAAGTCTGTGTAGAAAATCCAGTTGCACCTGCACCACTAAAGTCGTTGTTTCCAGCAGCTGAAAAGTATGTAGTTCCATCATTATTCACATTGAAGACACCAGTACTGAAGATACCATTATCAAAGCAGGAAAAAGGAATATTAACCTCACTCAAGGGTCGATACTGAGCTGCAAGAGTTGGTCCAGTGATATAAGTTACAACACTAGCTACAGCATCTACTCCACTAACAGTCATAAACACTAGACTTCCAAGGATGACAAAGTCAAGAGTTACTGGTTGTGGACCTCCCCAAGGTCCGCTAACTGATCCTAGCACCACGGTGGAAACAGGAGCAACAATAGGAGATCCACCCACCGTAGCTGTCCCATCGACAACCATGTTGTTACAACGAAGATTAATAGATTTAGGGATTGCCTCACCATAGAATTCTCGTGACATTACTTTTTGTTTATTACAAGAATAAAATAAATGTCGATAGTTAGCGAACAAACCCCGTTAGTGCACAAACGTACCAGTCCGGATCAAACTTCTGCTTCAGAAACAGTTTTTGAAAGACTTTTAGGGGCACTGCACGCATTTGTGTTCGGATGCCAGCCCATCGTCCACACGTGTTCACATCCTTCTTCAGCTTCTGAAGCTTCTCTTGATTGTAAATCACCCGAGAAAACTTAGCAGAGTTCTTGATCAATTGTGTTAGATGAGGATAATCTTGTCCACTTTCTTCTCGGAAGTATTCTGGCACCATTGCTAGTTCGTCATCAATAGCATAAGCGTATGGATCAAAGAATTCTAGTGTACAATCATCTACAACAAATAAACTCACCCAATGCCCAAAGTTTTCTTTTGTTTCATAGAGAATGATTAGTGAGCCGTGGGGATCAAGAGCTTCTTCAATGGAACTATACTTTGATAGATCAGAATAACTAATAATCTTTGTCTTTCCCTCCACGAGTTCCATAATATTATCCTCCGAAAAAGGTTGATTTCCAATTTGTCTTATTACATTATCCATCTTTTTTCTTTTTATGGAGGTTTAAAGAAAAATAATGTCTGCCATCAGATTTGCTCGTGAATGTAAGGGTCCAACTAATACTGCTTATAGTAAGGCTGAGACTATTATTGGTACTCCTGGAGGTTGGGTTAAAATCAAGAAAGATGAGTGGAAAAGATTCTCTGCCGCCTATGTTTTCATGGGAGATGAAGTAAAGAGGCTGACAGAAGAAATTAAACTAACAGATAGTGCTCTCAAGAGAACAAGAGATTTATTGGAAAGTGTTCTAAAGGCAAATAAGCCAAAGAGCTCTGCTACCACCACATCGTTGGAGGAAAAACTTCCCGATTCTCCTCCAGAGCTGAAGAGAACTGATACTCCAATAAACTATGCACCACTTGAGGTTGTAGAATGCAAAGACAAACGAGAATCATTATACTCTCCACCTCAAGCTAGAGAAGATATAATCCGTGTTCGTATACCACAAATTTCGGGTAATGAGCATAAATTGTTACCCAGCGTGAATTTAGATCCAGAATGCGAGCAATTTGCTTCTTGGGAAGACCTGAGTAAGATTCCAAATATCTCAGAATCCCCTTAATACTTCCACTCTTTGGGAAGAAAGTAACAAATGAAGCTTCTGTTAGCGATGCTCGTGTTGCTTTCCAGTTTGACATCTCATGACTTGTGTTCAAGATGGATGTACTTGAGTGGCGACCAACACTCATCATAGTATTACGAAGATTTTGAATTGATTCTCGAATCTTCTTATCAACAATATTGTCTACATCATCGAAGATTACAAGACATCCAGCAAACAAATCTGAATTTAGTGGCTCAGTAATTAAACTCTCATTAATCTTAATTCGTCTTACTTTTCTCCCATCAATATCAATCTCATCTAGTGCCTTGTCCTCTGGAACAGTACTAAACAAATAAACATTTCCTTTTCTATGACCTTTCATCCATAGTTTTACGAAGCGTGAACAATAGAAGCTTTTTCCACTTCCACTTGGACCAGCAATATATCCTACTTCACGAAACTTCTCTGGATCTTGTCCTTCAGGAGCATTCTGTGGAATGGGAAAAACATATTCTCCCATGTCAGCTTTGAACTCTCGACCAATTCTATCATCAATCTGTTTTACACCATCCCTACAAAGATCTCTGAGACGAGGAGGAACATTAGCCCAAGATTGTTTTTCTCGCTTTCCTTCACCAATCTTTCTCTTTCTCTCTGGGAGAGGGGTTGGTGGAGGAGGTAGCATATCATCATCACTTCCTTCACTATTATCACTATCACTTCCACTGCTTCCTCCACTATGTCCCTTAGTTTCTCCTTCGAACTCATCAAGATCATCCTCAAAAGTGGATTGAATGGCATTCTTCATTGTCTTTAATTCTTCTTTCTTAACAGTACGACCAAGGCGTCCGCGGTTGGTGGTAAAGTTATCTTCACCCATGTAATCTATAGGATCAATAAGTGCTTTCTTTTTCTTCGTTTCAGTGATGGAACTAGTAGAAGGATTGCGGTCGAGATAAATTATTCTTCCTTCTCCAGGGTTGTCAGTATATGTCAAGGCAATTGGCTGAAATGAATCAGAAGACTTATTCAACGACAACATTTTTTATTGTGAGAGAAATTAAAAAAATAACACGGTGTCAAGAAATATTATGATTTTACCATAGTTATGGTGCATTGAAAAACAAATATTTCACTGCACTGTGAGTGTGATCTCGACATTATATTTTTTCATCAGATTTTTCTTCTTCTTGAGCTCTGTTTCGAGCTTCTACTCCATGACATCGCAGGAAGTTACGCAGAACATCTTCTCCATCAACTTTACTTGGGAGGAAAGAAAGCGGCAAGTTGTATTCAATATAGTCATTGATAATCTTACTCATAGCTCGGATAAGTGGTTTATTACAGGATTCACAACCATTACTTCCCTCGTGAACGACCACGTGCATTAATAGGGATATTAGACGACTTTCTCCGAGGCTCATCTTTTTTCTCCTCTAATTTTTTTTCTTCTTTAATTTCTGGAGATATTATTGGAGTGTCAGCAAAACGAACTACACGTCCATGACGATTCTTTGGGGGATTCATTGGAGGCATCGTTCTTTTTAGAATAGCAAATAAATAATGTAAATTACTGCCACGTATTGATACCATCTGATTCAAAGTAGTAAAACTGATCATTTCCTGGGCCAGTACTAACAGGAATTGTTGGCGGAGAGAGATATGATGGAAGATAATCTCCTCCAGTAGTAGCCAAAGTGATAACTGCAGTAAGAGATTTGTTTACAAGACTCATCTGGAGTCCAGGACAAGTAGATGCCTTTGGTAAAGTCCAAGTAACTGCGGTACGAAGTTCATTGCTGGGACAGATGACTTGAGATGTTTGTGCATTAATGCTATAAGCTGCTGTTCCTGCAGGTACAATTGTTGTTGCAAAACATATTCCACCTGAAAGTGATACTGGAGTTGGTGATACAATATTGGTAAGAAGTGCGACTGACATATTTCTTTTTTTATAGATCTGTAATAAAAACAATGTCCTGTGAATTTCTCTGTGGTAACTTTCCAAAAGCTGCTAACATTCGTTGTTACAATCTTACTGTTGATGGAACTTATACTGGCCCAAGTCCAGGTGCTCCAGTTACAGGGAGTTGGACTCCCAGCTTACTCTTCAATACTAGTTCTACAGGTATTACTTATTCTGTTCCACCTACTGGAACTTACGTCTCCACAGGAAATATTGTATTTATTCAAGGAAGTATGCAGTTGAGTTCTCTTGGTTCTTTCTCTGGTGATGCTATTCCTACTATAGCTGGTTTGCCGTTTCCAGTGGGTGCATCAGTTATTCCAACAAACTTATCTTGTACTTGGGGTAATTGTCCTCTTGACACTAATGCTACAACTGTTACTGCACATAGTGTTCCTGCATCTTCAACTCTTACACTCAACATGACTTATTCTACTGGCACTGCAGAGGTTGCGCTATACAATATGTTTATGAGCAACACGAGTGTGATTAACTTTTCTGGTTTCTATTTCACTTCATAGGAGAAATAATTAAGTTTACTGATAAAATAAAATAATGTCTAGGTCATTTCTTGCAGATACTAGTGCACCTAAGTCAATTGATCTAAGGGCAAACAATTGTATTATAGATGGTGAATTCCAGATTCCTGTAGGAGCAACTCTTGGTTATGTTTTAACGGACGTTGACGGATCAGGCACTGCACGCTGGGCTAGTAATAGTGAACCTCCAGGACCATCAGAAACACTTATTAATCCAGTAGAATTTATTGGTATTGCAGCTGGAGCTGTATTGACTACAAATGAAGCTCTTCCTCCTGTAATTACTGCAACTCAACTTCTTAATGGTCAAGTGCTAATTGGAAGTACAGGTGCTGTACCTACAGCAAATACAATAACAGCAGGATCAAATGTTTCAATTTCTAATACTCCCGGTGGAATAAATGTAGGAGTATTAACATCACCAACATTTGATAATATTACTGCTACAAATATCAGTGCATCAGCTACAATTACTGGCCTGGACTTGGCTGTAGTAGATAGTATTGATTGTAAAACACTTACTGCTAGTGGTAATATTACTGCAGATGGTAATGTTACTGCAGGTGAAGTGTTAGCAAGTGTTGTTGCTGCTCCTGATGTGCGTGCAACTTCTTTAGCTACGATAGCAACAGCAAATATTGCAACATTAAATGTTTCAGGTGCAACTAACGTGGGAACTCTCACCTCTAGTGGAACTATTAATGCGACAACATTAAGTGTTTCTGGTACAACTACGACATCTACCATCAACTCTAGTGGAACTATTAATGCAGCGAATATGAATATTGCAGGTGATAGTACAATTTATCAGCTTGGAGTTACTACAAGTTTAACTGCTGCAAGTGCAAGTGTCTCTGGTGCAATTTCTGCTTCGACATTGACATCAAGTGGTGGTGTATTTGGTGCGACTGTTACATCTTCTGGTGATGTGAATGGTGTTACAGGTGATTTCAGTGGAAGTCTTAAATTAACAGGATGGGATGCGGTAGTTAGTAGTCATGGTACTGCTACTCAAGTTGGTTCTAGTGTCAATTATGATGGTCCAAGTGTTGCAATTACTACTGTTCCTCTTGCTGTTGTTCCAGGTGCAATTACTTTCTTCTCATTCAACAATACGTATATCAAAGCGAATTCTATCATTCAAGCTACTGTTAATAGCTACACTGGTTCACTTGGATTTCCAGTATTAATTGTGAATACAATCACTGATGGTAACTGTGCTATATTGATTATGAATGTGAGTACTACAGATATAATGACTGGAACTATCGTTGTTGGTGTCCAAATATCTTAAACTTATTTTTATTTACTATTAAAAAAGAACTATGTCACGAGAATTCTATGGTGAAAACATTCCCAAGGCATTGGATTTGCGTGCAAGAAATGTAGTTATTGATACTGGATTGCAGTTACTTTCTGGTAGTCCTTCTGCTGGTGATGTACTGACAAGTGATGCGCTTGGTAATGCTACTTGGCAAACCATAGGTGGTGATGGTCAAAACATAACTATTTCTAATCCTAATCCTTCGTTAACTATTACAAATAGCGATAATACTAGTAGTAATCCAGCATCAATTAATCTTATTACTCATACCAATCAAGTTGCAACTATATATCAAGATAGTGCTGGTGCATTGAACATTCAGAATAATACTACAAATGGTAACATAAATATTACACAGAATGGTCTTGGAGATTTCAATATTTTTGCTGGTGCAGCTATAAGTCTCAACACAGGTTTATTCCCTGGTACACTTCAATTTAATGGTGATAATGTGTTTACTACTATTGATCTAGCGGTAACACAAACAGGTTCAATTACTACTGCTGTCACTGCAAATGGTACTACTACTCTTATTACTACAGTTTCTGCTAGCATTGCTGCTGGATCCAATGCAGTTTTTACAATGAATAATTCAAGTATCATTGCTAATTCTGTTCCTATGGTCACTTGTTCTGCATACAGTGGAACGGGAATACCATATGTTATGTCATCAGCTATTGCTGTGGGATCTTTAAACATAACTATTTATAACATCCATCCTACAGATCCATTGAACTCAACATTGAAGATATCAGTAGCTATATTCTAAAATGACTTTATTGTTAAATTGAATAAATTAATAACGACGTCTTGAACCAGTTCCTAGACGGAGTTGTACTCTTCGTTCTTCAGGTTCTTCATCTCTAGCACGCTTTCTTCGTGGTGCACGTTTTGCTTCACCATATTCTAATAGTGGCAAAGCTTCTGCTACTTCTTGCTGAACGAGTTGTTTAAACTCTGACGGAGGAACAGGAACTGCAACTGCTCCCCTTCTTGCAGGATAGTAGAAAACATTAGCTGGGATAGCTCCCACTCGGGCGCCTGGAGCATATCTACGACATACTTTTCGTCCTTGGGCATTAATAAACTGATCATCACAATATCTTTCACCTTTTGTGTAATAGCCTCGTGGAGCTCTTCGTGGCGGCATTGTAACTTTTTATTCAATAAACATAATTTCTTTTTTTATTGAAGTGGTGAGTGGTGTTACGCTTTTTTACAATTGACTTCGACGACCCGGTGGGGCAGATTTGTCATAAGAGCGAGCAGCCATCTGCAATGCTTGCTTGTATGATTCTACAGGATTGCGGCTGATGAACTTTTCAACATGACGCAACCACTCATTCTTCATCGCGCCAGCTTTTGTTCCATAACCTCCCCTCATACAACTTGCACATCCACCTCCCATACAAGCTGCACATCCACCCATCATTCTAGGGCGTCGGCGAGCACCACCTACAAGAGATGCACCTGATGGATGTCTGGAAATATAACTAGCAGCGCGTGAACTAGGGCCAATAGCATAACGACCACATCGTGTTTTACCTTTAGGTCCCACACGACTTGAGCCAGAAATACAATGACTAATTCCTCTTGGCGGACGTTTTCTTGCACCACCTACAAGTGAGCCACCACGGGCAATCTTTGCATACATTTGTTCAAGATGACGATCGAGAGAAGACATATTCTTTTTTCAATAAGTTAAGTTTATTTTATTTGTATTGCATTGACTTTCCATTTATGTTCACTTTCGTTAAAGTAAAATAGTTCATTATTTTCTATTATTGGTACATAATTATAGTGCTTCAATGTCATTTCTGCCCAAAAAAATGCAGCTTCTCTTCCTGGAAGAAATAATATGGCATAATCTTTACAATATACTGATGATCCCTTCATTAATACTAAAACTTCACATGTATATACAACAAACTTTCTCATTGGATCGATTAAATACATAAGAACTATTGGTGACAAATCTCTTCCAAGAATAGGATAAAGACAATCATACAATGAAGATTCGGTAGAATCCAAGTTCTCGATTAACGGATTCATTTTTTATTTTTCAGGGAAAATAAAAATGAATCCGACAACCGTTGAACAATTTTCCCAGAATGAATTAAAGACAGTATATAGTGTTAATGGTAACAGAACGGATGGTAAAAGTAAAGGATGTTATTCCAAAGGAGAAAAGTGGTTATCTAAGGACAAGAAATCAATAACAAATTATCCTGGGCAACATCATTGTGCAAGCCAATTAGCAAAGTACTTTCCCAAGGAGTTCAAGGTGTATGCTGAACCATTCTGTGGTAAAGCGAGGACAGCGAAATATGCACAAGATGTGTGTGGTCAAGAGAACATGATACTATTTGACCTAGGTGATTGGGCACTAGAATATTGCAAGAAGACATTTCCAAAGGCAAATGTGTATAAAATTGGTTTCACAGATTCAATAGAACAATTAAGGAAGATGGATGATGTTTTCATGTTTATTGATCCTCCTTGGTATTCATTTCCTGCATATGTGATGACAAATAGTATTAAAGAATACTACAATCAAGTTCTTGAGATCTTGGAAAGGCCGGGAACTGTATGTAAGTGGATGATCGTGGCAAGCATCAAGAAAGATAGAGTTCTAATCAATAGCAAGTATCCCAATGAAGTTATTTATAATGATCATGGAGCGACGATGAACGGTGGATTGATTGGAGTTCGATTTATTAAGAACTATTAAATATACCATATCTTATTTTGATGTGATGGGCGCCGCTTACTGCAATCGGGATTATACATATATTCATAAGTATATTCAGATACTTTAGAAACTTTTTGTCCATCGGACCTTACTGTGTGCTTAATACACCCCTGACGATAGATAAGCATTTGTTTTGGTTTGTAATTTTTAATCTGTTCTTGAAGTTCTGGAGGTAGTATCACAAGATTGGTATACTGTAGAATGATATTAGTAACATCCTTGTAAAAGTATTTTTTAAGGAATAATTCCATTTATTTTAGGTAAATAAAATATTATGCCCCTTCACATCGTCTTTATTAACAAAAACGTATCAGGATGGCAATATGGTAAACATGGAACAATATATCCTTTCGCACACGGAAACAAGTGGATGAACAAAAAAGCAAAAGAAGCAGCAATAAGGCAAGCAGTAGCTATATCATATCATTCAGGAAAGCCACTTGATCTATAAAAACTTAACAATTCCACATACATTTGTTTCTATGCAAAACATGTCATGGACGTCCGAGTGTCCCATCCTCCTATCCTATCCTACCCGGATAGGAAGAGAATTTCTTTAGCCAGGGTCAGTTCCTCAAGGAGATGATTTCATGGGGGTGAATAATTGAGATTGATGATTTGACTTTTAAGATTGACCTTGGCCAAAGTAATTCTCATCCTATCAGGGTAGGATAGGGTAGGGGATTAGGATGTATAATAAAGGTATCTTTTTGATACAAATTGTATATCCACTTGAGACGTCCGAGTGTCCCTATCCTATCCTCCTATCCTATCCTACCCGGATAGGATGAGAATTTCTTTAGCCAGGGTCAGTTCCTCAAGGAGATGATTTCATGGAGGTGACAAATCGAGATTGATGATTTGATTTTTATAATTGACCTTGGCCAAAGTGATTCTCATCCTATCCGGATAGGGTATAGGGTAGGGGATTAGGATGTATAATAAAGGTATGTTTTTGATACAAATTGTGTGTCCAAGGTAATCATTTGTCTACCACTTTGTATCCTTTACACCCCTCTTGCAGACGATTTGTGCCCAAACGATAGGAAAGTGGTCGTTGGTATAGGACAGATGATGTCCAAGAACACATCAAATGGTCACTCGAGACGAGTGGGTGTACCATTTTGATGCATTTAGCCTGCGGTCTACTATCCACTTCTGGATAATAGAAAATGCATCAAAATGGTACACCCACTCGTCTCGAGTGACCATTTGATGTGTTCTTGGACATCATCTGTCCTATACCAACGACCACTTTCCTATCGTTTG
>Ga0208821_1001065_pt1 | contig 17151 bp, 11 predicted proteins | sample June2015DPH_20_5_FD_184720 | JGI IMG/M metagenome (GOLD analysis project Ga0208821, IMG submission 184720) | Peatland microbial communities from SPRUCE experiment site at the Marcell Experimental Forest, Minnesota, USA - June2015DPH_20_40... | ecosystem: Environmental > Terrestrial > Soil >... | reverse complement strand
ATTTAGCTCGCAAACTTCGCCGCTACATCAACGCCTACTCCGCCAATGCTCGGCCCATCCAGTGGAAGTACTCCGACCCTACCCGCCGCGTCCGCAGTAACGAACTCACTGCGACAGGCCACTAGTGTCGTGTTCCGCAAGTTCGCGGGACGCGACCCTAGGGCTGGCTATGGGGCCGCGGCGGATTCACGACCGGGCATCGGGCCCAGTGTTCGGGACGGACTTCCGGTTCGACTTCAACGAGCGGGGGGAGCTCGACGGCGCAGGCGGCGACGCGGTGCGGGCAGCGGGGTTCGAAAGGACATCCGGGAGGAAGTTGGGCGATGGACGGGACGGTGCCTTCGATAGTCGAAAGCGGAAGAGCGCGATCGGTCTCAAGAGTAGGAATCGCGCGCAGCAGGCCCTGGGTATAGGGATGAGCGGGCGCGTGGAAAATGTCGGCCTTGGCGCCGAGCTCGACCAGGTTGCCGGCGTACATGACGGCGACGCGGTCGGCGACGTGCGAAACGACGGCGAGATCGTGCGAGATAAAGAGCATCGCCAATCCGAATTTGTGGCGGAGGTCGTTGAGCAGGTCGAGGATTTGCTGCTGGATGGTGACATCGAGCGCGGTGGTGGGCTCGTCGGCAATGAGCAGTTGCGGGCGGTTGACGATGGCCATGGCGATCATGACGCGTTGGCGCATGCCTCCGGAGAGCTGGTGCGGATAGCTGCGGACGCGCTGTTCGGGGTCGGGGATGGCAACGTCGCGCATGCCTTCGACCGCTTGACGCCATGCTTCCGATTTGGAGACGCGGTGATGAGCGAGGACGGCTTCGGCGATCTGGTCGCCGACACGCATGACCGGGTTGAGGGCGGTCATGGGCTCCTGGAAAATCATGGCGATGCGCGAGCCGCGAAGCTGCCGCAGTTGGTCGGAAGGCAGCTTGGTGAGATGCGTGGGGAGGCCGTCGCCGTTCTGAAAGGTGATCTCGCCCGTGACGATCGCGGCGGGCGGAAGCAGGCCCATGATGGCGAGCGAGGTGATGGATTTTCCGGAGCCGGATTCGCCGACCAAGCCGAGCACTTCGCCAGGGGCGATAGAGAACGAAAGACTGCGAACGGCGGCCACGGGTGCAGCGGCCTTCGCCTGCTGGGCGGGCGGGGGTGCCTGCCCAGCACGGGACTGCGGGAACTGGATGGTCAGGTCACGGACGTCGAGCAGCGGGCGCACCAGGGCTATGGTATCAGCGCCGAGACTACTTCTTTGGCCGCGATTCCGGCGGCACCAACCCGGCAACGCGGTAATACACTACCAACTGGCCGTAGTGTTCTCCCGAGTGCTCGATAAGGCCCCACGCCATGTCGGAAACTCGCACCTGCTGATTCTCGAACGGATCGACGATCAAATCGTTCATCCCTTTATCGCCCTTTTTTTGAATCGCCGCCGCGCCGTCGGCGAACGCCTTCTTCACAAACTCGACCACCGCGGCTTTTGTCTTGTACTGCTCGCGCTTGGGATCTTCTTCCGCCGGCGGTTTCAGTCCCATCGCCGGGTTGGTGAAAAAATAATTCCCATTGGCCGCGTGCAACAGTTGCTCGGCAAAACTCCGCTCCGCCGGCACCGGCTTGAAGTCGTACTTGTCCTCGGGAAAGTCTTCCGCCATGGCAATCAACTTCCGCCCGATATAGTTCCAGTTCTCCAGCAAAGCCTGCGACGGCCCCACCGCCGGCTTCGGCGGCGCCTCTTTCTTCATCGTGTCTTGGGCACTTGCGAGCGCTGCCAGAATCAATACCGCAAGAACTGCGCCAACGATTCGCTTCTTCATTTTGCAAATCCCTCCGATCATCACTTACTTACTTCAGTTGTCTTACTCCAGTCCAGCCTTGGCAAGCATCTCCATAAACTGCTTCTGCGTCCGCATGTCGATCGACTGCGCTACCAGCTTCCCTTCCCGGTCGTACACAAAACTCTTTGGAATCCCCTCCACTACAAACATTTCATTTACCTTCCGGCCGGGATCGAGCAGCACGGGAAACGAAACCTTGCGCTCACGGATAAATGGCTCTACCTTCGCCGCCTCTTCATCTGAGATGCCCAGCACCACCAGCCCCTTCGAACTGAAGCGCCCGTAAAGCGTTTCCAGCTCCGGCATCTCCTTGCGGCAGGGCGGACACCAGGTCGCCCAGAAATTCACCAACACGACTTTGCCGCGCAGTTCCGCGAACGTCCAGGTCTTGCCGGAAAGATCTTTCAGCGTAAACTCCGGATGTTCCCGCTTGCGGTCATCGGCCTCGAGCCGCGTCATGGCCGTCCGAAACTGCTCATCATTATTGAGATCGTGTGAAACCTCAACATGTTCGTAACGCACCAGGGTGGCCAGCTCAATATATGGACGCGCCGGCTCGCGTGTGGCTTTGCTGGCCGCATCGGGATTCTTCGGCTCCGCCCATGGCACAGGTCGCTCACGTAACGTCTCGGCCAGCGTCGTCGCCACTTCCTGCAGCGTGTTGTGTCCGAAATCGCCTTCGGTGGAAAGTCCCGCCAAACTCACCGCCAGCCGCAGCTTGTTCTCGGTCGCCGGCAGCTTGCGGATCTTCAGCGCCAGATCCTTCGTAGTCCCCGCCCGGACGTCATCCGCGAGGCCGCGCAGCCCGTGGATCTGGTCCGCGAGTGGCTTCTCGTCCGCGCTCCACACAACTTCTTTCTTTTGCGCCGAGGCGAACTGCAGCCCGAAGGTCACCACCGCGACCCACACAAAAAGCATATCTGTCCTACGAAGCGAGATCTGGGATTTCATGTCCCACCAAGCTTAACAACGGACCACCTTCCGCACCAATCGCTTTTGCCCGCATCCTAATAACACTAATGACCGCTATACTGACAGTTCCTCCGAGGTGAGCATGCCGATCCACACAACCCGCTTCTACGCGCTGCAACTGGCGTGTTACGTTCTTTTTGCTTTCACGCTTGCTGGCGCGCAGGCGAACCTGGATGGGCAGAATAAAGATGGGCAGAACAACAAAGATGGGCAGAACAAGGATCGGCAGAACCGGGCCCCGAGTCCAGCAACGCCCGGGGCGGATTGCTCGGGCCTGTACAGCTTTTTGCGCGACGGCGAGTTTGTGCAAGTCACCGTCGAAGACCGGGGACGCGTTACCGGCTTTGTTTCGCGCTACGGCGACTCGGAAAGCGATCGCGGCGTTTTTGTCGATCACTTTTTTAAGTCGGGCAAGCTCGATGGCAATCAACTCGCGTTTACCACCGAGACCGTGCATGGCGTGTCGTTCGAATTCCGAGGAACGTTCGAGCGGGGCGAAGGCAAGAATCGGGGCGACGAAGCGTATTACGTGCTGAAGGGAACTCTCGTCGAGAACACAACCGATGAAGCGAAGAAAACTTCTACCCGGTCGAGCGAGGTTGCGCTGAAAAGCTTCCCGCAGGATATGGCTCCCCCACCCGCAGAAAAGAAGTAGGCGGTCAGTCTTCGATCTACTATCGATCAAATTATTGATTGTTCCATTTATTGATTGTTCCATGCCTGGGGTGGCAATCCCACCCGGCATGCTGGATACGCTGACATTCGGTCTATGGGTACTTGACATCCTTAGCCCGCCGCCGCAGAATATCGAAAATTTAGGAAAAGCGCCCATTTCCTCTCGAGAGATGAAATAGTCGACAAGCTTATGACGCTTAGCCAGCCGTCGCAATCCCCCCAAAAGAAAGTCAGTCCCGAACAGTGCAAGCATCCTCGGGTACAGATCGTTTCCCGCGACGAAGAATCCGAATATGTGGAATGCCAGGAATGTGGGGACGTTTTCGAGTCCAGTGAATTGAAGGACATGGCGATCGAGGAAAAAAAGGAACCAGACGAAGAGTGAGCCGCGTTCGGGGTGGTGCAGCAGCGCTGGGTTCCCAGCACGCCCGCTTTTGGCGCGATGGGGTGGAGGGCTTTCGGCGCTGCGGTAAATGGCTTATTCTCAGTACCGGCTTTAGCCGCTGCGCGTCAGACTGCGGCCCAGGAAACACTTTTCCCGCAAGCGCAGTAGCGCCTTGGCCTGTGCCCGAAACATAACCGCCACCCGCCTCCGGCTGCCGTATTCTGAAGTAGTGAACGGCAGAACGTGGAAGGCATGGCTGGTGCCCGGCGGCTTGTTATTGGCGCTGGCGGCGACGCTCGTCAACAGCTCTCTGTTCGTCCAGGTTGCGCCCTCGCTGGCCTTCTATTACGTTGGCGTGTTCGCCGCCGGATTGCTTCTCGCCTGGCGTTTCAATTCCAGCCGCGTTCTGTTTTCCCTGCTGGTTCTGCTGCTCGCCCATCGCGCCGTCGTTTTCTTTTCCAATGGCCAGGTTCTCACCGGACCCGGCCGCATGGCCGTCGCACTCGCTGCCCTGCTGATCCCGCTGAACTTTATCGTGTTCGCCTCGATGCGCGACCGTGGCCTGATTATTGCCGGAATCGCGCCCTGCTTTGGATTGCTGTTCCTCGAATCGGTTGTCTTCGCCGTCCTGTGCCGGCCGGAAAACAGCCCCGCCAACCCCCGTCATCCCGGCGCGACCGCGATCCCGCTCTGGATTCTGTTGAGCTTTGTCGCCGCCATCGCCATGTTCGTCCGGCGTTTTTTTCAAACTCGCAAGCCGATCGAGCCCGGCTTTGCGTGGTCCGTGGCAGCGGTTTTCATGTGGCTCCAATTCGCCCCAGTCGGCAAAGCGTCGGATGCCTATGTCGCCACCGCTGCGCTGATCCTCGCCGCGTCGCTGATCGAGACTTCCTACGTGCTCGCCTACCACGACGAACTCACCGGCATTCGCGGACGGCGCGCCTTCAATGAGTCCCTGCTTTCGCTCGACCAGCAATATGCCATCGCCATCGTCGATATCGACCATTTCAAAAAATTCAACGACACCTATGGCCACGATATTGGCGATCAGGTGCTGTGCATGGTGGCCTCGCGGCTTTCCCATGTCGGTGGGGACGGCCAGGCTTTCCGCTGCGGGGGCGAAGAGTTCGCCATCGTCTTTCGGAACACTTCGGCCAAAGACGCGTTCGAGAATCTGGACTCGCTGCGCCAGATCATCGAGAAGTCCACTTTTCATGTGCGCGGTTCCGAGAGAAGAGCCCAGAGAGTTGCGGAGAGCGGAAGCGATCGCCGGGCGGGCGAGTCGGATCGCAGAAAGTCCGCAAGAAAGAAAACTGCTTCCGCCAGCCCGAAGCAGTCGCCCGATCGTTTATCGGTGACGGTCAGTATCGGCGTGGCCGAGCCGAGTACCCGTTATCGCCAGCCCGAGCAAGTGATCCAGGCGGCCGACCAGGCTCTTTATCGCGCCAAGAACAAAGGCCGCAACCGCGTGGAAATGGCTTCCACAGCTCCACTTCGGCTGGCGGAGAGCAAGCGCGCGAAGGCGTCGCGGCTTTGACCCGGCGCTTTTGCATTACCGGCCTTCAACGCCTCACCATTCAAAAAGATGGATTAGAAACAGGACCACCGTCGCTCCCAACGGCAGCAGCAGCCCGGCGCGCAGACTCCCCGTAGCATGCGAGATCACGCCCACCATCCAGGGAATGACCGCCGGCCCTAACGCCGCCAGTGAAAACATGACCGCACCAATGCTTCGAGCGGCAACGCCAAAGTGCTGCGAAAGCCGCGCCACGGTGATGGGATACAACGTTGCGAAACTCAACCCCGTAATCAGCGCCCCGCCAATCACTCCTGGCAGCGTCGGAGCCCACAGCATCAGCGCGATGCCCGCCGCTCCCGCTGCGTAGCCCGCCCGCAAAACGCGGCGTTCCGGAAAGTAACGCAGGAACGCGGTTCCCAGTGCGCGGCCCACCGTCAGCGCCGACCAGAAAAACGCCGGCATCATGGGCGCTATCGCCGCCCCGCGCGATCCCAGCCGCGAAACATAGGAGCCGATCCAGCCTCCCACCGCGGTTTCCGCTCCCGGATACAGAAAGAAAACGGCCGCGAAAAGCCAAATCGTCGGACTCTTCGCCAGCTCTCGCCACGAGATCGGCGATTCCGCGGATGTTTCCGCCGCGGGAAAAGGCAAATTGCGCATGGCCAACGCCAGCAATACAAGGAACAGCGCCACCGAGCCGAGAAAGAATGGCAGCAGCTTGTGTGCCGCCGTCCACGCCACCATCAGTGAGCAAAACACCGCACCGACGCCCCAGAAGAAATTCAGCAGGCTCACCGCCCCGGCCCGCGAACTCGGGCCCGAGCCCGTGCCGGACCCGATCTCCGCAATCAGCAAATTGTCAGACGGAACAATCAGCCCTAGTCCGAGCCCATACGCCGCCACCGAGGCCAGCCCCAGCCAGAGCGATCCCATATAGACCGTCGCTACTCCGCACGCCATCAACAGCAGCCCCGAGAGAAACGCCGGACGGAATCCCCACCGCGCCAGCAGAACTCCCGAGAGCTGCACGCCCCCGAGCGACGCCAGGAATTGCACCAGAAACAGGTTGCCGGCCTGAGTGTCATTCATCGCCCAGCGCGCAATCAGGATCGGCAGCATCGGGCCCAGCAGGGTCGTGAGAATGCCCGTGGGCAAAAAGGCAATCTGGCCGGCTAGGACCAGCTTCCGGTTCGATGATGACTGGGAAAGCTCGGCTTGAGGGCTTGCCATGCGAAAGAGGAGATCCCCAACCTTGTGTCAGGAACGTTCAGGATAACGCAACGTCCGCAGCTTCAGACCAACGGGAAAAGAAATTCGCGCACTACGCGCGCGCAAGCCGGAATCCCATGGACGATCGGGCTACCGCGTGTTCAAGTCAACATAGTGACCGAAGCTGGAGAGCGCGACCTGGTCATTGCCAGGGATGTAAAAACCAAACTTGCCGAGACTTAAATTGCTCCCGGGCTGAGTCCAGCGATCTAGAACCATCCAACTCTCTCCTTGCCTGATCTCGTGGGTGATCTCATTCGGTCCCACGCGGATCTGGAGAGTTCGGAAACTCTTCTTGTCACCCTTGTGTGGAACTTTGGTCTCGTCTCCCTTCTGGCCGTTTCGGACTACGGTGCGGTAGAAGTTATTGTCGTCCATTTGGAAGAGGACATAGTTGTTGACGTCGACGCAGTTGAGCACCCACTGCAGGCGGTGCCCCTTGCGGAGCATAGCGGAAAAAATAAATGTACCGGACGCGGGAGACACGCCGTACATCACGAAGTCCCCGCCCTTGTGATCGAACGATCCTTTCTCCTGCTTCCAACCTGCAGGGTCGTCCCACTTGGACATTCCGCTGGGCCCGAGAGACAAATCCAAACTCCGGGATTGGCCGGCAGTGACCTCCACTGTCGCTGACCGAGTGAAATCCGCAATTTTCGCTGTGAGCGTGTAGGAACCGGCTGACAAACTCAACGTACCCCCATTGCTTACCTTCGTCGCAGTCGCGCCCGCCTTGGCTAGGGTCACCTGAGCGTCGGCAGGGGTGAACGTAATTTTCAACTCGCCTGGCGCGGCATCCAATGCCACATCCGCAGCCGCAAGGGATACCGCTTCTCCAACGACGAAGTGTTTCTTGATCTGCTTTGGCTTGAACCGGTCTTTGCGCAGTTCGACGATGTGGTCTCCGGGATTGACCGTTGCGACCGTAAGCGTGCCATCAGGCTGGACCGTTCCAACCGGATTCTGGTCGATCAGAACAGTCGCTCCCGGAACTCCCCCCTGGATCGTCAGCGAAGCCAAATGGGGGATGGGCTGCAGGTTGAAAATCAGTTTGCCTTGTTCGCCTTTGCGAATCCGGATTTTTTGTTCTGGAACTTCCTGGAATCCGCTCTTGGACACTCGTACAACATAGTCTTTGAGTTCGAGATTTGGGATGCGCAGTTGGCCGCCCTGCGTGAGTTGCTGCTGAAGGTTTCCGTTGAGGAAAACTTTCGCTTTCTCCTGACCGGTAACCACGACGAGCGTGCCCAGATTCTGTCCGGATTCCAGGAAGGCGCTCAGCGTGGGCGCCGTTCCCGCGTTAATGTCGAGTTGATACTGGTCGCTGCCGCGGGTCACGGTTAATTCGTGAGGGCCGGCGGAGATGGAAGGAAGGTCCAAACCGCCCTCAGGCAGGTCGAGCGGAGCCTGGCCATCGAGGCTGACTTTGGTGGAAGAATCGCTGGAATATACGCGAAGCCTGTCGGCCGCCATGCTGCCGACAACCATAGCCAGCACACCATGGGAAACGATGGGTCCCTTGACGGCCGGAACCGCTCCGGCTTCGGTTGAGAAGGTGAAGGATGCGCCACCTTGCGGGCCATCAACTTTCAGCTTGTGTTCTCCGGTGGGTATCTTGTCGAGAGTCCACTGTCCATCCTGAAATTCCGCGGGCGGCTGATCATCGAATGTCACTTTTCCCGTGCCGGTGTCGGAAGACAGTTTCAGTACCGGTAGCGCCTGCTCGGGAGGCAGCGCCGCCGGGGTCGAGGCGCTAGGAACCGCTTCGGGGGGCTGGGTGATCGTCGGCGCGTGATGCTTTCGCCCGAACAGAAAAATCACTGCCACGAGGACTATTGCGGCGGCCGAGGCGAGGATAGCCGTTGTGTAACGCTGGCGCGATCTCGCGGGCTGCTTGAGATTGGAAGATGGAGATGTGGCTTTGGGCGCGCGTGCAGGAGGCTTGGCCGCGGAAGCGGCGATTTTTGCCGGCGGAGGAAACGGCGGTGCTGGCGAAACCGTCGGCGGAGCGGGCGGGGCGGCAACTACGTCAACCACGGGCGGAGGGACGGGAGCATTGCTCGTCATCGTCCCTGTCCCTGCCGGTGAAGACCCGGCCGAAGTTGCTGGCGGAGTGTGGAACGTGAGGGTCGCGCTTTGGCTCTCGGGCGACTCACTCGAACTTCTTCGGCTCACTTCGAGCAAACCCAAGCGGTGTAGAAGGCCATTCGCAACGGACAGGACTTCACCATCGTTCGAATACTTGTCCGCCACGGCTCGCACTCGTTCCCCTAAGGCCTGCTTCGACGCAGCATCCGTGGCGGCATCGATTTCACTCTCCATACCTCGCAGCTCTTCCAGGTCACGGCGGCGCTTTTGGCGGCGCTGGATCTGCAGGTCTCGCTGGACGGTCTCCTGAATCTGAATCAATCTGGGCTCGCGCGGATAAACGGATAATCCCTCTTCGATCCGGGATAAGGCCCCGGCCAGATCGGCGGCACTCTGCAGCTTGCGCGCCTGTGAAACACATTCCGCGATGAAGGTTTCCCGCTTTTTGTCGAGGATCAGGGTCCGAATGGTCTTGGCCATGGGGTGCCCCGGGTTCAAATCGAGTGCATCCCGTGCCAGCTTCTCGGCTTCCCGCCAATCGTTTTCCACCGTGGAGTGTGCCTGTTCGACCAGGGCATTGGACAGAACCGCGCGGGATATCGGATCGTTTTCATCCAGTTCGTAGGCCTCACGCAGCAATTTGATTCCGTCCGCGGGCTTCTGCCGCGCGCATAACTCCTGGCCTTCGGTCATGAGGCGGTGGGCTTCGATTTTTCGCTTTATGCCGTCCTGGGCAAGCTTCTCGAGCTCCATTAATTCTGGGTCGTTGGGAAATTCGGCTGCTGCTCCTTGCAACAGATCCAGCGCGTGAGCGTAGTCGCTGGAATGCAGACACGTGTCGATCTGTTCGACCAGACGCACTTTGGATTCGATCCGGACCTGCTGTTCGCGTCTCTTCTGCAGGCGCTCAACCTCGAACGTCAATCCCGGATACTGGCTGTAGATGGTGCGTAGAATTTCCCAATCGTTCAGGGCATCGCCGAATGATCCCTGTTCTTCGTGAAGGTGTGCCCGGGCTACGATCGAGTTGACCAGGTCGCGTTTGTCCTGCACCAGGCGCAACGCGCCTTCAAAATGCGATTCTCCGGGATGCAGATCCAGAGCCTCTCGCAGAATGTTCACACGCTTATCCAGGTCCGGTTCAGCCTCTACCTGGCGATCTACGGAAGCAATGAAAGCCGAGAGTTCCTGCCGCTGATGCTCCTCGATGTCGTACTTGAGAGCCTGGAAGATGGCATTGTTCGGGTACTTGGCCAAATATGCCTGACACGCAGCCATGGCCTTGCCGAAGTTGTGCTCGGTGAGGTTTCTCCGCGCCTCGGCATAGGCAGTGTTCATGGCGTCGTGTTCCGAGCGCACCTCATTGTAAAAACTCTGATAGGTGGCGCCGCTCTCACGATTGACAGAATCCGGGGCACGTCGATCCAGTTCCAGCACCACTCCGAGCTTGGCGAGGGCGCTGCTGACATCGCCCTTTTGCCAGGCGTCCATGGCGGCGCAATGGAGTTTCTCTTTCTCCTGGCGGAGTTTCTTGTATTCCTGTTCCTGGCGATCGACCTCCGCCAGCAACTGGAGCGCGCGGGCCTCCTTGGGTCGGAGTTGGAGAACATTCTGCAAAGGCGTTGTTGTCGATGTGCTGTCTGGCCAGGCGATACCAGTTGTCGATCTGGCGTTCGCTGCGCCGGTTTTCAATCCTGCTCTTTAAAGCCAACGCTGCGGCGTTGTCAGGTTCTATTTGCAGCGCCTCCTGTAACTTCTGGAGAGCCAGCGGATCTTCCTCTTCCTCAAACCGCGCCCGCGCGGCATCGACCAACTGAGAAAGTGTTTTTCGCCGGACGGCGCCGTCGAGTTGCCGGCGCAGAGAGCCAATGGAAGTGTCCATATGGCCCTCGGCTTCCAATTCGCAGAGGATCTCTCCGGCGAACTGAAAATCGCCTTCTTCCAGGGCTTTGGTGGCGCGCTGCAGCCGTGGCCGGGTGCGCTCTGGATCGAAAAACTCGATGGGTTCGTTGCGCAGTGCTTTGTTGAGCGTGTCTCCGAAATCGCGCGCGCTCGCGAAACGGTGCCAGGATTGCTTGGCCATCGCTTTGTGCAGCACGCGGCTGACGGGCTGGCTTATGGTGGAATTCAATTCTGCCGCCAGCGGCGGGATGTGACGGAGAATCGCGTCCACCACCTCATCGGCTCGGGCGCGCTGGAACGGGTTCCGGCCCGTCATGGCTTCATAGCAGACCACACTTAGGGAAAAAATGTCGGACGCTGGGGACAGCGGTTTCAATTCGATCTGCTCGGGGGACATGTAGAGCAGCGTCCCTTTTTGCGCCCGGGTGGTATGGGCATCGGCCATGTGAGCGACGCCGAAGTCGATAATCTTCACTGAGTCATCTTCCATCACGAAGATATTGCTCGGCTTCAAATCACGATGTACCAGACCGCGTTCGTGGGCCGCCTGCAGGCCGCGGCAGGTCTGGGAAATGATGTCAATCGTGCGCTCCACGGTGAGACGATGGCTCGCCTTGCGGATGAAATATTCCAGGGTGGTGCCGGGGAGCAGCGGCATAACGAAGTAGGGCTTCTTTTTGCCTTCTTCTTCAAATTCTCCGATGTCGAAGATCTCCACGATGTTGGGATGGCTCATGGAGGCGAGCACGTCGCACTCCTTGTAGAACAACTGAAGCGAGGCCGGATCGGGAATGTCGAGGATCGTCTTGACCGCTACTTCACGGCGCACGACGGTATCGTAGGCCCGATAGACCAAGCCCATCCCGCCCTGGCCGAGGATCTGCCTGACCTCGTAGCGGCCTGCCAGTTTTCTCGGTGAAGCGGGAATCTCCATGGCGCACCCTCGGTGTTGGGGGCCTTAGCATCTTAATAGATTTGGCCGAAAAGTGTGGCCCTTGGTCCTTCACGGTCCCGGGCGCGCCGGGGAGCACAGTCTCTCAGGATCCGTAACCGATGGCCCCCTGATGCATCATTCCCGCGTAATCTCGTAAATAATTAGCGATAAGGCATGCAACCGTCTCAGGGTGATGTGCGTTGAGAGGGATTTCACCGTTCAATACCGCGACTGTTGGTGAAATCGCGATGCGACAATCATTTGGCGACGGTGCCAACTCCCACGGCTTTCATTGACGGGGTACTATGACCTGAGGGGATTTTGCTACACCCCCGAGGCCGGGGGCGGCGTTGTTTGCGGCAACAGCGGGACCCGACGCGGTTTTCCCGCTCGGCTACGGTGCGTTTGGTTCCCAAACAGGCTACCCTTACGGTCCTTATGGAATGTAAGCCTCAAAACGTGGAGGGACTATACGCACGAAGATGAAATCCCACATTACATAAACGGGGAACCACAGCACTATCGTTCCGACTACGACCATATCCCCCTGAGACCGACGAAGTAGAGGAGGGCCAATGTAATGCAGAATAGAGAACGGGCACTTCAGAGTCGGCCACTTCATCTCATGTCTTCCCACCACTCATAAGTCCGACCAGCAGCTGCCCCGGCAAGCCCTGCGTAACTCGCGGGAACTGTTGATGCTGAAATGAAACCCGAAATGAAATCAGCTGCGCCTTGGAGAAAAGTTGGGGTTCAAAGTCAGTTGTGGGCCGCCAACGGGCTCGTCATGCTCGGCCCAACCGTTGCAACGGTTAATCCGGTGCTCCAGTTGGGCCGTAGTATGCTCAGTCGCCACAAACGCCGTACTCGCGGCCCCGCTTGCGTTGCGCCAAGTCGCAGCACACCCCGGACAGTGCCAAATATCCATCCCGACGCGTACGTAGTTGTTTGCGGGCTATGAGTCTTTCCGCGGTTCGTCCCCAGGCTGGCCTGCCTCCTTAGGCTCATCAGAATCGACGCGCTCGCGGGGGAACAAGGTCACAAACTTGTTCTCCTTCCAGGGCGGGGGGCGATACGGCTCCAGTCGCGGAGGCGCTATTCGGTGAAGTGGACCGGTAAGTACCAGCGTCAGGAAAAACCCTGCCAACACTACGGTAACAAAAAGTTGCCACCCTCGTAATCCCAACAGATACAGAGACAGCAGCGCCACCGCGAAGAAACACAATAGCACGATCCAACTGTATGCTTCCGAGAACTGGAGTTCCCGAGCACAGCCGGGACACTTCCACGGCTTCCAGCCCTCATAGGTTTCGGTTGGCATTTTCGCGCCACAAAAAGGGCATCTAAAGTTCCGGACGGGATACCGAATATACATGTCCACCTACTACGGCGTGGTGTTGTCGTAGTACCCAACAACCTCGCCAGCGGCCGCTGCATAACTAGCGGGGACTGGTCCTCCAGGCGTAACACCTTGAATAAAGTCGGAGGCGATCTGCCAAGACGTGGGACTGTACCAAATCGTTATACTTAAAGTGGTTACCGCGGGTGCAATCGCTGTTACATACGGCGTAACCGAAGCAGCAAGAGGCAGCAAAGCTACGCCACCAGTGGCAACTAGCGCCGTATTCCCAGCCCCACTTGAGTTTTGCCAAGTTGCGGCATTTCCTTGAAACACAACATTAGCCTTCGGGTCGGCCGGAACATCACCGGGGCGCAGCCCTGGATACACCAGATTAGTCCCGCCCGCGTTCCAAAAGTAACCACCAAACTTCCCAGATGACGTTTGTGATCTAAGACAACCCCCATTTGGATCGGATGCGCAGGATTCTTCTGGAGTTACCCCTCCGGGATTATTTTCACTGTTCTGGGGGTCAAAAGAAGTAGCAGTAACAGTAGCAGTAACCTGCTGGTTAGAGCCACTGGTATTCGACCATGGTATTGTTGAATTTATAAAGTTTGCCAATCCGGCTTGAGGGTCGGTAAGTGGGTTTGCTAGACACCATGGAAAACAGTTAGTGCCGACGGGGTTAATGGGACCCAAACCACTTGAGTCTCTCGTTCCCAAAGGATTCGTAGAGTAAGCATAAGCATTCCAGCTAGAATGCGCCGGATCAGGTGATAGCCAGCGCCCTGCATTGGGATTCAGTTCACGATTAGGCGTATCATAAGTCCCGTTTGCTAACCATTGAAAATCCCCAGTAACTTCATCATTATCACCACCAGTTCCAATTTGATTATATACTTCTCCATACGGCGCAAAAGCTTGGTCATTGCCAAAAACCCGAGTTGCTCGGGAAGAAGTAAGAGGCTCTGATCCCAAAGCATCCATATGCCAGAAGGAATTGTCTGAAGTAACGATTCCCCCTCCGGGTATATGAATTACATCAGCCAAAAGATTTTGCCCAGACATTGCCCCGACTACACCGACTGGACTTATAAGCTGTTGCATATAGCCTGAAGTAACATTAATGCCGTGCGTTTCTACTGTTGCACCGAAAGCATCATGTACGACTGTAGCGCTGTCTAGAGTCTTGATTTTGTTGTCCTGATTCCATGTATACGTGTGGAATGGATCGGTCAATACGTTACCATTGGCGTCATAAGTTGCTGTGTTGAATTGGTTTGAAGAATTGTACACAGGTACCCATGCAATGCCCGTATCTCCTGTCGGGACGCTCTTTGTGATATTGTTGAAAGCATCATAAGAGAATATTTGCCCCCAAACGTTTGTTCCACCAGTGTTAGTGCAAACCGCAGATATAAGCCTGCCTAGCGCATCATATCCAGCAGTGCTTGAGTTGCCGTAAGCACAGGATTCGCTGTTGGCGGAATTGATTCCATCCACGACTAACAATCCGCGCAAAGTTCCATTTGCATTCCAATTGTAGGTGCCCGTCGAAGTTTTGGCAGGCGACCCAATTGCGAAGGCATAGGAAAGCATTCTTCCAGTGTTCGGGTCATAAGTGTAGGTATCTGTATCTCCTAACCCAAGGGTTATGACCAATGGTTGATCCGCAGCATTATACGTCACGCTGCTGACCATGTTGGTAGACGACCCCAGAATCGAGCCTCTGCAAGGCGGCCAGTAGTATTTGTCATCGTAACTCCGTTTACCGTCGCGGAATCATAGACAAAGTACTTGTTGTTACCGTCGCTGTTCGGGCCGCTGTAGATGATGCCAAGTTTACGTCCGATGCTGTCGTAAGCATAGCAAGCCGTATTCCCATTGCCATCATAGGTCTTTACAAGACGACCAGTGAATGTAGCCGGAGAGCAAGCAACGCCCGGAGTAGACGGAGCCGTATCGTAGAAAGCCTGCGTTGTTCCGCTTTCTGGGTAAGTAACTGTCAACTTCCTACCCGCCACATCATACGTGAAAGAATGCGTCTGGGTAGTGGTGCTCACCTTCTGTACTGAGGAAACAAACCCAGCGTTGTTGTATGTGTATGTTGTCAGGAAGCCAGTGCCTCCTGAATCCTGTCCGCAAGACACACTTCCAGCCGCAGAAGAAATTCGGCAAGTAGACAGTGTTCTTCCAAGCCCATCTACTTCGGTCTGGGTTTGCTTTACAACTTCTCCAGCGGGAGCGGGGCCGATAACGGTCAGAACATCCCGTCCAGTATACGTGTTGGTAGTTGTGCCGCCGTTGCCATCAATGATGACTAGAGGACGGCCAAGGGCATCATGTGTAGTCGTGACTTCTGTAGAAGTTGAACAACCGCCCATAGCACCGAAGCCTTTGGTGGTTACGCACGGCATCATTTTAGCAGATGTAATGCCAGTGCTTCCCATGATGACGCCAGAATAGTTGGTGTCCCAATTGCTACTTCCCGGCCCCTCTATTTGCTGGTTGAACGCATAGATCGAACCACAAAACGAAACAGAAATGGCACACGTTTGGCTGAAAGAGTCATACTCGGAGTTTCCACCATTATAAGATAATGTGGATTCTACCTGCGTTATCCCCGCGTTGGAACCAGTGAGAACAGTATAGGTAGTGTTAGTAACATTACCAAGAGCATCAGTAGCAGAAGTTGGTCTCCAAAATGGATCAGCAAAGACCACCGAGGCTGTGCTATTGTCGAAACCAGTGACAGATGTGGCTACTGCACCGTTGCAATTCCAGCTAATAGTTGAGGTTAAACTTCCTTTACTTATTGAAGTAGGAAACGCGCCGGAACAGCCGGAGTTTGTAAAAGTAGACACTACCCCTGCGACATCCGTGACGGTTTTCGGAGCACCGTTCGCCGCGAAGGTGGCCGATGAGGTTAGGTACGTACCTCCTGAGATAGTTCCGCTGGCCCACTTAGAGGCTGATAGTTGGTTTCCCTTTGAGTCGTAGGTGAAGTAAATATTACCTATAGGATTTCCGTTGATGTCAAAGGTCTCAACTTGACAAGGTGTGTTATTTACTGCGGCATAGATTTCTTGCATCACGCAGCTAGAGCCATTCCAAGAATATCCATAGTTAAGCGGAGTAGTCTTGAATGTTGGTGAAGATGCACCAAAATCATACAGGGCAGAGAGCGTTACATTGCTATAATAAAAATCAAACATTTGTGAAACACGACTGGATGTAGCTTTGCCTGCCAGTGTCGTGTACACATCCTTCTGAGTCATTGGCCACGATGGTGCTGCTGCTCCGGCACAGCTAGTTTGATTACCGTTATAGCAAAACACTGTAGTTCTGAGCAGTGTGCTTGCGCCTTGATAATCTAGCTGCTGAGTTAAAAAGTAACCTTGTGGTGCTCCTCCTTGTCTGGAAAAACTATATACAGATTTATTACTAGCCGGACTTGGACCCACTACTGTAGTTGCACTGCCGGATCGTGAAAAGGACCAAGTTCCCAGATTATCGGTCAGATTAAGACCTAATACTGAGCCGTCTGAGCAGTTTGTTCCATAGTTTGCTCCGACATAGGTGTAGGCTACAACTTCACCATTTGGATAAGTGACGGATGCCAAGCGGCCCGTGACTGTGCCGGATACCTGACTTTCATAGGTAAAGGCCATTGTGGAGCCGTCAGGGAACGTAACACCAGTAACAAGGGCTACCGAATCACTAAATTCAGGTACACCACTACAACCGAAATTAGTTTTCAGAGTATAGGTGGTGCATGACATCGTAGTGTTAGCAGTGCCGGTTGATGTTGGGTAGCTGTAGGTATTGCAAGGATACGAGTTGAGACTCTTACCGCTAGATGTAAGCTCAGCGACCCCTAACGTGTCCGTGTACACCAAACCGGAAGCGGATATTGAAATGGTGTTCCCGTTTGTATCGACTTCATTGTTTGAAGCTAAAGGGGTAAGCCCCAAGTTAATAAATGTTCCATTGCTCTTTATGACTGTGTTGCCACTTGTGGCACCCAAATAAACAGCTAGACCGGAGCCATCTGACAGCCATATCTTTGTGTTATCAGGCACGTTGTTGCCGTTACAAACCCCTCCCCCCAGGTGTGTCAATTCTTTTGTGTAAACGGCCAGGTTTTGTTTTTGGGGATGGGGTGCCGGGGAAGGGGGCAGTTCCCCTTCCCTGGCCCAGCGATTTAGAAGCAACCCCGGTTTCATTGCGTAACTC
>Ga0208821_1001061_pt1 | contig 17193 bp, 18 predicted proteins | sample June2015DPH_20_5_FD_184720 | JGI IMG/M metagenome (GOLD analysis project Ga0208821, IMG submission 184720) | Peatland microbial communities from SPRUCE experiment site at the Marcell Experimental Forest, Minnesota, USA - June2015DPH_20_40... | ecosystem: Environmental > Terrestrial > Soil >... | reverse complement strand
AGCCACCGCGCTGGTCGAGGGACTTTCTCTGCTTACTGCGGACCGCGCGATCCGACGGTCACGGGCTCTTCACACCATTTGGTGAGAAAAACCGTGAAAGCAGCGATGCTGGGGGTCGACCGAGGATTGGCTCTGTTGCAAAGCACACCAGCTTGCCATCTCTCCTTACACGTTCGTCGCGGGGTACGAGACGGTAATCGTGCTCCATCCTGGGTTTGGATGCAGATATTGGCGAATGTGGCAATCGCCCACCGGGCGAAGATCCGGGCCACTTCTACAAACTCCCGGTTCCTCCCCGATGTACTTCCGATTCCAAGGGCAGAAAGATTTGTTCTTGCAAGAAGTCCGACTTGCACCCACTATCCAGCTATGAGCAGAAAAAATCCCCAATATTAGGAGCAGCAATGTTAAACATCAAAGAAGCCAACATAACCGAGAATCACCAGCAGGTCCCAACAAATGACCAGCAGTCCTCAACTGTCAATATCCCCAATCCGGGTGAAAAAAAGAAGGTCACCTCGGAAAGGCGGGTCGAAGCGAATCGTCGCAACGCGTTACGTTCAACTGGCCCGAGAAACACGGAGAGGACGCGACGCAATGCGACAAGGCACGGGCTACTTGCCGCGGGGTTAACGCCATGGGACAGCGCTGAAGAACACGAAGAAAACATTCTTGCCTTGAGGGCTATCTACCCCTCCTCTGACCCACTGGAAACACTTCTGATCGAGCAAATGGCGCTGGATATGGTCCGGTTTCGTCGTATCGGTTCGCTTGAGGCGGGAACCATTACCGCATTGTCCAGCCGGCCAGATACGTCGAGTGACCCGACCTCGGATCGGTGCACTCCGATGATCGATCCTATAACAATGAAGGAATACGGCGGGCCAGCACTCGACAGATGTCAGCGTTACGCTTCTGCGACCTTGAACAGATTGCTCCGTTGTCGGCGCGAGCTCGAGCGCACACGGCGGGACGAACCGGGCCCAGGGAGCACCGACACAGACATCGCGAACGCGGATGTAGTCACTAGTTAGCGTGCTGTTCAGCCTAGTCCGAGCTGTCGTCATTCGAGCTTTCGCTTGACGGTATGGCCGAAAGGGGCTGGGTCTTAAGGTATTAACAGATGTCAGTTCCTCGGTCGGCGTGTGAGGAACCGGGGAAGTGTATCTTTTTGCTGAAGGAACAGGTCCGGGCACTTGGCGTCGACACCATCGACTTTATCCCGACATATGTCGCCGGAAGTGAGGATGAAGGTCCACTTACGGCCCGGAGCAGTTTGTCGGGAAGGAAGCCGAAAGCCCAGCGAGGGCTGCAGTTGAGGGTTTTAACATGGATTTTGCGAAACGAAGCCAACAAGTCGCTTGTTATCAACGGGCAAAAGCTCGGCAGAAGGACCTGCAAGACAAAACCTGATCGCCGTGACATTCCTTCCCAAGAATTGCCCTCCGACGTTTCTCAAGCTTCTCACTCTTGGATTCAAACACGTACCCTCACTAGCGCGGACGACCGCCGCACGTGCTGATTTCCTCACGCGTGAACGGGGGCTGCCTGGTGAATCCGCCGCACATGGATTTGCTTCTCACGCTTGCGGGTTTGGGCGATGTCGTAAGAGGCTTGCATCCGCATGAGCGTGTCCATCTTCACTCCAAAGGCTTTCTCAATGCGGAGCGCCATATCCCCGGAAAGGTCAGCCTTGCCGTTAAGCAGGCTGGACAGCGCGGGCCGGGAAACCTGAAGCGCGGCAGCCGCCGCCGTTACCGACAGGCCCGCGGGCTCAATAATCTCCGTCCAAATGAAATCTCCGGGATGGGGCGGGTTCTTCATAGGCATGGCATTTTGCTCCTCTTGTCCTAGTGGTAGTCTTCCAAATTTAGTTCGCAGATTTCGCGCTCTGCGATGTCGATACGGAACGTCAAACGGCGGTTACGGGTAACGCTGAGGCTCCAAGTGCCCTTGCGGTCGCCGGTCAGTGTGTGCACCTTCCACGCTGGGAGCGAGCGTAATTCCTCGGGGTCTTGCATGTCATCGAGAAAGGCCAGCATCTTGCGGAGCTTGTCCACCGTATCGGGCGGAACACCTCTTGCGCTGTCTTCCGCGTAGAGCCTCTTCAGGCCCTTATGAAAGAAGTTCCGTATCTTCACCCATGAGACTGTAGCCTGTAGCTTAACACTTGTCAAGTACGGCCCTTACCAGGGCCGGTTGGTGTGTTGCTTATGCGTTGCTGGGTGCATCGCGGTATGGGTTGGCTTCAAAATAGTTGCCAACTCGAAGTAGGCTGGGTGACTCGTAGGGCGTGGCGACTCGCTCGAAGTTTATTCAGCGTCCACTCGCTAATCAGAAAAGTAGGGTCACAGACTCATGACCTGGGCGAAAAGACGTCGCCTTCACTACATCCACCACGGGTGTAATCGGGCATCTCGGCTTATGCTCCCGACATCTGTATGCCGGTTTCCGCTAACGGTGAATGCCAGCCGCAGCCGTGCCACAGCGAAACGCCCTGACATAATCGTTGGCGACTACCGGGTGTCGACTCCAAATCCAGGATGACGGCTCCTGCCACACGTCGTCTGAATCCTCCACTACGACTGCATCGATGCCATACTCCCGGCACGTAGCGTCTAAATTGCTGCCATCCGGAAGCTCGAATAAACCAGCGATCTTCTGCAGGCGCAGAGCGCAGAGGCCAGGGTCACCGCCAAAGGTTGTCCCACATTCTCCATTGCCAGCGGCGCTGTCATGGCCGGAATATAGCATGTGCAGGATGGGATCCTCCTTAGATGGATTGCTCTGCACGACTGCCGGAGGAGGCAGTTGCGCATCGAGAACTTCATAGGCTGACCGCAGCGCATATGTCCGTTTGCCGAACTGCCGGTCCGGATCCACCCAGCTTGGTCCCGTAATCGCCCCGCGATCATAAAGGACCGGGAACATGCGCAGCATGAACACCTCGTACGCAGTTCCGAGTATGCCTAGAATCAACAGGGTCGCGAGCACCCCGCGATCCCATGGATGCGGTGCGGGTTGTGGCGCGACGCTGGAACGATGAAACCACCAATCATCAACGAGCATTGCCCCCCATAGCAACAGGATCAGTTGCGCCGGAAGGAAGCATCTCCATCCTAAGTCGTTACTGCCGATGGTACTCGAACGCAGGAATGTGCCGATCAGGAAACTAGTCATGACCAGCGTCCAGGCAGCCAGTTCGTTGGCGCTGGCCTCAACGCGGCCACGCACAAGCTGCCGCAGGCGCAGAACGCCGAAGGCGAGAAAGAATCCGAGTTCAAGCCCATAGTTGATGGGCAGGAGAATCGCGTTGGCGACGGTCACCGCGAATTGCGTCCGGAGGTGGATGCCAATTCGCTGGGCGAAATAAAGCCCTAGTGGAAACGGGCGCAGCGCGAATTCCACAAAAGCGGCGCCGCTGGCGGGACCGCGAAGGCTGGAAAGGTAGGATAGGGCCCAGAGCAGCGCCACCACACCCGCGCTCACGAACATCGCTGCTTCCAGCCAGTCCTTCCGCGCGACCAACGCCAGCAGCCAAAGAGCGACAGCAACTACAAACGTGAACGTAACATAAACGGACATGCCCGCCGCGCTGGCAAAGGCCATCCCCGCCACGATTACGGGCCCAGTGGCCCACCTACGGTTGGCGTCGGCTTGGTGACGCAACAGTAAAAATGCAACGAAACATGCGATCAACGCGGCGACGTGGTGCGGCACCCAGAGCAATGAGGCGGCCCAAGAGGTAATCTGTGTTTCGTTCCACCACTCCATATCACTCAGCCACGACCGTCCCCTAATCCCCAGGTAGAGAGTCGGCAAAATGTCCAGGCCGGTGACACAGAGCAGGCCAACCCCGAGCAAAGTCTTTCGCTCGATAGCCGTTTGGACTCGCATCAAGAACTTGAGGCCGAGCGCGATCACGCACATCAGGCCCAGTCCGCACCAGACGACACCGGAATACACCACGTATCGCGGTGACAAATGGAACACCTTCATGGGCAGGCTGCAAAACAGCAACCACAAGTAGTGATAGCGCAAAGGTGCCGCTGCATTGGCAAAGAAAGGATTGTTCGGGGGAATGTGGCGAGCGATCGCGGCCGTCATGGCGGTGCGTACAGAATGGTCATAAGCTTCAATTGGCGGATAGAGCTTGTCCCCGATTTGCAGGTCTACCAGCGACCCAATGGCTGTCATCCCCCACAGCACCATAAGGCCGAGAGCAACCCAGGTGTATTTTGAAACTGACCGCAGCTTCGCTCGCCGAGTTTCCTTTGCCAGAAGCAGCACGCAGGCGGCGAACACACTGATATAGAACGCCCAGAGCGCCGGTTCCAGGAACCGAGCCAGCAGATACGAAAGCATCGGGCAGATGGCGATGCTAAGCGGGACTGCGAGAATCAGCCGCAGAATCGGACGCCGCTGCCGGAACTCAAAGAGGTCAAGCGCCCATCCTACGACATACCCTGGGGCGAACATGAATGGGAGAAGAGCGAGGCATGCCTTGAGGATCCCCAGCGTGTCCATCACCGTGAAATTTCGCATGGAATTCGAGGCAGTTCTGAGCTTGTTCTTCCGGGCGCGACCTCCAGCTCCAGTGCCGGCTCATCGGTCCTGCGCCGGGAGGAACGTTTAAGTGCGATAGCCACTTTCGGATCCGACTTCACCTGCCACCGCATCATGCCGAGGTTGCACAACGCGTTCGCTTAGCCAGGGTCGATTTCGAGAGGCTGCTGTAGAGTCGATCCTGATTGGAACGTCGGTCTCTGCTTCCGCTTGCTCGCCCGCTGCGCCCCCTTCGTGATATTCGGCGTCCTGGTTCACTGCCCAGACATCATACTTGCGCTCGCCCGCCAGAATGTTTTTTGCGGTCAGCATTGCGGTCATCATGGCGTGGTCCTGATTGTTGTACTTATGCATCCCATTACGGCCAACCAGGTGAAGCGTGGGGCAGTTTTCGTCGAGAGCCTTCCGAATCGTGTTCACATGCTGTTGGTAAGCGTCGTCATAAACCGGATATGCCTTGGGCTGCCGAATGACGCAGCCATCGACTACATCCGAACTGGCGGCGAGATTTACCTGTTGAATTTCCCGCTTGGCCAGTTCGATTAGCTCACGGTCACTCGTGGTCCACAACCCATCACCCTCGAAGCAGAAATATTCCAGACCATAAGAGCTATAGCGGGCATCGGGAACCATCTCCGGCGACCACGACTTGTAATTTTGCACACGGCCAACCTGCACACTGGGATCGTGGATATAAATCCAGTTGTCGTCAAAACGGCCGCGGTCGTGCACGATCAGTCCGACGGTCAGGAAGTCGCGATACCGCAAAGAGCGCGCAGCCTGGAGTGCGGTTTCGGGAAGCCGCGGTTCGATCTGTGCCATCAACTCCCGGATGGGCATGGACGAGATCAAATGTTCGGCGCGATATTCTTCCAAATCGCCGTGGGCATTGCGGGTAGTCACGATCCAGAGATTGCTGGCGGAGTCGAAGCGGCAGCCAACTACTCTGCGGCCCAGCAGCACTTCGCCGCCCAGCTTGCGGACTTTTTCTGTGCACGCCTCCCACATCATTCCCGGCCCCAGTCGCGGATAACGGAAGGTGTCGATCAGGGTCTTCACCACCTGCTTGCGGTCGTCGGATTTGGATTGGGGTTTGCGCTTGGCAAAAAGAGCGTGTTTGATGGCTGAACCGAGCGATAGCCCCTTGATCCGCTGCACCGCCCAATCCGCGGAGATCTCGTGGCAGCTCATCCCCCACACCTTCTCGGTGTAGGTCTTGAAAAAGATACGGAACAAGCGCTCGCCAAACTGGTTGGTGACCCAGTCTTCAAAGGTCTTGGGGTTGCGCGTCGGGTGGAGGCGGGCGGCCACAAACGAGAGAACGCAGCACACCGATTCGACAATTCCGAGCTTCGACAGAGCCTCGAACGGTTTCAATGGATAGGTGTAGAACTGGCCACGGTAGTAAATGCGCGACGACCGGGGACGATCGAGCATGTCTTCACCGGCAATCTCGGTCCAAAGATCTTCCACCTCGCGGGACTTGGAGAAGAAACGGTGCCCGCCGATATCGAAGCGGAAGTCCTTATAGTTGACGGTGCGAGAGATCCCGCCGACATATTGCGGATCGCTCTCGAGGACAACCACTGGGGCGTGCTGCTTTGACAACTCGTAAGCGGCAGTCAGGCCCGCCGGTCCGGCGCCGATAATCACTGCCTTGAACATCGCTCGTTCCATGTGTTCGAGTGAATCGGGCTCCCCACTCCGATTTGCCAACCTTGCACCAAACGGCAGTCGACCTGCGCGAAGGATAGAATGCGCCGCGGCTCCCCGGTGGGGAGCGGCAATCGCGCTGCCAACCAAGATTAAGGGCTAAGCGCAATATTGGCAAGGACTTGTACTCACCCAGTAGATGAGTGACATTTCATTCCTTCCGGGGACGCGAATTGGACGAGTGGCTTGCTGCGGCCAGATCAGCGTCGCAGGCTAGTGACTGGAATGGCGCGGAAGGTGGGCAGTGCGCCACTCGTCAATCTCACGTTCGGCCTGGTCGACCTGCGTGGGTGTGAGCTGTTTTCGGAGGTCTTGCGCGGTCGCAGCGCTTCCCTTCACCGAGTCCTGTGCCAGAACTAACCACTTATAGGCGGATACGAGACTCGTTCCATTGCTGCGGTCGGAAGCGAGCAAGAGTCCAAGGCGGTATTGCGCCTCGGCGATGCCATAAATCGCGGCAGGTTCATAGTATTTCGCGGCGGAAGCGGCATCGACTGGGCCGCCCTCTCCGGCCTCGAACAACTTCCCCAGAAGAAACTGGGCATAGGGGTGGCCCCGGTTGGCCGCCGGGGTCAGCCAACGCCGCGCTTCTTGCATATCCTGCGGAACGCCCTGCCCGAGCAAATATCGCGCTCCCAATCCAAATTGACCCTCGCGCTGCCCCTGGTCGGCCGCCTTTCTGTACCAGTCGACGGCTTGGGAATAGTCCAGTCGGCCAAGCTTCTGATCTACGAAGATGTCGCCCAGTGCGACCTGCGCCGATGCGTCGCCTTGATCGGCCGCTTTCTTGAACCAGCCGATGGCCGCATCGACATTATCGCCATGTTCCGGTCGCATGTCCCACCTCGCCAATTCGAGTATCGCCGGAAGTAAGCCCTGCTCCGCGGCTTTGGTGAGCCAAAGGGTGGCTTGGGCATCATCTTGCGATACGACCTCACCGCGGTGGTACAAAGCGGCGAGATTCAACTGGGCAGCTGCATCGCCCGCCTCGGCGGCGCTGCGGAACCAAGTCTCCGCCGCCGCTGCGTTTTTTGGGATACCATCGCCCGCGGCGTACATCAGCGCGAGGTTGTTGGCCGCGTCCTTCGATCCGTGTTGCGCCGCCTTGGTGTACCAGGAAACAGCTTGTGCTTTGTCCGGCGGTATTCCGAAGCCCAACTGACAGAAGATTCCCATGGCTTCTTCCGCCGCGACAAAGCCACGGTTCGCGGCTCGCCGCAGCAGGCGCAGCGCTTCCGCATCATCCTGCTTGAGCAATGTGCCGGCATGGTAGGCGAGCGCCAGTGTGGTCTCAGACTCGGGATCGCCAGCTTGCGCCTTAGCTTCCAACGGCTCCAGATCGAAGATGGTTAAAGTTTGAGCTTTGCCGAGAAGCGCATAAGCGTGGAACGGGAGGGTTGCCGTGCGCGGAATCAGCGGAGGTGGCGGCACGCTCAGCATTGGAGGCGCGGCGCCCGCGGATTCGAGCGCCACTCGATCGGATTTGAGGATAAGCGGCGGCACACTTGGCATTGGCGGCACCACCTCCGCAGACTCGGGCGCCGTTCGATCCGATCCGAGCACAAGCGGCGGCATGCTTGGCATCGGCGGCGCCACCTCCGCGGATTTCGGTGCCGCTCGATCGGATTCGAGAACAAGCGGCGGCGCGCTTGGCATTAGCGGCACCACCTCTGCGGATTCGGGGGCCGTTCGATCCGATCCGAGCACAAGCGGCGGCATGCTTGGCATCGGCGACACCACCTCCGCCGATTTGGGTGCCGCTCGATCCGATTTGAGGACAAGCGGCGGCACACTTGGCATTGGCGGCACCACCTCCGCGGATTTGGGGGCGCGTGGCTGGCTGTTCGCCGCAGGATTGTTTCCTCCGCTTGCCAGAGCGGAATGCAGGGCGCCTCCGTTTGCACCGAGCTCGATGATGAGGTTGTTTCCGATTGAGCTGAGATTGACGACTAGCTTTTTTCCGGCAATCGCGCGCCCGCGACTCTGCGCGGACCTGAGTTCGATGACCACTCGTGCGATGGGGGACGCAACGCCGAGTGCGGCGGCGCTCACAGCAAGGGCTGGTCCGCGATTTACAACAAAGCGCTCACCTGGGCCAGCCAGCTCACATCCGGGGAAATCGAATACCAGTCGGTCCGGATGCTCGAGCCTGCTCACCTCAGGTTGCACCAGCTTACTGAACGTGACTTCCACATCAACGCTGTCAGCGTGTTCAGCAACAGATATGGCACTAATTACGGAATGCGAATTGCGAGATCCGGGACCAGCGATATCTTGGGAAATAGCGGGGGCCGCAGCCAAGCCGACCAAAAGAAACATAAGCGATACTGCTGAATCTATACGCATTCTGCGGTGGACTCCGCCCCTTTCGCTGCGCTTTGTCGGGCACTCCGCGCTCATGGTCTTAGCGGTGATGCACTCTAGCGTGGCATGCCGTGCACAGCGTAATCAAGTTCTCTTCTGAATCTTCTCCCGAATGGCTGCGGAATTCCCTGTGGTGCACCTCAAGATTCGACATCGTGCCACAGGGCTCGCTGATAACCGACCTGTAACATATAGTAATTCATTCATTTACAATGACATGGATAAATACATATTTATCTTGATTTATCATGGTTAAGAAATAAGATAGGAATTGACAGGGAGGCGGGACCATGCCAGCCACGATGACCAAGAAGTTCACTCCTGAGATCGACGCCCAGCTCTACGATGAGTTCGTTGCGGTTGCGGAGCAGAATGGGCAAACGAAGCGGTATGTTCTCGAGCAAGCGCTCCGGTTCTACCTCCACAACGTGGTTCCGTCCCAGCACCTGGTCCGCCCCGAGGTGATGGATGCCTTCGAGCAGTCGGCTGCTTGCAACCGTGACCTGTTGCAGCGCCTCGCCAAGTAAATGGCGGATTACCTTACGGTCGCGGAAGTCTACCGGATGCAGCATCGATTGATCGAGATGTTCGGCGGTCGCCAGGGTGTCCGCGATAAGGGCGCTGTTGAGGCCGCCGTTTTTCGTCCGCAAACCGGCTATCACAACTCCATCGAAGAAGAAGCGGCCGCGCTGATGGAGTCGCTCGGCAACAACCACGGCTTCCTCGACGGCAATAAGCGCATCGCTTTCACCGCCACCGATGTCTTCCTGCGGCGCAACGGCTTTTACATCGACGTCGAAGGCCTGGACGGATACGCTTTTATCTACGGCTCGATGGACCGCCACGAATTCCGCTTTGCCCAAATCCTCGACTGGATCCGTCAGCACATCAAGCCCCTTGTTTAACTCGTCCTAACCAGCGCCGCAGTGTCAAGGCTGGAAGCACTCTTAACAGAAGTCGCCGCACCTGCAGTGGGGGCGCGTCAGTCCGACCTCCGTCAACGTCAAGAAACTGCGTAACCGCTCAGTCCGCTACTCTGGGTGATCTGGCGAAGGGCCTGCGCTCTATCGTCAGGTTAATCGCTGAACTCTTCGCCCTCGCGCTTAGGCTGACTTAGCTGTGGGGGGGTACCAGAGATGTCTCTACCCCGCTGTGCGACGCAGCGCTACTGTTGCCTATGTGTGGGGGAGACGGCGGTGCTTATCCGCCTGTTCCCCCTTTTCTTGCGCGAGGACGGCATCGCAGGCAAGAACGTATTCTCCATGCTGCGTGGGCCGATCGCGGGAGCTTCGGTGCGATGCAGCGCTATGTTTGTATCCATTGTCATTTCTATCAGCCGCCGCGGGAAAATCCGTGGCTCGAAGCAGTCGAGCTACAAGACTCCGCTTCTCCCTACCATGATTGGAACGAGCGGGTCACGGCGGAGTGCTACCTGCCGAACGGGGCCGCGCGGATTCTAGACGGACAGTCCAGAATCGCGAAAATCGTCAACAACTACGCCCGCATCAGCTTCAACTTTGGTCCGACGCTGTTTTCCTGGATGGAGCAGAACGCGCCCCAGGCTTATGAGGGGATCCTTGCGGCAGATCGGCAGAGCCAGGAGTTTTTTTCCGGTCACGGATCAGCGCTAGCCCAAGCGTATAACCACATGATCCTGCCGTTGGCCAACACTCGCGATAAGCGTACTCAGATCATGTGGGGAATACGCGACTTCCAGCGCCGCTTCGGACGCGATCCGGAGGGTATGTGGCTGCCGGAGACGGCCGTTGATGCGGAAAGCCTTGAGCTTCTGAGCGACGCCGGAATCAAGTTCACCGTCCTCGCTCCTCACCAGGCTCGACGGATGCGCAACCGGCTTTGGGAAGAATGGCAGAGCATGGAAGGAGGCATGATCGATCCTACGCGTGCTTACCAGTGCTACCTTCCTTCCGGACGCACCATCAGCTTGTTCTTCTACGACGGGCCAATCTCGCATGCCGTCGCTTTCGAGAACTTGCTGATGGATGGGGAACGATTTGCGCACCGGCTGCTGAGCGGTTTCAACGCCGAACGCCAATGGCCGCAGATCGTGCACATTGCCACCGATGGCGAAACCTACGGCCATCATCATCCGCATGGCGAGATGGCCTTGGCGTACACCCTCGATTACCTGGAACGCAACCAACTTGCCCGGATCACCAACTATGGCGAATACCTGGCCATGCATCCGCCGGCACAGGAGGTGGAGATCCTCGAGAAGACTTCCTGGAGTTGTCTGCACGGCATCGCACGATGGGTAAACGATTGCGGCTGCAGATCAGGCGGTGGCAATTCATGGAATCAGCAATGGCGCGGTCCTTTGCGGAGTGCACTGGACTGGTTTCGCGACGACCTGAGCGCTGTGTACGAGACGAGGGGCGCCAGACTGTTCATCGATCCCTGGGCCGCGCGCAACGACTACATCCAGGTGGTGCTCGATCGTTCTTCCCAAAACAAAGACGCCTTCTTCGCGCAGCATGCCCTACGGCCGCTCTCCCCGGCTGAACAGGTGGAGGCTCTGCGCCTACTGGAAATGCAGCGCCACCTCATGCTGATGTACACCAGCTGCGGCTGGTTTTTCGATGACCTGACCGGTCCGGCCACATTGCAGATCCTCCAGTACGCGGCCCGCGCTCTGCAGTTGAGCCGGCAGGTCACAAGCGAGGATCGGGAAGAGGCCTTCCTGCAGCGCTTACAGGAAGCCTGGAGCAACGTGCCCGGTTGCGGAAATGGCCGACACGTCTATGAGCGGTTCATCAAACCCACCATGCTGGATCTGGTCGGGGTGGGCGCGCATTACGCCATCAGCTCGATCTTCGGCGGATACCACGGACACGACTCCATCTTCTGCTATCGGGTCGCGCTGGAGAGGTCCCAGGTTCTGCAGGCCGGCAAAACGAAGTTTGCAGCGGGCGTGGCTCTGCTCACATCGGAAACAACGGACACTTCGTTGGGAGTGGGCTTCGGAGTGCTTCACTTTGGCGATCACAATCTGAGCGCGGGTGTGCGTCCGCTTGGTGACGACCCAGGGTTCGAAGAATTCGTGGATCAGGCCTGTAAAGCATTTTCCGGGGCCGATCTCCCCGCGTGCCTGCGCCTGATTGACCGCTACTTCTATGGCTCAACCTATTCGCTGAAATCGCTGTTCCAAGACGAACGCAGAAGGATTGTCAGCCAGATCATTGATTCGACGCTGAGCGATGCCGAGGCGCTGTACCGCCGCGTGTACGAAGACCACGCACCGCTGATGTGTTTCTTGTCGGAGCTACAGTTCCCCCTCCCGCCAATCTTGCGGCTCACGACTGAGTTTGCCTTGGCCACGGCCGTGCGTTGCGCTTTGGCAGATCAAGGGACGGAGTTGGAGGCGGTCCGATCACTTTTGGATGTCGTCCAGCGAAGCGGGTTCAGCCTAGATGCCTCCAACCTGGAACCTGCACTGCGACAGCGATTGAACGTGCTTATGGACCGCTGGATGCGGAACCCCGGCAATCTGGAGACTCTGGAAGAGGTGGAAAACGTGATCGCGCTGTCGCGAGTCCACCCGTTCGAACTGAATCTCTGGAAGTCACAGAACGCGTATTACGAGCTTTCGCAGGCGGTCGCGGGGAACGGAGCCGGAATCGTGAATGAGGCCTGGCTCAGCCATTTTCGTGGGTTGGGGCAGTGGTTGGGCGTCGCGCTGCCTCAATTACCGGCACCGCGGCCAGGCATGGAAGAGGGTCCGGCGGCTTAGAACTCCGTCGTCGATCGACGATCACATTGGGGCCGTTGGCATCTGCTTGCGGCCCTCGTTTTGCTGATAAATTTAGCGGATGGCGCAGGGTTTTCTCTTTGACGCCGTACGGCGGCCATGCACGCAGCTACGGCAGGCAGAACAGGTGAATGTTTCGGAGGTCGAAATAATTGTGCTGAACGAAGCGACGATTGCAGATTTCAGAACCAGATTGCACGGAGGGCTGATCGAGCCTGGCGATCCGAATTACGACGCTGCTCGCAAGGTGTACAACGGGATGATCGACCGGCGCCCACGACTGATTGCGCGCTGCGCCGACGTGGCCGACGTAATGACGGCGGTGAAGTTCGGCCGCGAGCAGAAAATGCTGGTGGCCATCCGCGGCGGCGGGCACAACGCGGGCGGGTTGGGAGTATGCGATGACGGGTTGGTGATCGATCTTTCGCCGATGAACTATGTTCGCGTGGACCCGAAGAAGAGGACCGTGCGGGTCGGCGGCGGCGCGCTGTGGCGCGACGTGGACCACGCGACGCATGCGTTCGGTCTCGCGGTTCCTGCCGGCATCATTTCGACTACCGGCGTGGCCGGACTGACCTTGGGCGGCGGGATTGGTTACTTGACGCGGCGGTACGGCCTGACTATCGACAATCTGCTGGCCGTCGAAATGGTGCTCGCCGACGGGCGGTTCGTTACCGCCAGCGCTAAGGAAAATGCTGACCTGTTCTGGGCGGTGCGTGGCGGGGGCGGCAACTTCGGCGTCGTGACATCGTTCCTGTTCAAGGGGCAACGCGTGCACACCGACTACGGCGGGCCGATGCTGTGGCCGATGGAAGATGCGGCGGAGATGATGTGCTGGTACCGCAGCTTCATCGCGAAGGCGCCCGATGACGTCTATGGGTTCTTTGCTTTCCTCACCGTGCCGCCGGGGCCACCGTTCCCCGAGCATCTGCACAACCGGAAGATGTGCGGCATCGTGTGGTGCTACACCGGACCGATCAAGAAGGCAGAGAAGGTGTTCAAGCCGATCCGGAGTTTCAAGACACCGGCGCTCGACATGGTCGGCCCAATTCCGCATCTGGCGCTCCAAAGTATGCACGATGGTCTCTATCCGCCGGGCCTGCAATGGTATTGGAAGGCCGATTTCGTGCGCACGCTCCCTGACGAAGCCATCGGGTTGCATCTGAAGCACGCGGCGAAGTTGCCGACGATGCAGTCGACCATGCACCTGTACCCGGTCAACGGCGCGGCGAGCCGCGTCAAGAACAGCGCAACGCCGTGGTGTTACCGCGACGCGATGTGGGCCGCCGTGATAGTCGGGGTCGATCCGGACCCCGCGAACAAGGAAAGAATCTCCGCGTGGGCGAAGGAGTATTGGAGCGCGCTTCATCCATACTCTGCCGGCGGCGCGTACATCAACTTCATGATGGAAGAGGGCGAAGATCGCATCCGGGCGACGTACGGCAAGAATTACGACCGTCTGGCGAAGATCAAGAAGCGTTACGATCCGGCGAACCTGTTCCGCGTAAATCAGAACATCAAGCCGACGTGAAAAAAGAAGGACCTGAGATCAAACTCCTGATACGCCGACTACACGTGCAAGTGACCTCAGGGATGTTCTTGTCGCGGAATTTTCTCGACGACATGGGCGTGAGTTTCAGCAAAGAGGACGAAATCGCTCTTACCGGCTCAAAAGTCAAGCAGGGCGAAGCCGACCTCATCCTTGCCCGCGAAGTCGTAAAGGGCACCGACACCCTCGTCCTCCGCGACGAGAAAGGCAATCCCATCTGGAGTTGGCGCCGCTGACCGCTGTCTCTAGAGAATCGCGGATAGTCGGGATTCTGGTTGGGGCAGACGGGACCCTGGTCTCAAGCCCTGCGCCCAGTCAAAGAAAAAATCGTGCGCTCGACTTCCTCACGGGTTATATAGTGTGGGGCTGTTGAGAGTTAAGCGGGAAATTCCGGTTAAAGATTCTGGATCATAGCGATGACGTGGGAGGATACGCATGAAAGGAAAAAAAATTTATCAGCATTTGTACTTCCAGGTATTGACGGCGATCGCCATGGGTGTTCTGCTCGGGCATTTCTACCCCGACACCGCCGAGGCCATGAAACCGCTGGGTGATGGCTTCATCAAGCTGATCAAGATGATCATCGCTCCGATCATCTTCTGTACCGTCGTAACCGGTATCGCCGGCATGGAGGACATGAAGAAGGTAGGCCGGGTTGGCGTCAAGGCGTTGCTCTATTTTGAGATCGTCTCGACTTTGGCCCTGGCGATCGGGCTGCTGGTGGTCAGCGTGATTCAGCCGGGTGCGGGCATGAATGCCGACGTCTCCAAGCTTGACACCAGAGCGTTGGAGACCTTCACTGCCAAGGCACAGTCGCATGGCACGGTTGACTTCTTGATAAACATCATTCCCAACACTGTAGTGGAGGCCTTTGCCAAGGGCGATATTTTGCAGGTACTGTTCTTTTCGATCCTGTTTGGTTTTGCTCTCTCCATGCTCGGTCCGCGCGGCAAAGTGGTCTTCAACCTGATTGATGAGGTTGCACATGTGCTGTTCGGCGTCGTAGGAATTATCATGAAGGCTGCGCCCATAGGTGCCTTTGGCGCTATGGCTTTTACCATCGGGAAATTCGGTCTTGGTTCCCTGAGTAAGCTGGGCATGCTGATGGGCAGCTTCTACCTGACCTGCCTGCTGTTCATCTTCATTGTCCTGGGCGCTATTGCCAAACTGTGCGGCTTCAGCATCTTCAAGTTCATCAAGTACATCAAGGAAGAGTTGCTGATCGTGCTGGGAACCTCTTCCTCGGAGTCGGTCTTGCCCCGTATGATGGCCAAACTGGAGAATCTGGGCTGCAGCAAGTCGGTGGTTGGTCTGGTAATCCCGACTGGCTACTCCTTCAACCTTGACGGTACCTCTATCTACCTGACCATGGCGGCAGTCTTTGTGGCCCAGGCTACCAATACGCGGCTTACCCTGGTCCAGACCCTTACCATTCTAGGTGTGCTGCTGCTATCGTCCAAGGGGGCGGCCGGCGTTACCGGCAGCGGCTTTATCACCCTGGCGGCCACTTTTGCCGCCGTACCCACCATTCCGGTGGCTGGCCTGGCTCTGATTCTCGGCGTTGACCGTTTCATGTCAGAGGCGCGTGCCCTGACCAACTTGATTGGCAATGGTGTGGCAACAATGGTGGTTTCCCGCTGGGAGCGTGAACTCGACAAGGACAGGATGTGGCGGGTTCTAAACAAAGAGAATGAAGCAGAAGCCGAAGAACCTGAAGCAATCTTGGAGGGTATTCCAGCGCCTGCCAACTAGACAGCAACCGGGCAGGCTTGATGAGATAACAGTGGGGGCAGATTGAAAAAAGTAGAGGACAGAGCCATGAAAAACACCCTAGCAGTCTTAATTGTGATCGGATTGTTCTCATTCGTATTCCTGTCGCACGCTGCCGATAGAGACGATGCAAAGACGTTGGTGAAGCGAGCGGCTGCGTATGTGCAGTATCAGGGAAAAGAGAAGGCGCTTGCAGAGATCAACACGCCCAACGGGATGTTTGACAAGGGCGAACTTTATGTCTTCGCGTACGATCTTCAGGGTGTGATGCTTGCGCACCCTAAAAATCCGGCACTGATCGGACAAAATTTAATCGCTGTTCCGGACGCCGAAGGCAAGCTGTTTCGCAAGGAGATCGTGGAAAAGGCGAAGTCAAAAGGTTCCGGGTGGGTCGACTACATCTATCTGAATCCTGAAACAAAGAGACAAGAGCATAAGTCAACTTACTTTCAGAAGGTGGGTGACATCATCATATGCTGTGGGGTGTACAAGGATTACAGCCATGACGGAGATTGAACCAAAGTTTTGTCCACTGAGTACGGCTTGCCGGCGCTTACGCGATCTTGATCCCGGAACACGAGTACCATCCCCGAAAGACACCTTCGAGTTCGTTAGGTGGAAGGCCTCTCGGCTATCCGTAGAAGTGGCCTTTGCATGTCGATCCGAGCGCCGTCACACAAAACTAGGCTTCTGGATTGTCGGCCAAACGGAGGCTAGCCGCGGGCTTGGAGGAGATCAATGGCGATCTCCCCGAAGAGGACTTCTGGACCGCGCCGTCGGGAGTCCGTCCTAGCCCATTACTTCAATGATTGCCCCGTCACTCGAGCGGAACCAGTATTCGGCTTCTGCGGGACCATTGTTCTCTTAGCGGTTCCACTGGAGCATTACACGAAGCCACTGGTCGGCCTGCATCGCAGTGCTGCTGGCGCCACGGGATGGCCGAAGGTTGCAGCGAAGGACTCGCTCTGGAACAGGATCGAAGGGAGCAGGGCCCGATAAATCGTCTCCGAGCGACAGAGTTCCGGGGAATCAGTTCTAGCTCACAAGTCGTTCACAAGAACGACTTCGGCATAAAATAGTAATGTTCGGCCAGTCTCACATCACATTTGGGGGAGCAATATGTTCGCGCAAAACTGTGACAGTAAGCAATCGTCTGTGGAACTTCGACGCAGTGACCGCTTGACGGTTGGATTGATTGGGACGGGAGTGATATTTGCTTCACTCGGCCTTGGCGAAGCCGTGTATCGATTAGCGTTCCTCGATTTTGATGGGGCAACCGATCGTCTCCCAATCGAGATGTTGTTCGGGCTGGCGTTCGCCTGGATGGCTACGAAACTAGTGGCCTGTCGCAGTGAGTTCGTTACTGCGGACGCGGCGGGTAGGGTCGGAGTACTTCCACTGGATGGGCCGAGCATTGGCGGAGTAGGCGTTGATGTAGCGGCGAAGTTTGCGAGCTAAATCG
>Ga0208821_1001059_pt1 | contig 17213 bp, 12 predicted proteins | sample June2015DPH_20_5_FD_184720 | JGI IMG/M metagenome (GOLD analysis project Ga0208821, IMG submission 184720) | Peatland microbial communities from SPRUCE experiment site at the Marcell Experimental Forest, Minnesota, USA - June2015DPH_20_40... | ecosystem: Environmental > Terrestrial > Soil >... | reverse complement strand
GTCCTCTAGCAATTGTGTTGTCGGTGGCGATTCGCATTTTGGGCCGGGCAGATCGAGGCCGGAAGTTTTGTAGCTGAATGATCGACCTCAAACTTGGCCCCTGCTTCCGTCCGCGAAGGAGGTCGGCTATGACGTGCAAACCCACTCATAATTATTTTCTTGGTGTTGTTGCAGCCGCTGTCGCAGTTCTGGTGATTCTGACTCTTCTGATCGCGGCCGCCTTGAGATTAGGGTAGCTTGGAAGCGCAAACAAAGGGGGGTGGCGACTATGGCTAATTGCGGTGATTGGATAATGAAGTCTGCGCGCATCGGTGCATTACTCGGTGGTGTTGCCGGGTTTTTCTATGGAACCTACACGATGGCGACCAGCCAGGTTCTCAGCTGGATAGATGTGTCGGATGCGATGGAGTCCGTTGTCGTTGTGCTTGTAACCGCGGTCATGATAGGTAGCCTTTCTATTGCAATTGGTTGGCTAGCCGGACTGGTCTTAGGCGCCGTTGCGTCCCCGCTTAGCAGGGTCAGGGTCCGGAAGACCATAGGGCTTTAGACGGAGCCTCCGGACAACAGAAAGCTGCACAGTACACCATCCATGATGGCTTGCCCGTATTTGTGCCGCATCGCGACAGAAGGCCGAGCGATGATCCTTCCGCACCACATCCGAAGGAGGATGTCATGAAATCCGAACGGAGTCCGCAGCAATCTTATCCCCCCACTCAACCTTTGAGTCTGCGAAACATCGTGGATCTCAACTGGGAGATGCAACAGGTGTGGCAGATGGAGATGCAACAGGAGCACCTTGCGATCGCACACCGTGCCTATAAGTTGTTTGAGACGCGCGGCTGTGAACATGGTCGCGACTGGGAAGATTGGTTCCGAGCGGAATCAGAGCTGCACCTCAATGAGTGAAATCGCGAGTAGAGTCGAGAACAGGCGCAGTGGCTGTAGTCTCCCGGTGGTTATTGGACGTGGCTTTCGCCGCGTCACCTCAGTCCGGTTTGGCCTGGTTCTGTTTCCTGTTCCCGCTCATCGAACCGGACTGGCAGTTTTCCCGCATCCGGCTCTCGGAAAAGACTCACGCGTTCGCCCACGGATGGTTCGCGGTCCGGTGTGGTAACTGGACCAAGCCATACACGGAGTGCAGAGACGCTTCCGGAAATCGTTTGTATGCCGGTCGCGGCTCTTTGTGTTTGTCGCATAACCACCGACGCAGCCTCCGGCGGGCGTGTAAGTCGACCGCACTGTAGGCTTTGCTGACTGGCCCCAGACAGAAGTAGTTGGCCCAACCGATCATCATCCGATTGAGCCTGTCCACGACTGTCTTCGAATCTTGCCAGACTTTGTCACGTCCGGTTTCGTCGCTGATATCTCGACAGATACGCTGCACTCGTTTCTTCGAGGGTACCGTACCTAAATAGACACGACCCCTCTTCATCGAGTAACACCGCCCGAACGTATACCCCAGAAAGTCGAACTTCTCTTCCGGCAGCTTGCAGACCCGCGTCTTCTTTTCGTTCACCGTCAACTTCAGCTTCGTCATCATGTTCCGCATCGTGGCTAAGGCCTCTTCGGCGTTGCCACGGCAGCAGATCACGAGGTCATCGGCATAATTCACGATGTACGCTTTCCAACGCTTTTCGTGTCCCAGCTTTTTCCATCCGAGCACGAACCGGCGCATGTACAGATTGCTCAGCAACGGGCTGATCGGAGAGCCCTGTGGACTCCCTCGACCTTCATCCCGATTGCGCGTGCTTCGATGCTTATTTCCACGCTCGTCCGTCTCTTCGACCGGAGCTTCCAGCCACATCTTAATCAGATGAAGCATCGCCCCGTCGACGACTCGGCGAGCTACCGATTTTAGAAGTTCGGAATGTGGAAGGGTATCAAAGTAGCTGCTGAGATCTGCGTCGACGATTTCTCCATGGCCAGTATTGATCAGCTTGTGGACGTGCTGTACTGCGTCCAGTGCGCTGCGGTCTCGCCGATAGGCGTACTGTTCCGGCTGCAGATCGGACTCGAATATGGGTTCGAGAACCAAAACTGCCGCCATTTCCGCTGCCCGATCGCGGATAGCGGGTACCCCTAACGGCCGCTGTTTCCCGTCCGCTTTGGGTATGTACACCCGCCGCACGGGCAGTGGTTGATAGGTTCGGCTTTTCAGCTCTTGCGCCAGTTCGTCCAACCATCGCTCTCTTCCATACGCCTCGATGTCCTCGAAGGTTTGGCCGTCGACTCCTGCTGCTCCGCCATTGGCTTTGCAGCGCTCATAGGCGAATGCCAAGACATCTTTCCGGTACACCTTGTCGTACAGCGCGTAGAAACGAAAGTTGGGCGATTCCTTCGCTTTTGCGTGCAACGCCGTCTGCAACTTCTGAACACGGAATGGAGTTGTTAGGCTCATCGCCAATCCCTCGGTCCTTCGTCGCTTCTTGCGTTCGTCTTTAACTGAGGCCCCTTTCCTCCACCGGCATTACCCGGCTTCATCGGTCGTACGAGCCTCTCCGCCACCCCATACGGCCCGGCCTGTCTCTCGCGAGTTGCCAGTTGATCCCTACCGCGATCACCGCTGGGGCTTCCCGTGTTGCGTCTGGTCTCCTCTGCGTACATGCCATCGCCATTACCCCGGCAGGTTCAATGGAGCTTGTTCGCTCGTCTGTCTCCATTGCCAGCGGCCTTCCCCGTGTAACAGTAAGGTCGGCTCCTGCAATTGTTTTTTCGAGGCCTGCTCAGCGTTCACTCACGTTACGGCCTGCACGCTCGCCGAGTCGCCATGCGACCCTTTACACCGAAAGCTCCGACAGGTTTGTTACCTCCGCCGCCGCCAACGGGCACACCCTTGGAACCATCGACAGGGGAGTGCACGGTCTTTAGTTTGCTCGTGCCAAACCACCCGGCATATCCCGATCCTGCATGAGGAAAGTTCACTAGCTTGTCCTACTCTGCCCTCCAAATCAAATCTGGAGGTCAAGAAGCGTTATGAGCGCGCCTCATAACGCACTTTCTGAAACTCATTGGACAAATTTCACAGACGAGAATCTTCTTATTTAACACGCGGCTCAGTTGGGAGAAATCTTCCCCTCCGCCAACCGTAATAAGCGCCCTTCAAGTCGAAGGCCTCGTCGCCCCGGCAGGCGTTGCGTCGCAGTGTTACCAAGTTCATCTGGCATTTGGCTGTCTATGGATCTCTCCATCGGTACCGAATTCGGAATGCCCAAGAAGGAGCCACAGCCCTCTGAACGGCCCGTGAATCCAAAGGTGGCCGCGGAGTTTCTGCAGATGCACGTTAGGAGTGTGACGCGTCTCGCTGGGGTCGGACACATTCCCGGCCATCCGATCGGATACGGTCAACGCAAGAGATGGCTCTTCTACATCTCGGAACTAGACGAGTGGCTGCGAGCTCAGGTATGCTCCGATTCATCCCGGCGTCGTCAAGGCAAGGGAGGACAAGTTGCCTAGACGAAACCGTTATCAGTTTGGAAGTCTTGAACTTCGCAAGAGAACCAAAGGCCCGGATGTATGGCTATTCCGCTACTGGGATCGACAAAATCCATCGGCGACACGACCCTCGATAACTCTGGGCACGGTCGAAGATTATCCAACGCAGGCGGATGCGAGACGTGCGGCCGAAGGTCTCCGACTCGAAATCAACCATGGCTTACCGGTGCGCGAGGCCGTTACTTTTCAAGGCCTGATCGATCGCTACATCAACGAAGAGATCGAGAAGGGCGACCTCGCCCATACGACAAGGGAACCCGATCTGAATCGGATCAACAAACACATCTCCCCGAAATGGGGCATGTGCCTGCTAGCGGAGGTGAAACCTTATCCCGTCCAAGAATGGCTCAGAAAACTGCCGATGGCCCCCAAAACCAGAGGGCACATTCGCAGTCTTATGTACCGTTTATTCGAGAAGGCCATGCTCTGGGAATTGATACCGTTGGAACGCAATCCGATGGGTTTGGTCGAACTCAAGGGAGTCAGCAAACGTCTGAGGCCTCCTCGCATTTTGACGGAGGAGGAATTTGGCGCTCTCCTCAATCAGCTTGCTCATCCCTATCTCTGTATGGTCCTCCTCGCCGGATGCACCGGACTTCGCATCAGCGAAGTGATGGGCCTGCGGTGGACCGGAATCAACTTCGAAACCTTGGTTATCGAAATCAGAGAGGGGTACGCTCGCAGCCAAGTGACGAAACTGAAATCCGAGTGCTCCCAGGACGAATTACCGTTGGATCCGGATGTCGCAACCATTCTCCTCGAATGGAAGCGGCTTTGTCCCGCGACGGAAGGCGACTGGGTTTTTCCCAGTCCACGAACAACGATGCCCTACGATTCTGGCTCGCTGCGGAAGAAGGTGCTCCAGGCCGCGGCGTTACGTGCCAAGATTCAGGGACGGATCGGATGGCATACGTTTCGTCACAGCTATCGTGCCTGGCTCGACGAAACGGGTGTCCCCCTCGGCGTACAGCAGAAACTCATGCGTCATGCCAACATCTCGACCACGATGAACGTCTATGGCGGAGCCTTCATGGAATCGAAGCGCAAAGCCAACACCTCCGTCGTGCAGCGCGTGTTGGTTCAAGACCGCACCAAATAGCAAAAGGCCGTCACTTGGACGGCCTCTGCTTTCACGTCTCAATTCTTATTGGACCATTTCAGACCACAATCAAAAATCCAAATTCCTCGTAACTCTATGATTGCGTTGGTTGCGGGGGGTGGATTTGAACCACCGACCTTTGGGTTATGAGCCCAACGAGCTACCAGACTGCTCCACCCCGCAGTTCGATCATAAACTATGGTTACGACATCGTCAAAGTTTCGCCATCTTTCAAAACTGGCTCAGAGCCTTTATGCCGCTTCCATACTGGTTCAGGCTCCTCATTGTGGGACTTTACCCCTTAGCCAGATTGCCGCATCTAAGAGTTGAATCTTGGCATCGAACAAAAGCCAGGATTTTCATGTACCAAGAAACTAAGATTGCTTTGCAGTTAAGGAGAACATCATCTATGGCCAAGAAAGATCCCAACGCAAAAGCACCCACCGGGGAGCGAGGGACAGTGAGCGCGCAGCCTCGCCTTCATCAGCGTGCCGCCGAAATTCAACACTATGGTACCGTCTCGCACATGTTGCCTCTCGACTTGGAGGAGCCGGTCCGCCTGGAAATGACCGAGCAACTTAACCTTCTGTTAGCCGATACCATGACCCTCCGGGACCTCTACAAGAAATCACATTGGCAAGTGGCGGGGCCAACTTTTTATCAGCTCCATCTCTTGTTTGACAAGCATTACGGAGAGCAATCGGAGATTGTGGATACGATCGCCGAGAGGATCCAACTTCTGGGGGGCGTCTCGATTGCCATGTCCGCCGACGTTGCGGAGACTACGCGCATTGAGCGTCCGCCGAAGGGCAGGGAAGAAGTCCCGGTGCAGATTTCCCGTCTATTGGACGCCCATCAGATCATCATCAGCCACTGCCGCGAGTTGGCACGCCGGGCTGACGAACTGGGCGATGATGGCACCAACGACTTGGCGGTCAGCGACGTGCTACGCGCCAATGAATTGCAAGTCTGGTTTCTCAGCGAGCACTTGGTGGACGAGCCACTCGTGCACGCGGAAGATTCGCGGCTGCGCAACGCTAGCTAGCTAGAAATTAGGCACAAATGAAACGAGCAGGCTGCCTTCGCGGATCCTGCTCGTTTATTATCGTCGAGCGTTTGCTATTCCGGTGGCTATGTCCGGCTGCCGGTTTGCAATTTGTCGTGGTCGTAGTATTCGTAAGCCGACATTGGTTTCTCGCCGCCCTTTTTCCACGTGCGCGAGTCCTCGGGTAATTTTCCCAGTACCTTCGCCATTTCGCGGATGTGCATTGCGACGGTGCCGCAGCACGCGCCAATAAAGTTGATGCCGATGTCGCGGGCCTGCAGCGCATAGTCTCCCATTTCCTTCCGCGTGAGCTGCAACGGATCCAACGCGTAAGGAAACTCTGGCAAGCTCGTGAAGTCTGGCTTTTCACGGGGAGTGCGGTATGCGACCGGCTGACACGCCAAATAACCCGATACCGCTTCCCGCATCTCTTCCATCGGCCCTAGGATATGTTCTGGCGGCCGCAGGCAGTTCATGCCAACAATGTCCGCGCCCGCGTCGAACAGCGCTTTCGCCGCGTCTGCTGCGCTCTTGCCCTCGGCGGTTTCATCCTTGTTCTCGAAACAGATTGTGATCATCGTGGGCAAGCCCGTTTTCTTCCCGCGCTCGACCGCAATCAGCGCTTCCCCAAGCCAGGAAAAGGTTTCGCCGATGATAAAGTCCACGCCTTCCTCAACCTGCACAGCCAGTTGTTCGTCGAATGTTTTCCGTACGCGATCGGCCGCCGATGCGTTTCCCGGTTCGTACATCCACGTCAGACTCAGGTTGCCCGCAACCAGGCAGCGATCGCCCGCAACCTCGCGCGCAATGCGTACGGCCGCACGATTCAAATCCTCCAACCGGTTCTCCAGTCCCACGGTTGCCAGCTTGTCGCGGCTTGCATAGAAAGTTAGCGCTTGCAGCACTTCAGATCCTGCTTCGCGAAATTCCACGTGCAGTTCGCGCAACGCCTCCGGATGCGCAAGCACCACCTCCGGGGTGAACGGACCCGCGCGCACCCAACCGCGCTTCTCCAGTTCCAGCAGATATCCGCCATCTCCTAACACCGGCCCTTCTTTCAGCCTTTCCAGAATGCCTTTCTTTTTCATGCTCGCTCCTAAATTGTTCGATTGTCGTAATATCCGATTTCCGCCGCGACCGGACGCTCGCGGTTTAAGTCATCCTTCACGCTGCCACTTCCTTGAATCGTCCCTTCTTCCAATCGCGCAGCGCCTGCATCGCCGCATTCCGGCCGGGCGCACCCGTAACCCCGCCACCGGGATGCGCTCCCGCTCCGCAGAGATAAAGCCCACGAATTGGAGTACGATACTGCGCCCAGCCCGGCACCGGACGCATGAAGAAGAGTTGTTCCAGCCGCAAATCGCCGTGGAAAATATTGCCCTCGGTCAGTCCGTAGGTCCGCTCCAGATCCAATGGCGTAAGCACCTGCCGAGCCACAATCGCGCTCGGCACGTTGGGCGCATACTCGGCAATCTTTTTCACTGCACGATCACCCAGCAGTTCGCGCTTGTCATCCCAGTTGCCCTCGTGCAGCTTGTAAGGGACGTATTGCACAAAGCAGGTCAGAATGTGTTTGCCCGGTGGCGCGAGCGAACTGTCCGCATTCGATGAGACTACGCAGTCCACCCACAGCTCTTCGGGAATCTCGCCAAATTTTGCAATGTCATAGCATCGCTCTGCAAACTCCAGCGACGGTACCAGCGTGTAAAACGTGCGCTGCAGCGGCGATGCATGCGGCGATGTTCCCGTAAACCGCGGCTCTTCCGCGAGCACCAGGTTTACCTTCGCGCACGGTCCGTCCATGCGGATGCCGCGCACCGCAAAGAGAAAATCTTCAGGCAGCTCGCACGGCGCAATCATCTTCAAGAATGTTCGCTTGGGATCGGCGTTCGAAAGAATCATCCGGCCGCGCAACTCAGTGCCATCCTCCAACACAACGCTGTAGGCTCGACCGTTGTGCACCTCAATGTGTGCCACTGCGGTGGAAGTTCGAATCTCCACGCCCAGCTTTCTTCCAGCCGCCGCCAACGCCTGCGCGATCGATCCCATGCCGCCCATCACGTGCCCGTAGAAGCCCTGCAGTTCGTGCTCGCCGCCGCTGAGCAAATGAAACAGCAATCCGATCGCCGTTCCCGGCTGGTACGGTCCACCATGTTTACCATACACATTGTTCGCCAGGAACATCGTCTTCATCTTCTCGGATTCGTAGTTGTGATCGAGAAACTCGCCCAGACTTCCAGTGAGAAACGAAATCAGTTGCGCAATCTCTGCGCTGGAAATTCCGCGAAACCGTTTGCCCACGCGAAACAGATCGCTCCATCCGCCTACCGTCGACGTATCTATCTCCGGCGGCGGCTCCATGAAAAATGGCTGGAGGTATCGCGCCAGCTTCTTCAGTTGATCGTCGACTTCGACAAAACGCGCGGCATCTTTTGCGGAGATCTTGCTGAATTCCGCTTTTGCCCGCTCCCGATCCACCCACCAAGGAACCACGTGTCCATCAGGGAACGGAACCTGAATCGCGGGGTCGCAGGGGACCATGCGCAATCCGTGATCAGCGAGACACAACTCTGCGATCACTTCGGGCCGCAGCATGCTGGCAATATAAGACGTAGTTGAAACCCGACAGCCGGGCGCGATCTCTTCGGTCACACAACATCCGCCGACAATTTCGCGTTGCTCCAGCACCAGCGTGGAAAGCCCGCCGCGTGCCAGATACGCAGCCGCCGTCAACCCGTTGTGGCCGCCGCCGACAACGATTGCGTCATAGACGGAGCTGGAACCTGGTTCTACCAAATCTGACCCGAAGTCATGCTGCGTATCCCCGGACGCCATACGTTACTGCATCAGGCAACAAAAATGAAGTTGAAAGTTATGAGACTCTCCGTTATGCTTCCGTGACTTGGAGTCATTCATGGCTGGAATCGCTAGCAATGCCGTTGAGCTACCACGCTACATAAGCCGCCACGCACACCGACCTCGATCCGAGGCCAAGCGCTCTCGCATCGTCGACATCGCCATGCAGTACTTTGCGGAGCACGGCTATCACGCGGCGCGCGTCGGCGACATGGCGGCGACATTGGGCATTGCCAAGGGCTCGATTTTCCAGCACTTTGGTAGCAAGGACGGCCTCTTCTTCGAGGTCTACAAGCGTGCCGTGCGTTCGTTCCCGAAATATCTGGACGCGCTCGCCGATGTGCGTGCCGCTGGCTTCTTCGATGTTCTGTACTATTGGCTGGTCCGCACCGAACATTTGCTGCACGAAGACTGGATTCCCTATCGCATCTCTCTGCTCGGCAATTACGGCACCGATCTGGTGTTGAAGCGTGAGATCAACCGCTTTCTGATTGCGGAAGATCCCTACGGAACAGTCGCCTTCGTGCGTTTTGGCCTGGAACGAGGTGAGTTGCGCAAGGACATGGATGTTGAAATGATTGTTTCCATCCTGGATTGGACCATGGAGCGATTCCAGGATGCCCTGCTTACTGCCGAACTTGATCCCGGCCTGTTCCGCAGGCAGGGTGAGATGCCGGAGAAGAAAGAAGCTCGCATTCGGCAGTTTCTCGCCGTCTTGCGGCGTGCCGTTGGCGTTGCTTCTGCAACTCCGGCCCCTGGCCGTAGTGAACCACGGAGAATCGCCGTCGCGAACCTTATCGCCAAACCGAATGTGCCATAGCTCGGCTGGCAGAACACAAATCAGTATTCAGATTCCACAGTGAGAAAAATCGAGACCATGCAATCGTCAATCGAGCAGATACTCTCCAGTTACGACGACCACGCTCCGCTGTCGCAGGCTTCTACCATCCCCGCAGCCTGGTATGTCGATCCTCGCATTGCGGAACTTGAGCGTCTGAATGTGTTCAGCAAAACGTGGCAACTCGTTGCGCGCACCGATCACGTGAAAGGTCCGGGCCAGTTCATCGCCACCACCGTCGCCGGCGAGCCCATCGTTGTGGTCCGTGGTAACGACGGCATCCTGCGCGCCTTCTACAACGTTTGCCGTCATCACGCCGCTGCGGTGGTAACTCAACCTTGCGGCCACGCCGCGCTTTTGCATTGTCCATATCACGGCTGGAACTATGGCCTCGATGGCTCGCTGAAAGGCATGCCGGAGTTCGAGGGTGTGCAGAATTTTGATCGTGCGCAGAACGGCCTCGTCCCCATTCGAGTCGAGACCTGGGAATGCTTCGTCTTCATCAACCTCGACGCTCACGCAGCGCCCTTAGCCGACTTTCTCGGCGGCCTCGCCAAGCGCGTCGCCCCTCTCGGCATCAGCAAACTCCACTACTTCGACCGCCGGACCTACAACATTCATTGCAACTGGAAAGTCTTCGTTGACAATTATCTCGACGGCGGTTATCACGTCCCGCATCTGCATAAAGGACTGAACTCTGTCCTCGATTACAAGCAGTACACCATCGAGAACGAAGACCGTTATTGCCTGCAATCCAGTCCGATGGTTGCCTCCGACGAGGATGCCGCTACCGGAGCCGCACGCAAGGGCGACCGCGCCTGGTATTTCTGGCAGCATCCCAACCTGATGATCAACTGCTACGAAGGGTACATGGACACGAATCGCGTGATCCCCGTCGATGTTGACCACTGCAGCGTGATCTTCGATTTTTATTTCGCCGACATCGGCGACGCGAGCCGCGAATACAACGCGCAGTCGGTGAACGTCGGCAATCGGGTACAGGAAGAAGATCTCGGCATCTGTGAGGACGTGCAGCTTGGCCTGAAGTCGCGCGCCTACCGCGCCGGACGTCTCTCCGTTCGCCGCGAGGCCGGAGAACAATTATTTCACTGCCTCCTCGCCGCCGATCTCAGGCGCGGCTTGGAGTCTTCGTCAGCAGCGGCCGATTAGAAGTGTTGATTTGATATGAAGAGATCAGACTCTCTAGAGACGTAGCTCGCTACGTCTTTCCCCTCATTGATGATCCCTGGCAATCGTCTCCCGCCAGGACTTCGACTTGATCATCTGCCCGTCTTTCAGCAACTCTCGCGTGTATTTGTAATAAAAATTCTTCTGATCGGTTGTCACCAGCAAGTGCCCTCGCCAGGCCAGCGTGCGGCCCATCAGTGCGAAAATGGTCTCCGCCTCGCCCCGCACAGAGCTGGTCTCTGGATGCGCGTCATCGGCTTCGTACGTCAGATTCTCGTAATCCGTTTCCGTCCCCCAAGGATACTTGCCTCCTTCTTTTCCCTTCCAGTGCACGGTCGTCTTATGGCGAGCCTCATCGCGCTCGACTGTCCACTCACCTGGCCAGGGGAAGCCTTCGCTCTTAACGTCAGTGCGCTCCTCGGAAGGTTCGGGCGCTGAAAACGCAGGCGGAGCAACGCCGTGCTCAGGCACAACCGGCAACACGATCCGCGACCCATCGTTTCCACCAAGTTCCAACGAGGTCGTCATGGAATAAGGCGTAGGCAACATCATCGGCCACAATGCGTTTGAGATCGCTACGCGAATGCGGTGGCCTTTGGAAAACACCCACGATGTTAAATGCATCTCAATATCGAGGGCATAGACTTTACCTGGATCGAGATCGCGGGGTTCGCTCATCGAGTCTCGTTGCGCGCCGTTTATCCCCGCTCCAGTGATTTGCGTGACCGTTCCGTCCGGCGCCACATCCGAGAGCCGCGCAAACCAGTCAGCCAGCGATGCCGTCGCCGAGGCCCGCAACAAAGCGTACGGACGCCCCAAGATAGCCATATCGTCTGGCAACGGCGCTGAGTCGTACACCAGACTGAACGCATCCACCGGCCGTACATCGCTCAACAACTCTCCCCACCAAAATCCCGCTTCGACGCCAACCGACGGCACATACTTGAGCTGATGCGTATCTGCGTGCGCCGTTGTCTCCGCCAGTGCGTGATTGGGTTGCAGAAATAAAGTTGATGCCTGCTCCTCCTTCGGCGGCCAAACATCTTCTCGTCGCCACTCGCCAGGCACAATTTCAAGATTCGGATCCGGCGGGTGCCAGTGCTGCATATAAACGACCAGCCGCGGATCTTGTTCCACACCCGTGTCGCGGCCCTTGAGCCAATGATCAAACCAGAGCACTGCCTGGTTGCGCCACTCAATCTGCGGACCCGGCACGGCATCGTTCGGAAACGTATGGTTCCACGGCCCAACGATCGCCTTCACCGGCCCGCTCGATTGCATCAACGTGTCGGTCACGTTATCGCGATAACCATCCAGCAATCCGCCGATCAGAAAACTTGGAATTGTAATTTCCTTCAGCGGCCGCACCCGCTCTCGCCAAAACGGTCCGTCATGCTGATGCTTCAGATAAAGTAGCGACCATGGCGGAGTCTCGAATCGTGGCCCTAGAACTTTTTCGTCGAGCGTGTAATCCGGCGCGCCCGTCCATCCCTCCGCCATATCCATGTTCAACTCGAACTCATCAATGTGCGCGATCCCATCCAGGTAGTGCACATCGTCGTGAAACAGTTCCGCGGTCGCGTCCACCGCCAGAATCGCCTTCAAGGCCGGCGCATGACGCATCGCCATCTGCAGCGCAGTGAATCCGCCCCACGAGATGCCGAACATTCCCACGTTCCCATTCGACCAGCTTTGGTGAGCCAGCCACGCGATCACCTGCTCTCCATCCACTTGCTCCTGTTCGGAATATTCCCGCTCCGGCGGTGTGCCCTCACTCGCTCCGAATCCTCGAATATCCACCCGCACGCTCACGTATCCCCGCCGCGCAAAGTAGGCATGCTTGGGGTAGTCGCCCGCGGCCGTGCCATCATCTTTACGATATGGCAAATATTCCAGCAGGGCAGGGAACTTTTCGCCTGGCTTCGCTCCGTCCGGCATGTAAAGCGTTGCCGCCAGTCGCACTCCGTCTTTCATGGGGATCCACGCCTGCTCCATGCGGACTCCATACGCAGGTGGAGACGGAGGTTCACTGGCAACCGCATCTGTAAGAATGACGAGAAAAGTAAGTGAACTGACGAGCAGACCCCAGGCTATCCAACCGCGGGCTTTTCTGATCAACGCAATCTCCTGAACGCTTAGGTGGAATACGAAATCATTCCGGCGTCGAGTCTTGCTCCCGCCGCATCGCACGCAGATCAATTCCCAATTGCTCCGCCTTCTTATAAAGATGACTGCGCTCCAGACCCAGCGACTTCGCCGCCAGACTCACGTTCGAACGGCTCCGCTTCAACTCCGCCAGAATGACGTCGCGCTCGAAGGCATCAACACGCTCGGCCAGCGGCCCCGACGCAAATGTGGAAGAAACCGCAACACCACCACTCCCGGTTTTCGGCAGAGCTATCTCCACGGTCGCAAGATCTACCGGACCGTCGGTCGCAAGCAGCATCAGCCGCTCCACCATGTTGCGCAACTCCCGTACGTTTCCGGGCCAGCCGTGCGACTGCAACGCCGCCATCGCGTCCGCAGAAAACGGAACCGCCTTCCACCCATTCAGCGCACTCACTTGCGCCGCGAAATGTCCCACCAGCGCTGGAATGTCCTCCCGCCGCTCCCGCAATGGTGGCAGCACCAGCGGAAAGACATAAATCCGGTGAAATAAGTCTTGGCGGAATTTGTCCTCGCGCACTCTGGCTTCCAGATCGCGATGGGTCGCCACCACTACCCGCACGTCCACGCTCACTGGCTTGTCGCCACCTATGCGCTCCACTTCTCCTTCTTCCAGCACTCGTAGCAACTTGGCCTGCATGGCCAGCGGCATATCGCCAATCTCGTCCAGAAAGATCGTGCCCTGATCCGCCTGCTCGAACTTTCCAATGTGCCGTCCCGCCGCCCCGGTGAATGATCCTTTCTCGTGTCCGAAAAGCTCCGACTCAATCAGCTCCGCCGGAACCGCCGCGCAATTCAACGTCACAAATGCTCCGCCGGCACGCGCGCTGCGTTCATGAATCGTCCGCGCCACCAGCTCTTTTCCCGTGCCCGTTTCTCCCAGAATGCAAACCCGTGTTTCACTCGCCGCCACGCGTTCCACTTGCGCCATCACGCGCTGCATGGCCGCGCCTTGCCACACAATTTCGTGCTTTCCCAGCCGCTGCTTGAGCTGCCGGTTTTCGCTTTCCAGCCGTTGCAGCTTCAGCGCGTTCTCTACCGTCAGCAAAAGTTTTTCCGTTGAGATCGGTTTCTCCAGAAAATCCAGCGCGCCCAGTCGCGTGGCCCGCACCGCCATTTCAATATCTGCCTGCCCTGACATCATCACGACCGGAACGGTCACGCCCTGGGCTTTCAATTCTTCCAGCAGCGCCAGTCCGCCCCTTCCGGGCATCACAACATCCGAAAGGATCACGTCGAACTTTTGTGCCTTGGCCAGTTCCAGCGCCTTGGCCGCGTTGTCGCATACCGTGGCCTCGTGCCCGGCCAGCCGAAACGCCCGCGACAACGATGCCAGCGTGTTCGCTTCATCGTCCACAATCAGCAGATGTGCTTTCGTTGGCAACCGTCCTCCATCGTTGAATCATTCCATTCGAAGGTTCGCGCCGGAACTCAGCCCCGCGGCAACTCGATCACAAATGTTGTACCTCGTCCCGGCTGGCTCTCCACGCGGATTCTTCCTCCGTGATCGCTCACCACCGACTGCACGATAGCCAGCCCCAGTCCAGTGCCATGTTGCTTGCTCGTATAGTAAGGAGTAAAGATGCGCTCACATTCCTCCGTTGTGAGCCCCGAACCGGTATCCGCAACCTCGATCAACACTTTGCCATCTTCCCCACGCGTGCGCAGCGTCAATGTTCCGCCTTGCGGCATCGCATCCATGGCGTTCAGCACAAGATTTGTAATTGCCCGGTGTAACAATTCCGCATCCGCCGCCACAGGTTCCAAGCGTGGGTGCAGTTGCAGTTCACAACTGATCTTCGCACGCCCCGGTGCCTCCAGCTGCGCCTGAAAGAGTTGTGCCACGCCTCGAATCACATCATTCACCTGCATCGGGTGCAACTGCGGCTGCGGCATCTTGGAGAATTCGCTGAACCTCCCGATGATTCCCTTCAGATTCGATATCTCCGCCAACAGTGTTCTCGAACTCTCCCGGAAAACTTCTTCGAACTGCTCCGGATTCTGTTGCCGCGCCCGCACGAGATTCTCCACCGTAAGCTGAAGTGGAAACAGCGGATTCTTCAACTCGTGCGCTAGCCGTCGCGCCAGTTCGCGCCACGCCGCCACACGTTCGGCTTGCACCAGCCGCTCTTTTTGCCCTAGCAACTCGGCGGTCATTCGATTGAAGGAGTCGGCCAGCTGCGCAAGTTCATCCCGCCCGGATACAGCTACTCGCGCATTCCAATTGCCCGCCGCGACTTCCTGCGCGGCCTGCGCCAGTTGCTCCACCGGCCGGGTCACCCGCGCCGCGGCCCAACTGCTTAGAAGAATGGCCAGTACAATTCCTCCGCCTCCTACCAGCAACGCCGCCGAGCGGATATGCCGCTTTAACTCAACATAGGTGCGCCGCGAGTTGCCGATCAGCAGGATCGCCAGCAGCGGATGATCCTTGCCGGCATCCGTGCCCAGCAGCGGAATCGCATGGAACACTTCATCATCGGCCTGGTTCCCCGACCATGGCACCACCGCCGTCATTTCCTGCCCGTACTGCCGCACAGCGTCAATCAGCGGCTGCAACTTTTCTGATGAACGCATCTTCTCCGCGGAAGACGTAGATGGATCGATCAGCAAATCAGCAGAGAAATGGTCGCCGCGATTCTGATACAACAAAGCTCTCATTCCCGCGGGTAAGTCCAGCCCAGAGAGAAAGTTCTTGTCCAGGCGTCGCCCGCCGATCACATATACCGGCCGCTCTCCCACCCGTGTTGCACGCACCGCAAACAATCCCAGCACGGTTCCTTCCTGCAGCGGCTCCTGCTTCAGGAACGGTCCCTGCTCAATCGCTGTTGAAAAACTGCCGAACGCTTCCTCCGGATATCCAAACTTGGCCGGCCACTGCGCCGAAGAAACGATCGTTCCATCGCCTTCCACGAATTCGAGAAAATCGAGTTGGCTATTCTCCGCTGTCGATTTCGCCAACTCGAAATAGGGTCCCGAATCCGCCGGCGCGCGGCTCAAGGCGAAAGTCATGCGGCTTACCGCTTCCGATCCAGCAATAGCCTCCACCCTGCGTTGGACCTCGTCGCCCTGCCGGTTGAACTCATGCCGGAACTGAGTCACCAGTGCCGCGGTTCTTTCATCGTCGCTCCGTGCAAAGGCCCGCCGCGTCACCTCTGACACCAACCATGCCACCGCCGCCACTGAGAGGAACACGGTAAGTGCGAAGACGGCCAGCAGTTTGCGGCGAAACATCATGGTCTATCTTTTCCCTTCCAGACTTCATCCAGCCGCCAGCTTCCATCCGCTGCCGGCCTCCAATCGTTCAGCACCGGGCACGACGCATATTCCTCCGGAAGATCAAACAGTGGAATTATTCGCTGCCCTGCCAGCAGCGCCAGTTCGGCAGCATAAAGATCCTCCCCCGATTCTCCTCTCGGCTTTGGCATCGCCAACCCCAAGGTCTCCGCTAGGTTCGCCAAAGCGATCCAGGGATCGGCCGAAGCCAAAGGAATCCTTACCAACCGCAGATCCGCTGTCGCCGCGGTCGTCGGCTGCAACACCAGGCCCGCATCCTTGGCGTTGAGCGCCACACGCTCCACCAGTACCCGCGCCACTGAATCGTTGGCATCATATCCCACCGTCCAGTTCGGCGCTGTGCGAACCTGTTCGCGCTCATGGCGGGCTCGTTTCAGATCCGCATCGGTCGAAAACGTGAATCCGTAACCGCTCATCCAGTTCGGCAGGAGACTCGCTGTTGGTTGTCCTGCGCCTTGCAGCAACACGCTCTTCATCGAACCTCGGTCTACGCTAAGCGCCAGCGCAGACCGCAACAACTTTTCGTTCGCCGTCTTCGGATCGCCACTGAAAGCCAGTGCCACCAGTTCCATCGGTTGCGAACTGCTCACCCAGCCGCCCTCCATGGCTACTCGATGCCCCTGTTGCGGCGCTACCTCCACCAGATTCGCTCTCCCCAATTCGAGTTCGTTTAATTGCTCATGGAAGTTCCTGCCCATTTCCACTTCGATCGCATCCACGAATGCTCGGCCCCGCCAATGGTTTTCTTCCGCGCCCAACGTCAGCTTCTTCCCAGCCTGCCAATCCTCAATGTGGAACGGACCGGTCCCGCTTAACTTGCCCCCGCCGTTCTTCTTCGCAATGCTGTTGCGAGTGAGCGCAAGTTCCGCCGGCAAGTCCGGATCGCTGTGATCGAGCTCCACCACTACAGCTTCACCTTCGGCAAAGACCTTCCATGACGGATTCGCCGTTCGCAGCGAAGACGCCGCAATTTCTGCGGTCAGCGCGGTTCCGTCGTGAAAGCGCACACCGTGGCGCATACGGAATTGCCATCGCTGGTTTCCGGGCCCAAACTGCCAATCGACCGCAAGCGATGGATGAAGTCTCCCTCGATCATCTAGGGTGACCAGCGTCTCGAAAATGAGAGCCAGCAGATTGCGCCGCGCCAATGAATCCGCCTGCGTTGCATCGCACGGATCGAGTGAGGCTGGCGCTTCCCGCATCGCGATGCGCAGCGTCCCACCATACTGCGGACG
>Ga0208821_1001055_pt1 | contig 17263 bp, 16 predicted proteins | sample June2015DPH_20_5_FD_184720 | JGI IMG/M metagenome (GOLD analysis project Ga0208821, IMG submission 184720) | Peatland microbial communities from SPRUCE experiment site at the Marcell Experimental Forest, Minnesota, USA - June2015DPH_20_40... | ecosystem: Environmental > Terrestrial > Soil >... | reverse complement strand
GCTGTGAGGGAGAAGAGTGGAGACCGGATCCTGCCGGCAATTTACAGTGACAACTACATCGCATTAATGCCCGGCGAGCGGCGAACCATTCAGACGGAGTTGGAGCACGCCGACACGCGTGGCGAGAGGCCGCGAGTCGTAGTGGAGGGGTTCAACGTTGGGCACGTGACCCAGATGTAGCAGCAGCGCCGCCGCCAAGGGGATAGGACCGGCGGGCTTCAATATCCTCACCGCTCGCAGGGCGGCGATGTCGCGCCTGTAGTCCCTCTCCGCTTTTGATGAAGGATAGTCATTTGCGCTTGGCTGTGGTATGGTGGGCTTACTATGAACAGACCAAACCCCTTCTCACGTCGTTCGTTCCTGGGCCTTATGGCTGCGGCGCCGCTTGCGGCTGCGATGCCGGACTCGAAGGAAATTCCTGTGGGACTTGAACTCTACTCGGTGCGCGACGACTTGCAGAAAGATCTGATGGGGACCGTCCGGGGCGTGGCGAAGATGGGTTACCAGTGTGTCGAATTCTTCGCTCCTTACTACGCCTGGACGCCCGACTATGCAAAGCAGGTTCGCACCGAGCTGGACGCTCTTGGCATCCGTTGCTACTCAACCCACAACGGATTGCAGTCGTTCACTCCAGACGGAATCGCCAAGGCGATTGAGTTGAATAAAATCCTGGGGGCCCGGTACGTCGTGCTGGCCCACCCGGGCAAGGTCAGCGGGCTGGATGACTGGAAGCGCGTAGCGGAAACACTCAACACAGCAAACCACACCTTGAAAGGGCAGGGCTTGCTCGCGGGCTATCACAACCACGATGAGGAGTGGAAGCCGGTCGGCGGCCAAAAGCCGATGGAACTGCTGGCCGCAATGCTCGACAAGAGCATCATCCTGCAACTGGACGTCGGGACATGCTTGGCAACCGGCAGTGACCCCGTGGCCTGGATCAATCAGAATCCTGGACGAATCCGCTCGATGCACGTCAAGGATTGGTCTCCAGAAAGGGGCTATCAGGTCCTGATAGGCGAGGGGACGGCGCCTTGGAAGAACATTTTTGCGGCCGCCGAAAGCACCGGGGGAATCGAGTACTACCTGATCGAACAGGAAGGCAGCGATTACTCCGAGATGGAAACCGTTCAGCGCTGTCTCGCGGCGTTTCGTAAGCTGCACGGCTGAGCCGGTCCCATCGACCGACCCCACTTGGTGGCGAAGGCATCCGAGCTACGACGCACTTCTTATGGAAAGCGGGGACTGTGCCTGGGCGTGCGAACGGGTCCGGGACCACACCGACGAAGACCTCCACTCCCGCGCTCCCCAGGCCCCACAGTCAACGCTACGAAGCGAACGCCTGACGACTGAACTGGCCTACTTCTTTTGGACTCCGGGCTTCTGACTCCTGAATCCTGAATCCTGACTCCTGAATCCTGTTTCTCGATGCCGGACGAAGTCTTGATCATCGGCGGCGGTTTTTCGGGCCTGGCGGCGGGTGTCGCACTGGCGGAAGAGGGGCGCGGTGTGCGCTTGCTCGAACAGAAGCCCCACCTGGGCGGGCGGGCGCGCTCCTTTCTTGATCCCGCAACGGGCTCCGTGGTGGATAACGGCCAGCACATCATCATGGGCTGCTACCATTCGACCATTCACTTCCTTTCCACTATCGGAACTCTGGACCGCATCCGGTTTCAAAAGCACTTGACCGTCCGTTTCCTTGACCGAAATGGGCGGCTGACAGCGCTTCAATGTCCCGGTCTGCCTTCGCCCTGGCATGTACTGCTCGGCGTGCTACGCTGCGGAAGTTTCTCTTTCAAGCACAAACTGGAAGTCTTGCGTCTCGGACGATCGCTCCAGTGGGCGAGGGCGATGGACCGTGGCTGGGAAAAGCTGAGCGTGCGCGAGTGGCTCACCAGGCTTGGCCAATCCGAGAGCTTGCAGCGCAATTTCTGGGACCTGCTCTGTATTGCGGCACTCAATGAAGACCCCAGCAAGGCCAACGCGGGGCTGTTTGAGCGGGTGTTGCGGTTGGCGCTTTTCTCCTCGCCGGCGGATTCACGCATCGGGATTGCCCGCGTTGGTTTGAGTGATGTGTATGTGGATGCTGCCACAGCCTACCTTCGGGCAAGGGGCGGGCGAGTTGAGTGCAGCCGCAGCGTGGCCAGTCTCCTGGTTTCCGAGGGGCAGTGCCGGGGCGTGCGCCTTTCCAGTGGCAAGGAAATTGAGGCGGAGAGCGTGTTGAGCGCCGTGCCCTCGTTTCAGCTTGCGGGCTTGTTGCCCGGCGAACTGCTCCGCTTCGAGCCTTTCTTCGCCCCAGTTATTTCCCTTGGGCCTGCGCCGATCATTTCCATCAACCTCTGGTTTGACCGTCCGATCACCGAGCTTGATTTTGTTGGATTGCGCGGCACTACGATTCAGTGGCTCTTCAACAAAGGCACGAATCTTGGCTCGGGTGAGAATTATGTTTCGCTCGTCCTGAGCGGCGCACACCGGCATATCGGACGCGGCAAAGAAGAATTGTTGGCCACGGCTTTGCGTGAGCTAGGCGACCTTTTCCCGGAAGCGCAGAAGGCCAGATTGCATCATGCCCTCGTTATCAAGGAGCGCTTCGCCACCTTCTCGCCCACTTGGGAAGCTGAGCAGGTGCGCCCGACGGCCCGGACGCCGGTGCGCGGCCTATATCTGGCGGGCGATTGGACGGCTACAGGCTTGCCCGGCACCATTGAAAGCGCGGTGCAAAGTGGTTACACTGCTGCGGAGGCTATTCTGGACGATGGTCGAATTCATTGACTGAGGTGGAGATGCAAAGAGGCGTAAAGGCATATCGAATGGCATTCCTTCCAGCCATCCTGACTCTGGTTTTGTGCTCTATCGATGCCGGTCATTCCCGCGAAAGCGGGAATCCAGCCCTAATGTGGACTGACATGGACCCCCGCCCTTCGGCAAGCTCAGGGCAAGCTTTACGCGGGGGTGACAACCCCGGCGAACAGTCGGCTGGCAAGCCTGCTGACCCTCGACTGAAACCTGCCTACCGCTTCGAGAAAGGCGGTTGGATTTATGTTCACCTGGAGGGAACGCCCGGCCAGGTCGGTTTCCAGCACGGTTACTTGCTGGCCCATGAGATCGCGGACGCCTTTGAAGCCGTAAAGCTCCAGGACACACACAGCACGAAAAAGGATTGGGATTTCTTCTGCAAGGCCGCGCACGAGATGCTTTGGCCGAAGATCGATCAGGAATACCAAGAGGAACTCGAGGGAATCACCGAGGGCCTGAAGGCGCACGGCGTCTCGATGGATATCGACGACGTGGTGGCGCTGAACGCCTTTGAGGAACTGCCTGACTACTACGTTCCCTGGTATAACTCGCAGCACAAGGTGGCCAGCGCGCCACACCTGGTCAGCCCCGGCAACTGTAGCGCGTTCGTCGCCACCGGCCGTTACACCCGCGACCACAAGATCGTGATCGCGCACAACAACTGGACGGGCTATCTGGATGGCGAACGCTGGCGAATCATCTTCGACATCGCGCCCCAGCACGGACATCGCGTCCTGATGGACGGCTTCCCCGGCGTCATCATCAGCGACGACGATTTCGGCCTGAATTCCAGCGGCATCATGGTGACCGAGACGACTATTGCGCAGTTCGTCGGTTGGGACCCGGACGGCAAGCCGGAGTTCATGCGCGCCCGCAAGGCGCTCCAATATGCGAGTTCGATTGACGATTACGTGCGCATCATGCTGGACGCCAACAACGGCGGCTATGCCAACGATTGGCTGCTGGGGGATAACAAGACCGGCGAAATCGCTCAGTTCGAGCTGGGTCTGAAGGCGCATCAGGTCTGGCGCACCAAGGATGGCTATTTCGTGGGCTCAAACTTTGCCCGCGATCCGGAAGTGCTGGCTAAAGACACCACGTTTGATATCAAGAATCTCGAGACTTCTCCCAACGCCCGGCGCGTCCGCTGGGAGCAGTTGATGAAGGAATCGGAGGGCAAGATCGACGTGAAGATGGCCGAGAAATTCATGGCCGATCATTACGATTCCTACCAGAAAAAGCTGATCCCCGACGAGCGTTCTCTCTGCGGACACGTGGATCTTTCCCCTCGCGGTGTACCCGTTTGGGAATGGGGGCCTTACAGTCCCAGTGGCGCGGTGCAGGGAAAGGTCATGGATGCCACGATGGCTAAAGCGATGAGCTTTTACGCGCGTATGGGCCACCCCTGCGGAATGGATTTTCTTGCTGCACCCTTTCTTAAAGCGCATCCCGAATTCGCCTGGCAAGCGCCGCTGCTGCGCGATATGAAGGCCGGCCCGTGGACGCTGTTCAAAGTCGGCCAGGGACAACCGTAAACAATTCTCGCTAGAATTCTGACCATGCATTCTTGGATTTCTCGGGCCGGTTGCACCCAAGACGAGTACAACGAAAACATGAGAAAGCAGCGCGGTGCACGTATAACGAAGAAGGTCAAGCGCCTAAAGAACCCAGTCGCGGCGGTCGACGAGCACCTCCACCCTTTTCCCCAGGTCCGCCCTATTGCGAGTGTGCCCGGCGTTGCCGCAGTTCTCAAGCGCGCCAGAATCCCTTATAGGAAAAATCGTCTCACCGAAGACGAAGCCCTCAACCTGATTTGTGATGCCCGAAGCGATGAGCCTACCTATCCTCTAGAGAAGCTGCTCAAGAAATTCAAGCATGGATTGGCAGATTAGGTATCGGAGTTCGGTTGAGAAAGACGTCGACAGACTCCCGGCTGAAGTTCGATCGCTTGTGCTACGAATCCTCGCGGGGCTTGCTACCAACCCTTTTCCTGAAGCTCGTAACGCCCCGGCCCGTCGGGGACACTTTTGCCGGCCATTCCTGAGCGAGCCACGGACTTGCAAGAACAGGTCCCGGCTAGCCCGCATTTCTCACCAGCTTTTGGGGATCGGCTTCGAGGGGACTGAGGGCCTCGGCTACGGTCCCGCTTTAGGTCGCTGGGGTTGAAAAAGCGCCTGTGAATAACTTGGTGAGACTAGGGCCCCGTTTTCGGAGCCTTTGCCCACTGAAAACAAAGTACTTGGAGACCAGCATCGGCGCACTTCCGCCTGGGAATATCTTTCCAGCCCCAGCCCCCGCCACCCGCGCTTCAGCCGCGCACGGGAACCTGCTGGAGCTGCCTCCAAATTCTGGCCCACAGCTCCGCGTAGGGGGAGCCTCCCGCCGACGATGTCCTGTTTGACCGCGGCGTCTTCGTCATGCCCGATATTCTGGCGAACGCCGGTGGCGTGACGGTCTCCTATTTCGAGTGGGTGCAGGACCGGCAAGGATACTTTTGGCAAGAAACCGTGGTGAATGAACGCCTGAAATCCATCATGGTTGCAGCATTCAACGATGTGGTGCATTACGAAGAAAAGCACAAGGTCAACAACCGCATCGCGGCTTACATGGTGGCCATCGACCGCGTCGCCTTCACCCTCAAACTGCGGGGAATTTATGCGTGAAGCAGGGCCGATTGGGAGGGAATTTCCATTTGTCCCACTCATCTCGCTTTGTTGAGGTGTTCTGCGCCGGTGGGGCCGTTTTTATTGGGAATGAAGGCTCGCACGGCATTCATCGTTCGTATACCTCGCGGCGGTGCGCGATGCGAGTGACACTGATTAGCTTCGCCGGGTCGTCGATGATATACACCACGCGCCAGTCACCGACCCGGACGCGCCACTGATCTTTGTAAGCTTTCAGCTTCTTGCATCCTGCGGGCCGCGGTGCAGCGCGCAATGCCTCCATTTTCTGGAGGACACGCACTAGCATGTTGTCCGGCAGTGCTTCCAGTTCCTTCCGCGCCGAAGGTTTGACCTCAATCGAGTAATCACTCACGCAACCGCCCACGTCTTACGAGGTCCGCTTTGATCTTTGCAAGCGGTATCCCCTTTTCGTTGCGGCGCGATTCCGAAATCAGCCCGTCCCAAAAATCCTCTAACATCGCGCCGTATCTCTTCAGGTCAATTTGAACCGCCACCTTGCGGCCTTTCTCATCGGTTACGAACTGGATTCCGGTCATAGGAAGTGCTCTCCTTGGGTTCCTGTTCTCACTTTAATTTCGCCGCGTCTCCCTGTCAACCCAATAGTACAACACCCCATAGTACAACATAAGGTCTTTCATGCCGGGCTGCGGCCATACCGTCACGCGGGCTGGCGCAGAGCTTCGCTCCGCGCCAGCCCGGGAGTAGACCTGTTAATCGGCAACAGATTGTTGTAAGCTAGCTCACAATTATGTCGGACGAGACCTTGGTCAAGAATACCGGAAAACCCTCGGCGCTGATCGATACGCGCGTCGTCTATTGCGGCGATAACCTTGAGCAATTGAAGAAGCTGCCCGACGCCTGCGTGGATTTGATTTACATCGACCCGCCTTTCAATTCCAATCGCAATTACGAGGTCTTCTGGGGCGAGACCAGGGAAAAGCGAGCATTTGAAGACCGCCACGCCTCAACCCAGGCCTACATCGAATTCATGCGGCCACGCTGCGTGGAACTGGCGCGCGTGCTGAGGAAGACAGGCAGTTTCTACTATCGCTGCGACTGGCACGCCAGCCATTACGTCAAGGTGATGCTCGACCAGATTTTCGGCGAGAACTTTTTCCAAAACGAGATCGTGTGGAAGCGCACGTCCGCCCACGGGAACGTGGGCAAACGTTATGCCATAGTGGAAGACCGCCTGCTCTTTTACGCGAACTCGCGCGAGTGGACGTGGAATACACCGTACCTGTCTTACTCCGACGAATACATAGAGTCGCATTATGGACAGGTGGAACAAGGAACCGGGAAGCGTTTTACGACGCGTGATCTCACGGCGTCTATGCAGCGCGCTTCGAAGGGGCAACTGTACGAGTGGAAGGGAATACGTCCTGTTGCAACTCGTTGTTGGGCATATACGAGTGACAAAATGCAAGAGTTCGAAGCACAAGGACGGCTAGTGTACGGCGAAACCGGAGTTCCCCGCCTGAAACTATACCTCGACGAGATGCCTGGTGTCCCATGCGACACCGTCTGGACAGATATCCCACCCATTAACTCGCAAGCGACCGAACGGTTGGGATACCCCACGCAGAAACCGCTCGCCTTAATGGAGCGCATTATCAAAGCCTCCAGCAATCCGAACGACACCGTTCTCGATGCGTTCTGCGGATGCGGTACAGCGCTCGTCGCCGCGCAGAACCTGGGCCGGCAGTGGATTGGAATCGACATCTCACCAACGGCTTGCCGGGTAATGGCGAAACGGCTGCGCGACGTGTGCAAGCTACGCGAGGATGAGACCTACTGGCGGCACGGAAAAGGCTTCGTGGTGCGCGACCTGCCGTGGAACGAGAAACAGTTGCGCGAAATTCCGCCCTTCGAGTTCGAGAACTGGGCGGTGATTGCGCTTGGTGGGATTCCGAACAAGACGCAGGTCGGCGATATGGGCATTGATGGCCGCATTTATCCGTTATCGGCTGTGCCTCACAAAAGCGGCAAGGCAGCGGGGGAACTCGACTTCATGGACGATTGGTACCCCATCCAGGTGAAGCAGGGCGACAAGGTGGGCCGCCCCGACGTTGACATGTTCGAAGCCGCCATGATAAGGGCCAAGCGGAAGAAGGGCTTCTTCGTGGGCTTTGATTTCTCCCACGACGCACTGGCCGAAATCGGCGCGTTCTTCAAAGCTCAACACACCGTGATTGTGCCGCTCACCGTGCGCGAAATTCTGGATGAGCAAATCGCCCAAAAACTGGCGTAGCTCGGGGCGGGTGGACATTGGAGTACAACTCAGACCAAGGCGTTTTTACTCGTTTAACCGACGGACTCAGGTTAGCTCTGGCGAGGAAGTATCTGGATTGGGCGGAAATGCTTCCCGAGTTCAGGCGTGGTCCGATTTCACATCTTCAACGTATTCGGAAGTATCAACGAGAGAAAGCAATACGCTCTCTTGAATTGTCTCGTTTGCCAAAGGGCCTCAACTTTCGTTATCCACTTTGCATCCAGATGGAGCTTTTCCCGATCGAGAGCTTCGACACCCTTAATTCGGCAATTGCACGGCTCTTCCGGGATCGCAGCTCACTGGGTGGTAGACGAGAACTCATCCGTTCAACCAGCCCGAGCCTTTTTGCCGGCGGCTGCGTTCATGCAGGCGTTCTCGTTCGCGATTCGAAACCCCACTTTGTACCTACCGCAACAGTGAAGAACTTACCCCCCGAGGTGGAATACATCGTAGTCGATGTTTACAAGGCCTTGCCGTCCGCGTTTGTGGCATGTTTTTGCACATTTCTAAATGACCGTGCTACGGTGAATTTACATGAAGTCATGAACAGGACGTACCTACCTGCAGCTCGGTTTGACCGATGGGTTCCGTTTGGGCCGCTGGGCCCTGGGTTTAGCGAAACCCCTGCGGACCTGGTCAGAGAAGAGTCTGTCCTTGAAGAATTACTCCGGGTTCGAATTAGCTTAGAAGACGTCATAGGGCGATACTTTCAGGGGTATTTCTTAGGACAAGGCGAACGGCAGACGGCACGACTTCCTGCCATCGAGAGATTCGACCTGGTCGGTGTCCCTAGCGAGGGGGAAGAGTTCCGCTGGAGTTGGGGCGCCCCTCTCAGACTGGACCACGGAACGATAACCTTCGACGGCTACAGGGAAAACAAACAGATTTTCATTTTTTCCAGCGAAGGCCACTGCCGCCTGCCTGTGGCCCACCGTTTAATCGTGTTTCATGACGCTACCGAAGACCCGAGAGCGCAGGATGAGCTTCTGCACTCGCCAGCAGACGGACTGGTAGGCACAATCATTCAGGACATAGCTACCCTCGAGTTGCTAAAACAAATCATGCGGGCAGTGGAGGCCTTGCGCGTCAGAATCTATCGAAGGCTTGCGGGAGGATCTTTGTTGATGGGGTTTCACGAGGATATTCGTCTTCATCGCCACCTTCAGAAGGAATCCCTCCTTCTCAATCGGCTCGCGTTGGAATTGGCACAAGGTGAGAAGCTCTATGGGTCTGGACCTTGTCCGTTAGCGTCTTTCCAGCCGATCCACAAAAAGCGCAAGAGAGACCTTGGCAAGGAGTTTTCTGAAGGTATCCACTTCCAATTGGAAACAATCTCGCAACACGTCGAATTCGTTACGAAATCCTTTTCGGATTATGTCGCCACCCGAAATATGGGCTTGATGTATCGTCTGACGGTCGTCGCAACGCTAGCGACGATTCTGGCTCTCATCATTGCAACATGGTCCTGGATAACGGCCGCTTTTCATCGGCTAATGAACTTCTTTGGCAGTTGACCTTTACCCGCTTGACTCGCGCGCTGGGCGGCATTCTAATCTAGATGGTCGCTGCCACAGGTCTACTAATGATCTCGTTCCCGTTCAAAGATTCGTCGCGCAAGCTGCTTCTTCATTTTTGCCAGGGCGCCTTGGGCGGTGGCGATTTGCCGGGCGACTTGCTGAGGAGCGGTGCCACCGAATACATTTCTCCGCTTGACCGCGCTTTCGGGGGAAACTGCGACACGGCGCAGCTTTGAGTCCCAAGAGGGTATGAAGCGTTGTGCTTCGGCAGCGCCCAAATCGGCAAACGTCCGCTCGTGGCCCGCGCAGAAGCGCACGAGCTTTCCCACCTGCTCATGCGCCTCCGCGAACGGCACGCCGCGACGCACGAGTTCGTCGGCTAAATCCGTCGCGGTCAGAAAACCCTGAGCGGTAGCAGCTTTCATTCTTTCAGGGTAAATGCGCAGCGTCTGGGCGACGCGGGATGCAATCGTGAGGGCTTCGCGGGTGGTATCTACACTGGAAAACAATGCGCCTTTATCCTCCTGCAAATCGCGGTCATAGGCGAGAGGAAGTCCCTTAACCAGCGCCAGCATTCCCGTAAGCCGGCCGAGGACGGTCGCGGCTTTCCCCCGGATCAATTCCAACGCATCCGGGTTCTTTTTCTGGGGCATCAAGCTGCTGCCCGTGGCGTAGGCATCCGCCAGCTCCACAAAGCCGAATCCTGGAGAGGAGTAAATGATCAGGTCCTCAGCCCAGCGGCTAAGGTGAACCATCATGAGGGAGCAAGCGAAAAGAAGCTCCGCGACGAAGTCCCGGTCTGACGTAACGTCCAGGCTGTTGGATGCGGCCCGCGCGAATCCCAACGCGCGAGCCAGAAGCTCCCGGTCCAGCCGGTAGCCAGTCCCGGCCAGCGCTCCAGCCCCCATCGGCAGCTCGTCGGCGCGCTCCCGGCAGTCCTCGAGCCGGCCCGCATCGCGCCAGAACATTTGGAAATAGGCCAGCGCGTAATGAGCAAAAAGAATGGGCTGGGCAGGCTGGAGATGCGTGTAGCCCGGCATCACAACTCGAGTCTGGCGGCGAGCCTGCCCGAGCAAGGCTTCGAGCATATCCGCAAGAGCCCGCTCCAGCTCTCCGATCGCATCCTTGATGTACAGGCGAGCTTCCGTCGCCACCAGGTCGTTGCGGCTGCGGCCGGTGCGGAGTTTGCCGGCCAGGGGGCCGATTCGCCGCTCGAGCTGCGCCTCGACCCAGGTGTGGACGTCCTCGCTCGATTGTCCCTGGGCCCAATGGGGATTGCGCTCGATGCTGCGCCGGATTGCCTCCAGGCCCCGCGCCAGCCGGCGCGTTTCAGCGGGCTTGAACACACCCAGCCGGCCCAACTCCTTCACCCAGGCAAGGTTGACGCGCAGGTCGTAGCGAATGAAGCGCTGGTCCAGAGAGAAAGATTCGGAGAATTTCTCGAAGAGCGGGTCGCGGCGGCCGGTGAAGCGTCCTCCCCAAAGCTTCATCCCATTCTCCGTGTGGGTAGCGCAAACCTGCGAGGCCTGTCATTCTGATCCCGCAGTCGCGGGAGAAGAACCCCCGCAGTTCCGGAACTTATCAACTGCAGAGATTCTTCGCTTCGCTCAGAATGACAGACTCGTTCCGCCTTTTTCGGGAATGACCGGGGTTCAGCAAGGGACGGCAGTCCAAATGACACCACTACCTCCGCCCTGCGCGCTTCGCCTTCGCCGCCTTCTTCGCGGCGGCAAGGCGCAGCGGCAAGCCCAGGATGTTGATGAATCCCTCGGCATCTTTCTGGTTATAATCCGGGTTCATAACAAAGCTGCCGATGCTGGTGTCGTAAAGGGAATTGGGCGAATGGCGGTCAAGGATGCGCAGGTTCCCTTTGCAGAGCCCCATCTTGACCGTCCCCGAAACATTCCGTTGGGTCGTCTCGACAAAGCTATCGAGGGCTTCGCGGAGGGGCGTAAACCACAGCCCATAATAGAGCAATTCCGCATAGCGCAACGCCACGTGTTGCTTGTAGTGGTAAGTCTCGCGATCCAGGCAGAGCGATTCGAGTTCCTGGTGCGCCAGCATGATGAGCGTCCCCGCCGGAGTCTCGTAAGCGCCATGCGACTTGATTCCCACCAAGCGGTTTTCCACCAGGTCCGTGCGCCCCACACCATGCAGGCCGCCGAGGGCGTTCAAGGTCTCGACCAGGCGCACGGGGGCCAAGCGTTTCCCATTAACCGCGACCGGGACTCCCGCTTCAAAACCCAGCACCACTTCCGCCTCCCGCGCCGGGGCGTTCTGCGGTTTGCGGGTGAGTTTCCAGGCCTCGTCCGGGGGCTCCCCGAGTTTGGTTTCGAGTGGTCCGCCTTCGTGGCTCGAGTGCCACAAGTTCTGATCGCGGCTGTAAAGCTCATCCTTGCTCACTGGCACCGGCACCTTGTGGCGACGCGCATACTCCAGCGCATCCTCACGCGACTTGATGGACCATTCCCGCCACGGCGCAATGACGCGCAGATGGGGCGCCAGAGCCTGGTACGCCAGCTCGAAACGCACCTGGTCATTTCCCTTGCCGGTGCATCCATGGGCCAGCGCGTCCGCTCCGCATTGGAGTGCAATCTCGACCTGCCGCTTGGCAAGCAAGGGTCTTGCCAGGGCGGTCCCCAGCAGATACTTGTTCTCGTAAATGGCCCCCGCTTGGACCGCCTTCCAAACGTAGCCGGTGACAAATTCCTCCCGGAGATCCTCGACGAAGACCTTCGAGGCTCCGCTACGCAGGGCCTTGCGGCGAAGCGCTGCGTAGTCATCGCCTTGGCCTACATCCCCGACCATGGCGATAACTTCGCAGCCATAATTCTCACGCAGCCAGGGGATGATGACGGAGGTATCCAGCCCCCCGGAGTAAGCAAGAACAGCCCGTTTAACGGGCTGGTTGGAATTCCGAGCAGAGGTCATCGGTTCTTTCTTTGGACTTCCTTTCTTCGATGTAGCGGCGATTTTACATCGCCAATTGACATCTCCAAATGCAGGCTTGATGTAGCGGCGATTTTACATCGCCAATTGACATCGCCAAACGGAGGCGGCGGAACCTGTCCCGATCTGATCGGGATGCCGCGATCTGGCGATGTAAAATCGCCGCTACCCACAGGCCCACCCTTTTCAAGCACCCACCAGCGCCAGGATTTTCTTCCGGAATTGCGCCGCCTCACGGGCGCTGGCAGTAGCCACAAAGACCGTGTCGTCGCCGGCAACCGTCCCCACAACCTCCGGCCAATCCTGCGCATCCAGCACGGCGGCGACCGCTTGGGCGTTGCCCGGGTACGTCTTGAGGACCACCAGGTTCGACGCCTGGCCCGCTTCTCGAAGAAACTCCTTGAGGATAACCTGCAAGGTGGGCTGGACAGAGGCAGGAGGCTCGGCAGCATCCGGCAGGCGGTAACCCGAACGCGTCTTGACCAGACCCAATTCCTCAATATCCCGCGACACCGTTGCCTGCGTCACCTGGATGCCACGCCGCGCCAGCTTTCGGCGCAACTCGTCTTGGGTCGCCGCCGGATCAGTACGGAGGAGGTTCAGGATTTGAGTGCGCCGGTAGAGATTGTCCATGTAAATTTATGCAGACGACTTATAAATATACCAAAACCTGTCACGCTGGACAAGAGGCGCAAAGACTCGCCGGCGCAGTGCGTTCCCAGCCTCCCCCACCCAGGCCTCCGAAGCTGTGGCACTATTGGCCATCGCACTATTGGCCGACTTCATCGCGCGGCGCGAAGAAAAGCAGATCCTTCTCCCCCAAGGCGGGATCAGGATGACATGTCATTCTGAGCGGAGCGCAGCGTAGCGAAGAATCTGCTTTTGGTTGCGGCCTATGGCCGCGCTGTGAAACAATTGAGGAAGGCCATATGCGGAGGACGATTATCCAATAACTTACGCTCTGCAAAACCGGCCCCCGCGGAATTATTTCACAGCTCCTCTGCCTAAGAACGCGGCAATGGCATATCCATTTTCTGGGGTTCGCCTTTGATGTGCGAAGTTTCGTTGCTGAGGACTTTCTCCAGCACCATGGTCATCTCCCCGCTGGACATCTTCACCATCCCGTAAGGAGAGACTTTGCTGGATATCCAGACGTCCACGGTCCCACGCGGCTCCGCCTTGCGGTAATGTTCACACTCAAGAGTGCCCGCCGGAACGGTGATGGTTTCCGACCCCACCATCTCTCCGGGGCTACTGTCACCTTGTTGGGGTGCCCTCTCGCGCTGTCCCATCCCCGGCATCATGCCCATAGGCATTTCCATTGGCGGACGGCCGGGCGACTGCATGATCATCCGCTTGATCTGGGGCTTGTCGCCGCCCAAGACCATGAGTTGCTTCATCACCATTTCCCCAGGCATCTCAGGATTTTGCGAGCGGATTTCCATCCAGTAGCCTGTGCTGCCTTCCACGTCCTCTTTGCCCACGATGACATAAGCAAAACTCATGGTGCGGTTTTGTGCGGTCATCTGGTACTGCGCTCCTGACCCGACCACCGGCTTGAATGCCCCCAGCATCCTGGGCATCAGCCGGCCCATGCCACCCCCCATGCTCTGGGTCCACCCGCAAGTAGCAAAGCCCAATGCCAAAGCAATGACCAGCGCTGCCATCTTGACTCAACTCATGACCTACCTCCTCTTCTGAACATCTGGATTGAACAGCTCTTGGTCCCGCCGCTCAAGTTTGTGATGCGAGCCAAGCACGCCTTACTCCCCGTGCCCGCCGTAAGCCATGAAATTCCCTTTCTTGAACTCTTCCCATTGCTCAGGCCGGTACTGGTCCTTGGGGATAAACTGTTTGGTTCGAAAAGCGATGCCCAGTTTCGTCTCCTCCACGTCCGCGCCCTTCTGTGGGAGAAAGTCAAAGACGCTGCGGTTTGCGCCATAATACGCACACAGCCAAACTCCATCGGAAGATTCCACCGCGTAGAGAGCGCACACCAAGGGTAAGGGCCGGGTTGCATCCACGGAGACTTTGACTTGCGCTTCAATGGTTTTCCCGCGCACGAACTGGGGAGCAACAGAGGAGACCGCTGGAGCAGTTGTCATTGTTTGCCTCGCTTAGCTATGGGTAGCGCGGACCTCCGCTTTTGAGGTCCGCGGCTCTTATGTGGTGATCGCCTTCCCGTATTGTATTCTAGCGCCGTGTCGCGTCTCCGGCCAGTACCATTTGGTACGCCGAAGGACCGCCGCCGTCCGCAGCGAATATTCACTGCCGTCCGGTCGAAGAAACTGCAGGGATTCTTCGGCCCCCAAAGAGCGGGGGCCTCAGAATGACATGGGGCTGGCTTTGTCATCCCCAAACGACCGATCGAGCACACGGAGCATCTCAGTGGCCTCATTGCGCGGCAATGTCGATGACCAGGAGCTGCCCATCCGTCTTCCACGTACCCCCGGTGGCAGTGAGTCCCTGGCTGAGCGGGTCAGGGCGCGTCACTAATCCTTCGGCGGCCACACGCCCGGTGACCCTGAGATCCGCGCCAACCTTCGTTCGCTCGGCGTCAAGGTCGGGGTCAATCGTATGGGACACGACTCCGGGACGAACGTCCAGGCCCGTGTCGTGAGTCGCTGCTCCAAGCCAGATTTCGCGGCCACGCGGAGTCGTGGCAGCCGTCCGCCACAGGCGCAAGTGGTGCCGCTTCAAAAAAGTGTTCAACATTTTCTCGAACGCCAGATCCTCACGGTGGCCAAATAGATAGAGGTCTGAAACAGGAGCCCGGCCAAACCCCTGATTGTCAGCCACGGCGCGCACCGTATTCCATACGACCTTACCCGTTTTCCTCTCAGCCTCACCCCAGCCCGCCTGGTTGAACACATCGCGAATTTCTGAGATGTTCCCGATCACGACAAGGTTCAGGGGATCGCCCGGCTTACCGTCCTCTCCTGAAGCTCGCTGCGGAGCGCCTTGCAGCATTCGCGCGACGGCGTCAGGCACCCCGAGGGGGAGTTGATTGAAGGAGCCGGAGGGAGGCATTTCAGCCAGACTCAGGGGCTTGTCGAGCACCAGCGTCAGGTCCGTCCCAGCCCCATAATTAATAGAGGTATCAGATTTTCCGAGAGCTTTCTGTTCATATTTAGAGAGCTCACTATCTTGTCCTGCCAACTTACCCATCGCGTCCTCGAGGTGGCTCACGGGCAAATCGCTGGCCAACACACCCTGTATGGTTCCATCCTGCAATACATTCTCACGCGCGTTCTCAACCTCAGAGATATGGCCTGCAAAAGTCACAGCCGGGTTACCTGGAATTATCAATTTGTCGAAGCGGATGAGCAAACGTGCGCGGTCAGTAGGGCTTGAGCTGGGTATCAACTTCTCAATCCGGCCCTGGACCTCGGCGCCCAGAGGGATCAGAATTCTGTTGGCGCTATCCACCTCGCGGATGATGCGGGCTTTGACGACGTCGTGAAGGTGCGACCCCGTGGTGCTTATGGGCCCCTCGAGGCGAAGGTAAAGCGCGTACTCCGCCGGAAGAGATTGGGACCCTGGCTTTGCCGCGGCCTCAGCCTGAAACAAAGTCAAGCATGTCACTGCACCGGCCAGCAGGAAAGTCCGTAATCGGAGGGTCAAACTGCGAAATGCACAGGACTTAGGTCGGAAAATGGGTTCCACTCTTCACCTCTATTGGATTTTGAGGGGACTTAGGAGAGGGGGGTTGCATCTGACTCTAGGGTATTGAATCATTGGGTCATTGAGTCATTGATTCATTGAAGAGCAACGCCACGGAGCGAGCCAATTCTGAGTTCTGAATTATGAATTGGTTTCCTGCTCCTACCGTGGGCTACTGCCTGCTGGCATCCCTTTACTGCTTTTCCCCAGCCCCCGTTTTTGCAGTAGGCAGTCAGCAGAAGGCAGTAGGCAGGCTCAATCCAAAATCTAAAATCCAAAATCTAAAATTCCCTCACTCCCCAATGAACAACGGCTTGAGGTGGCGGTCGAAAAGGTTTCCGGTCACATTTTTGGCTATGGTGGTCTCCATAGCGGACAGGAGATCCAGGTAACGAGTTCCCATTCTCGCGGCCACCTTAAAGCCCACATGGAGAAGTTGGCGGAGGCTGGTGTTGTAGGCCGAAGATTTTGGGTCGTGACGTAGGGCGGACACAAACTGTTCCGACGACCACCCCCCCACCAACTCCGGAGCGGGCAACTGGGCGGGATCGATGTCGATCACGGCGGCATAGGGCGCGCACAGCTCCTCGCGGTGGGAGTAGGCCTGGTCATAAATCTCTTTGGCCAAGTCCAGCCCCTCCCCGCCAGCTTCCGCCAGACCGATCAGCTCTTCCAACCAGGTAGTGCCCGCAGTCTTTAAATGCACACCCGCATCCAATTTCTTAAGTGTCCGGTGGATTGGCCCGTAGAGCGAGAACTTGTCGCTCCCGGAATGTACGCTGAGTTTCAGGTTACTGGACATCCCGTAATGCCGGACAGCAAATGCGATGGCGGCTACGTCATTTGAAAATTCTTCGGTGAATTTCGCCAGGTCGCCTACATAATCCACGCCCTTGTCGAAGCGGCCGCTAAATTTCGGCGCGATGGTCTGAATCGGAATCCCTTCCTCCGCCACCGCAGCAAGAACGATGAGCAGTTCCGCCGGAGTCTGAGGTGAGTCTGTCTCGTCCATCGACACTTCGGTAATGAATTGCCCCTTGCCCTTCTTCTCCTCAACACGGCGGTAAATCAGGCCCGCCTCCCGCACGGCCGCAAGGTACTTGTTCGCAACCTGGACCATGAAGTCGCGGTCGATGTGAAAAGGATGAGCAACACCAGGAATGAGCAGCTCTCCCAGCAATTCCGGATGACCTTCCACGAACGCCCGCAAGGGGGCGGCTTCGGAGGGTTGGCCAATCATATCCGCAACGTCGATGGTGAAGAAATCGCAAGCCTCCATGAAGTTGTCCACTGTCTTGAGATTGATGTGGTCTGCGTCCACGTGGTACGGCTTGGTCCAGCCCAGCGTTCTCACGGCTTCATCGGCCGCCGCTCGCGTGCTGGCA
>Ga0208821_1001046_pt1 | contig 17376 bp, 23 predicted proteins | sample June2015DPH_20_5_FD_184720 | JGI IMG/M metagenome (GOLD analysis project Ga0208821, IMG submission 184720) | Peatland microbial communities from SPRUCE experiment site at the Marcell Experimental Forest, Minnesota, USA - June2015DPH_20_40... | ecosystem: Environmental > Terrestrial > Soil >... | reverse complement strand
CCCAAGGAGATCGATGCTGAGGCGCACAACCTCGACATAAGCGACCACTACCCGCTCGAGTTCTACCGCGCTACGCTAGGCTTTGAAGACCCGAAGCGCGTTCACATTGCGACCGTGGCGTCTCGGTTGGGCACAGACGCCGAGTACACCGGCTTCGGGTTTACCCATAAATCCTCGTCGATCTCGCTCGGTCCCTTGAACAGCACCTACAAGGTGCTCGAATCGATGATGGATAAGATGGAGGCCCAGCTTGAGCTCGCTCGTCGCATACGGGCGGTAGACCAGCGCGACGTCGCAGAGCGCGTTATCAAGACGCATTTCCTTCCCGATCTGATTGGCAATCTTAGGGCGTTCTCACGCCAGAAGGTGCGATGCGTGAAATGTAATTACAAGGTACGGCGGCCGCCCATCAGCGGCAACTGTCCAAAATGCGGCGGTAAGATCGTGCTCACCGTTCACGAAGGCACGGTGACAAAGTATATGGCACGCTCGATCCAGATTGCCAACGACTATGGCGTCTCAAAGTACACGCGTCAACGGCTTATGCTCCTTGAGATGTCGGTCGACTCTCTGTTTGAGAGCGATGCGTCAAAACAGATGGGTCTTGTCGACTTCATGTAGAGGGGACAGCCCCTGTCACGGGACCGTGCGTATCCTCACAACGCGACGGACATTTGACGCACAATGCCGCCTCATAAACGGCTGTCCGTAACACGCCTCGGATCACAATGAGTAGATAAGTATGGTGGACATTCCCAAACTGGTACTAAACACTGGTCTCCAGTTCTTGCGCTCGCCCGAAGGCCCCATTGACTGGAGGCAAGTCGCACAAAATGCGGCAAACGTCGGCGACGCTGAAAGGCGGACCTACGAAGAGAAACGACGGCTTCTGCCGGCCTATGAAACCTTCGTGAGCGAACCAACGCCCCAGATCATTGAGTTAACAGGACTTCACGCGCCAAGCGTTCGCGAGGTACGGGTCTTCGACCGATATGACTGGATCGATATGAACATCACGGCGTTCGAAGACCAGCTCGCCCCGCTGGAAAAAGCGCTCGTGACGCAAAAAACGGGTTCGCTGATAAGCAAAGGCGTATACAAGTCGAATCAGGTCATCTCGACGGTCGGTCTCGGGTTTCTCCTCGGCTACCTCGCAAAGAAAGTACTCGGCCAGTATGACCCGAGCCTTTTCGGTCGCGAAATTGTAAGTGGGCAGATCTATTTTGTGGAGCCTAACATCGAAATGGTCGAGCGCCAACTCTCGTTTTCACGAGATGACTTTAGACGGTGGATCGCCATCCACGAAGTCACCCACGCCGTCGTCTTCGAGTCAGTGCCGTGGCTCAAGGGCCACCTAAATCAGCTTCTCAAACGGTACTTGGAGGCGACCAACGACGGGCTCACATCAGAGGGGCTCCAGTCGCGGGCCCGTGCGGTCGCGAGCCATTACGCACGGCGGAGACAGCTCTCGATTATGCACGCGGCTCTCTCGAGCGAGCAGATAGGACTCATCAATCAGATTCAAGCTCTAATGAGCGTAATCGAGGGCTATTCGGATTTTGTCATGGACAGGATCGGCAAAGAGATGCTCGCCACGTACAATTACATGAAGCGTGAGTTTGAACTCCGTAGAAGGCGCAAAAGCGGGAGAGAGATGCTCTTTGAGCGCGCAACGGGACTCGGCTTGAAGATGGAGCAGTATGTTCTAGGAGAACGATTCGTTTCGCACATCGCAGCGAATCGAGGGATCGAATTCGTCAACCGGGTGTGGCGCTCTCCGCACGATGTGCCGACGCTTGATGAGGTAGCCCGGCCTGAAAAGTGGATCACTCGGGAAGAAAACGCGACATAAGAGATGAACGAGCTAAACCGAAATGCAGTGCTAGGGATGAACGAGTACGGGGCGTTCAGTCCCTTCCAGATCACCACGGCGTTCGTCACGTGAGCGGAACTTCTCCCGCTTTGCATAGAAATCCGCACGTTCGATAAGCCCGCGAAAAGTCTCACTTACCATGGATCTTCACCGAATAAGCCGACGTAGCTATGATGGATAAGCGCATGGCAAGAGCGCCGTGAAAGTAATGGCACTCACGTCCGCGATGGTCCGTGGCCTGACTTGATGAGAGCCCGGGGGGTATTCTGCCGTTTTCGTCCGCTCACCCGTTCAGAAATCCCGTGAAAGGAATTTTTACGCCTTTGGAGCTTCTTAATTGGCGCCATTCGCCCGGAGCGGAGAATACCTCCACGTAGGGCAGGATAACATTAAATAGCATGCAACGTGACCATTTAACGAGTGGCGTGCCTCAGAAACTACCGTCAAAGGATTTGCTGCAGTGGGATCAGACGCTCTTCAAGGATGAGCGCTATTTTGAATTAGACTACATTCCAGAGCACTTCTCTCATCGAGAGACGCAGATGCGCGCGCTCACGATCGCCGCCCGACCGGCACTGCGGGGTGTGCGGCCAATCAACTGTCTGTGTTCAGGGCCTCACGGCACCGGAAAGACCACGGCCGTACTGAAGGTATTCGAAGAGATCGAAAACTACACCGACAGCGTCGTGCCGGTTTACGTAAACTGTCAGATCGATGCGACTCGATTTGCGATATTCTCAGAGATTTATAAGAAACTCTTCAAGTATACGCCGCCGGACTCGGGGGTTTCATTCAAGCGCGTCTTCAAGAAGATTACCAAATATCTCATCGATCAGGAAAAGGTGCTCATTGTCGCGCTTGATGATATTAACTATCTGTTCTATGAGAACACGGTAAATAAAGTCTTGTATGCGCTCCTGCGGGCTCACGAGGTGTCAGCGGAGGTCAAGGTGGGGGTCATTGCAATATCAAGCGACCTGTCCGTTGAGATGTCAAAGGTGCTCGATCCACGCGTGATGTCGGTCTTTCTTCCCGAGGAGATATACTTCCCGCTGTACAAGCGTGCCGAGGTGCGCGACATACTGGAAGACCGCGTGCGGCACGGATTCCATGCAAACGTGGTACCGGACGACGTGCTCGAGATGGTCGTTGATCTTGTGGAGGAGTCAAGTGACCTGCGGGTCGGTATCGACCTCCTAAGAAAAACGGGGGTGCGGGCGGAGATAAGCGCTCGAAAATATATCGCCGCAGACGACGTGGTGCACTCACACGAAAAATCGCGCCTCGTACACCTCACGTACTCCATACACTCGTTGCGCGCAGAAGAGCGAGACCTCCTCAAACTGATCGCAGAGCAGGAGGCAAAGATAAAGGCCGGGGACCTCTACAAGAAGTTCAACGAAGAGACGCATCTCGGCTACACGCGATTTTATGACATTATCTCAAAGCTTGATTCAATTCGACTCATTAATACCGATTTTACAGGGAGAGGAACACGCGGGCGAACGCGAGAGATTCAACTCAGGTACGAGCCGGAGGATGTCTTCAGCGTGCTTGCCGGGATGGATACGTGATGCCCGCTGCAAAAGATGACAGAATTGACGCACTCATCCAAGAGGTTCGCGAGCTCAAGAGCGATGTTAAAGAGCTCCGTATGCTCATCACGTATGAACTCTTAAAAACAGAACAGCACCGATCACGCGGCAGGTTTAACGATACGCTCCTCTCGTTCGCCAAACAAGCTCTCAAAGCGGCCGTCGAACAGCTTGCTGACTTCGAGGGCAAAACTGACACCCGCGCCCGGGACAGGCCACGACCGACCAAAGTGCCGGTAAAATCGCGCAAAGATGTGCGAAAGCCTATGGTAGACGTCGACAAGGAGATCGCAATTCTGAAAAATGAGATGGCCACGAGCTTGCGGGACGCCGCGAAAGACATTGAAGACGAGCACGCAGAAGACGAGAGAGAGAATACGGAGTAACCCATGTTGCTTGCGCTCTTCGGTGAGTACCAAACGGATGATGAAGCGGACAAGGAGCCTACCTGGCAGGAATTCGAGGAACAGGTCCGCGACGTACTCGAGTGCGCCGGTTTCTCAACGGATTTCCGGAAGGTCTTCGTGGCAGCCGGAAGGCGCTACGAAATCGATGTAGTCGCTCACCGCTTCGATACCACAGTGCTCATCGATGCCAAGCGGTACGGCAAAGCTCGGCTCCGAAGCTCATCTATCAGGGCACAAGCGCGAAAACACCTCGCGCGTTGCAGCGAATTTGACCGGGCGTTTTCCGTCAGCAGTGTGCCCGTCATCGTGAGTTGGATAGACGACGCGCTTCTTAGTGAGGGCGGTTGTTTCATCGTTCCTTTCGACAAGCTTGAGGATTTTGTCGTTCACCTCGAACGCTACGTCGATTCGAGTGCCGAGCTCAACGCGCGTGATTCCATAATCGATAATATCAATGAAAACGGCATCTTTTAATCGATGCCATTCATAAAGGCAATATTTTAAGGCCCATAAATGCATCTCTATTATGAAACTGACGACGCCGAGGGTGGGTTCTCGAACCCGAGGTACGAAAGACGTTGAGGGACATCGATGAAAGCGTGCATTATGTGCGGTGGCGCCGGGACCAGGCTCAGACCGTTGACGTTCGAACGACCGAAGCCGAGCATCCCGCTGCTCAACAAACCGTCCGTCGGCCACCTCGTCGAACATCTTTCAGCAAACGGCTTCAATGACATCGTTATCACACTCGGGTACCTAGGCCGCAATATTGAGGAGTACCTCGAAGACGGTGCAAAATTTGGGGTGGAAATACGCTATATTCGCGAGAGGAAGAAGCTCGGCACGGCCGGGAGCGTCAGGAACGCTGAGAACGCCCTTGATGGCGGACCATTTCTCGTCGTCGGGGGGGATCACGTGATGGACTTCAACCTTCGCGAGTTCTATCAGTTCCACCGAAAGAACGACAGCGTGCTCACGGTAGGAGTAATGTCCATCGATGACCCACGGGAGTACGGCATCCTCGACATCGACGTCAACAATCGCGTCCATCGGTTCAGAGAAAAGCCGAGCTCAGGCGAGATATTCAGCAACCTCGCAAGCACGGGGATCTACATGTGCGATCCGGAACTCTTCAGCCACATCCCCAAGCAGCGATTTGACTTTGCCAAGGATCTTTTCCCGAAGCTGTTGAGTTCACACGAACCCATGTCGGCGTGGATGGCGCGCGGCCACTGGACCGACATTGGAAACGCGACGGCGTACCGGCAAGCGTCGAGATGGCTGCTCGACAATCTGCGCGGAACGGAGCTCTCTGGGCGCTTCAATATCAAAGACGCGCGCTTGAACGGCCCCGCGACAATCGGCACCGACGTTTGCATTGGCTCAAACTCCGCCATCGTTGGTCCCGTGGTGATCGGCGCGAACACCACCGTTGGCGATAATGTTTTGATTAGCCCCTATACGACGATCGGCTCCAACTGCGACATCGCCGACGACACCTCAGTGCTTTCTGGTATCATCTACAATGATGTGAAGATCGGTGCTCATACGTCCGTCTCGGGTTCGGTCGTCGACAACGGCACGAGAATAGGGGATCATTGCGTTCTCGAAAACAATACGGTCATTGGTCCACGAGTCCTTGTGTACGACTTCGTCACCGTACACTCGGGCGTTTCTATCTGGCCTGAGGTCGTAATAGATGGTGGCGACGTGTACAAAGACGTGTTGAACCCCGCTTACGACACGCACAAGGACGGATCGTGACGAGAGACTGCGCGGTTGCCGTGCACCACGAAGCAAAAGGTGGAATGGAAACATGCTCGATATTCAAAACTTGCACGTAGACGTTGATGGCAAGAGCATACTGAAGGGACTGGACCTTAGCATCAACGAAGGAGAGACCCACGCGCTTTTCGGTCAAAACGGCTCAGGGAAAACCACGCTTGTGCTCACCATTATGGGATTCCCAGGCTACCGCGTAACCGATGGGCGGATCCTGTTTAAGAAGAAAGACATTACCCATTTGCCCATTAACGAGCGGGCACGCCTCGGAATCGGGCTCTCGTTTCAACACCCGCCGGCCATCCATGGGGTGAAGCTGAAGGACTTGACCGAGATTGCCGCGCAACACGGTAATCGCGCCTTTAACACCGAAGAAGTCGCCGAGACCATTCATATCCCGCCGGATTTTCTCACGCGTGACGTCAATCTCGGGTTCTCGGGCGGAGAGGTGAAGCGCACGGAGTTGTTGCAGCTCCTCGCGCAAAACCCCGACCTCGTGCTGCTCGACGAGCCCGATTCGGGCGTCGACCTCGAAAATATTGCGCTCGTCGGAGAGACGATAAACAAGCTGCTCGACCGGGACAAACGCTCGCGCGGGCGACGTAAGGCGGGGCTCATCATCACGCACGCCGGAGGCATCTTAAAGATCGTGCAGGCGGACAAGGCGCACGTGCTCGTTGACGGTCAAATCGCGTGTTCGGGCAACCCGGGTGAACTCCTCAACGATATCTGCGAGCTCGGTTATGAGGAGTGTGTAAAATGTCCAAGGTAGATGAACTGACTGAACGCGCCGAAAAGGCTCGCGAGAAGAAGGCGGCTTACGGTCCCGACATACCGCTTGAGAGTTACACGTCGAAGGCCCCGGCCCACGAGAAAGTGCAGACGCTTAAGATGCTGCCCACAAATTACCAGAACCAGTCGCTCGGCGTCGGAGTCGATGCGAGTGAAGATGAGCGATCAGGCTCGTTTTTTCAGCTCGATACGAGCGTCGTCTACTCCAAGACATCGGCACCGAACGTCGAAGTGCTCAGTGTGACCGAAGCGCTCGACAAGTACGACTGGCTCAAGGACTACTGGTGGAAAGCCGTGGCGGTTGACGCTGACAAGTACACCGCTCAGGCGGCTCTTGAGTTCAGCAACGGCTACTTCATCAGGGCAAAGGCAGGCGCGAAGACTATCCTGCCAATTCAGGCGTGCATGTTTCTGGCTCAAGAGAGCCTGTCACAAAACGTGCACAACATCATCATCGCTGAGAAGGGCTCGGAACTGCACATAATAACAGGCTGCAGAACCGCAGACGAACTCTCCCACGGCATTCACGTCGGAGTTTCTGAGTTCTTCATCAAGGAGGGCGCCACTTGCTCCTTCACGATGATACATAACTGGGGCCCTGAAGTAGCCGTTCGCCCGAGGAGCGGCTCCATCATCGAGAAAGATGCTACGTTTATCAGCAACTACGTCTGCCTGAAGCCCGTTAAAAGCCTGCAGATGTACCCCGTGTTCCGCTGCGTCGGCGAGAACGCCACCGCGTTGTCATACTCACTGCTCTACGCGGCAGACGGTTCGCATATGGACGTCGGTGCGCGAGTGATCCTGGAAGCAGCGCAGTGCAAGGCAGACGTCATCGCACGAACGATCACGAATGGCGGCGAGATCATCTCACGTGGAAATCTGACCGGACTCCACCCTGATGTGAAAGGACATCTCGAGTGCCGTGGACTGCTTCTGGGAGATCACGGAAGGATTTTTGCGGTGCCCGAGCTCGACGGAGCGGTGCCCGGCGTCGACATGTCGCACGAAGCGGCCGTCGGAAAAATCGCAGAGGAGGAGATAACCTACCTCATGACGCGGGGGCTCAGCGAAGACGAGGCCACCTCTGCCATCGTTCGCGGCTTCTTGGACGTCGAGATCAAAGGCGTGCCGCCGGTGTTACAAGAAGAAATGCGCCGCGCGGTGCACACGACTGAGGGCATCGGCCTATAGCGTGCTGCAAAAACGCGCAAAAAGAACAAGGACGCCGTCGACAGCGGGCTTCGTGGCAGCTGCACGGCTATTCCTTCAGATTTACGTAATAAAGCATACGCCGATCGATCCGTTTGATCCAGCGCGCCTGGTAGATAGAGACGTAGAGCGTGTTGTTACCGACGCGGATGGAGATATCAGTCTCTTTAGGCAGGCTTATAGATATAGGAAGAATAAGGGCGCCCGAACACGTCGTGGTGACTCTAAAATCCTTACGTTGCTCTTTGATATAGGTGGCAACGGCTTCGTCAACTTCGATGTCTTCTAGACTCATCCTTAGTTCAATCTAGGGTGTTGATCCGAATATGAATATATATATATGCATCGACCGGTTGCCACAGTTCTACGTCCTGCCGTTTCTCGGCCGCCGCGTCGCTTGGCCACGAGTCCGGCTCGTGTGAAGCCATTTGAGTAACTTAATAAACCACTTCTGACTCACTGTCAATGATGATTGGCAGCTATGTGACCAGTTGCTTGGCGTGCACGATACGGAGCAACCTCATGCTGATGGTAGAGCAAGAAGGCGGGTACTGGGCCGGTCGATGGATACTCCCAGGAGGCAAGCTGGAACTTGGCGAGGGCCTGGAAGATTGCGCTGCGCGTGAATGTTACGAGGAAACGCACGTGAAAGTCGCCATCGCTCGGCAGGTGAAGGCGTACGTATCGTATGACCCCAACACCGAGTGGGACAAACAAGTGCTGCTCATTTGTTTCGAAGCAGAGTATTTGAGCGGATTTCCACACGTGGGGCAGGGCGTAACCGGCGCGAAATGGATCGAAATCGACAAAATCAAAGAGATGAACTGGCGCAACCGCACCGTGCCCGACATCATCCTCCGGATGATTACTGACACGTTAGGGTCCAGCGACGTCGAACACGTGTAGTCTCATCACGAAACGATTTTGTGACCCTAATTCGCGCTTAGTCAGGAACTAGTACCATCGCCGCACGAGGGCGCTGGACGAGGACGGATTTTCGACAGGTCGCGCCAGCTTTAATCAAGCTTGCGACAAAGAGCTCTCGGGGCTATATATCGACTGAATCTTACTACTTCTTTATTGCTTTAATGAATTCTTCAATGGGTATCGCAGGCATGCTGATTATCTGGACGGTTCCGCGGGCTCCGAGCTCGACTGAGGCTTTTACTATAGTCTCGTTATCAGGCGCTTCCACAAGGTTCACAAAGTCGTACGGCCCCACGACGGCGTGCTGAGATATGACCTTGACTTGCATCGCTTCCATCTCTCGATCGACTTCCTCGATGCGATTGGGTCGCTCCCGTACCGTCTTCCTGCCTTCAGTAGTGAGCTTGGACAAAAGAATGTACTTCGGCATCAAACCACCTCCCTCTGCAAGCTTCGCGTGAGAGGGCTTCTGTCTTTCCCCACAAATAGTTTGAAGCGTCGCTTTCTTGGCTGATGCACGGCTTAAGTAGGCAAAAACAAGCTCCAAACTCGCATCTTCGAGAATCTAGCACGTTGTCCGAAGTGGATGATACGGCTGGATCTACACGTTCGCAGGACAGACCGGCTGTTGCTCGAATTATCGGCTATTAAAGTTCCACGAGCTCATACGAGCTTGTTCCGAGTCCGATCTCTTCCCCATACGTGATCTGTATCGATCCTTGTGTCTCGCTCCAGACGCCTTTGAACTTGTCCTGCCCAGGCTGCAGATTGTTGACAAGGCGAGTGCCTGGTAAGCCTTGCTGCTGATTCACCAAGTCCAAGCTCGCAGCGTCAATGGCTACGGGATCGGTGGAGGCGAGAATCCCGACGTCGGGCACTATCGGCGCGTCACTCCAGGGAACACAATCGCAATCAGGCGTAATCTGCAAGAGGAAACTCAAGTACCCCACGCCCCGCTTACCCACGGTCGCGCCAAAGGCGTATTCGGTCAGCATCTCCATAAACTGTGGGAGATCATTCTGCCAGTCGAATCCAATGGAGGAGGTTGTGCACGCCATCATGCACTCGCCGCAGCCTACGCACAGATCGCGATTGATGCGCGACACGCCTCCTTCAATCGTGATGGCAGAGCGCGGGCATATCTCGACGCATACCCCGCACGCCGAGCACCCCTCCTCGTTGACGACCGGACTCATGCCTTTGTGTATGTCCATCTTTCCCGCGCTCGGAGCGCATCCCATCGCCAGATTCTTTATCGCGCCCCCGAATCCTGCCATTGCGTGTGCCTTGAAGTGCGTCATTACGATCATGCTCTGGGCCGAGACAACGTCACCTGCAATTTTGACCGTTTCGAAGTGCTTCTTGTCGATTCGAACGTCCTGGTAGTGGTCGCTGATGAGACCGTCAGAGATGATGAAGGGCGCCCCCAAGACTGCGTAGTCGAAGCCGTGCTCGAGTGCTGTGGCGAGGTGGTCGACCGCATTGTGCCGACTTCCAGAATAGAGCGTATTTGTATCGGTAACAAACGGCTTTCCGCCGCTCGCTTTTACCCGCTCGACGACTTGCCTCACGAACTCTGGGCGAAGGTGTGAATCGTTGCCGCGTTCGCCGACGTGAAGCTTGATAGCAGTTAACGCGTCAGCTTCGATCAGCGTGCCAAATTGCGCCTCATCAAAGAGCGTTCTCACTCGAGTGACCGCGCTTTCATCGGCGCTTCCAGCCTTCAGGCGCGCAAAATATACTGTGCTTGCCATTCTTCTCCCTCGGTTGCTTACGTAATCCCGCGATGTAACGTCCCGCCGTGATCTGCGGCGTTGCTAACGTTTGCAATCGTTTCCTGGCGCACTCCGGAGGTGAAAACGAAGTGACTGCCCTCCATTTGACGTTTCGCTGTTCAGCCCTGATCTCGCACAAGCGTGGCCCACCCGCCTATCTTGTCCAGCTTCTTCTTAAGTGGTAGTGGGTTATGGACGGCCTTTGCCCATATGACGTGCACCCCGTCCAGCGATTCGCCAACCTCTTTGCTGAGCGGCTCTGCCTCTCGTCCAAAAACAACGGCCACGGGGGTGCTGCGTGACAGCGCAGCAATCGTCGCGAGATATTGCAGGCCCGAGTCCTTGTGAATGAAGCCAAACGTGAGATCGACGTCGAACGTTCCCTCGGCCATCTGGTCGATGCACTTGTCGATGTTCATGTACGACTCGATGTATACTTTCTTCGGATCGGCGACTCTCATTAAGTTGACAGCGCTCGGTGTTCCGGCACAGATCACCTCAAACCCCTGCGCTTTCAACGTGTTCCCGATATATAGCGCGAGGCCGGTTTGCACCGGAACCTCGGGACACCCCAATAAGAGTAACGCCTTCATCACTATCGATACATGAATGTCGACCTCTGTATTATTCTTTTGCAGCGCAAAAAAGCTGATCAACCTGCTCCTTCTCGAGCCGGCTCATCGATACAGCACGCGAGACTACCTCGCGTCGCGGGTATTGTGGTGGACCGGCGGGAAAATGTCGACCAGATGGGCGTTGAAAGACGCGCGCACGATGACAAGTGGGACGGGCGCGCTAAAGCGCTAGATCCGTTATCTGCAGTTAACAACATTTCGCGAGGCCCCTCGTGGAGCAAGCAAATTGAAAGATGGATGAACTTCATCGATGAGAGGAGGATGTGGAATATCTTTCACTTGCGAGTTTAGGACTGCGAGGACTGCGTCAGATTTTCAAGTGCTATCGCGGCCTCAATACTGGCAGGTGTGCCAGAAACTTGTTACGTCTCGCTATGATGCTTGACATTTTTTATCTACCGCTTTTTCGTATTCAACTGCTTTCCGCAGAATTCATTTTAGAGACGATTAGAAACGTTGAAGCGTAATAGTGTTCCTCTGACGACGTAATGGATGGTAAATCACCTGATAAAAACGCGCCCGAAAGGATGGTGTGGGCTTTTGAGAGCGCTGAGCTGATACTGTACGGCGCAGTCGGGGTGTTGCTCGTTGTCATTGCTGTCCTCGCACTCGCTGCAGAAGTCGACAGCATACGTCAGTACTTGACCGGTAACCCGGTAATGGGACTAAGCTCCCTTATCGCCGCGATAATCGCGCTTGAGCTGCTGATGACGGTCGTCGGCTATATGAAGACCAGATCCATTAGCTTGGGGCTACTTCTCGGGGCAGCTCTCACGGCGATGGTACGGGAGATCATCATCTTCGCCTATCAGCCCACCAACTCACAATACTTTGTTCTCATCTTGCTTGCGACTGCGCTTCTCGTTGCGGCGGTCTACTTTGTCGGCGATAAAACGATTCACACATAGTTGCGCTCGTCGTGTCCGCGCGTTCGACCGCTTTTTGCGCTCGTTCGTACCCGACGTCGACAATTAGCCGTCTCATTCTTCATACACTTCGAGCGCAGACATCACAAGCTTTTCTGGATCGTGTTTGCACGCTCCTGTGATGACATATCTATGCTGCACGGACAGCTGTCGGAACTTCTTGGATGAAGTTTCGTGCCGAAAGTGCTCGCAAGCGACCTTGCAAACGCGATGCCGCAGGGAGAAACACTTATATCGCCCCCCGCTTTTTTTACGCCCGCAACACCACGAACGTTTCTCCTTACGGGCAGTGGTGCAGCAAACTGCCGGGGTCATTTCTGAGACTCCGGCCCTTTTAACACTAGTAGGCACGGGGTGACTCATAGGCGCGGGATATATAATATCGAGCATATAGGTTTGACGGAAAGATGCGTCTCTCACTGGGTCTAAAGCATTCAACGGCTTTGTTTTTTGTTTTCACCCGATAGAGCACTAGGATTATTGCCCCTCCCGCATGACTGGTGGCTATGACAAAAGCAGACGAGGCAGTTGCCCTCTTTCAGCAGGGGTTCACCTGTTCACAGGCCGTTCTTTCGGTCTTTGCAGATGACTTCGGGCTCGATCGGGATCTGGCACTTCGCATCTCGCAGGGATTTGGTGCCGGGATCGCTTACACGGATGATGTGTGCGGGGCTCTCGCCGGTGCGATCATGGTGATCGGGCTGCGATACGGGAGGATACGCGCTGATGACACCGCAGCGAAAGAAAAAACCTATGCGGTGGTGAATGAGTTTCTCCGGGAATTTGAAACGAGCCACGGGTCAGTAGCCTGCACCGGCCTGCTCGGGTACAACCTGTCAGACCCGCAACAGGTTGCGGAGGTGAAGAAGAGCAAAGTCGTGATGGCACGGTGTCCAGCGCTTGTCCGGGATGCCGTCAGACTCGTTGAAAAAGTAGTTTGATTTTCGCGGGTGGGGCGAGTGATACTGCGACCTTCGACGTGCAAAGAGTGTCACTGAGCCGCGCCGTACGCGCAAAAGAATACACCGTTCAACTTGCATTCGGCCCAAACCGGACAAGAAGGGCACACACATCCCTTTTTTTCAAGGGTCTTTTCGCTTCTACCTCGTGCGCAGAACAGTCCGCCCGCAAGACTGCTTTGATTGTACGTCGGACAGCGTTCTGTGTAGCACAAGCACTTCGCGTAGTTCTCATTCGTGTTTTCTACTCGCGGACGGTTCCTCTTGAACATGGGCCTCTATCTCTTCTTGTATTCTCTAAAAACTTAACTATTTCACAATGATCGACGCGAAAGACTGAAGCCGGCTCCGCATCATGATTCAGTGCGGTTGCGATTGAGTGAGCTCCTGAACACTGAGCAGCACGCTCGAGAATGGCAACCCGGGGCATGAAAATTGAAGTTACGCATATTAGGCCGCCTGCGTAGTGCCTGTGCTGGTAAGAAAAGGTGAGTGCGGCTATTTTGAGGTGAATGATGGAAGATAATCGTGGAGGACTCAAGACACTTATCGCGGTCCTGGCTGGCTTCGACAGCATTAAGAAGAACAACGATCTCGTTCAGGTATTCCACGAACTGTATGATAAAGGCGACAATCGAGAGACGTTGAGGGAGTTTCATTTTCTTTTCACGGGCGGCACATTCAACCGCGTCGTGCTGGGCGAGGCTGATCCAGAGCCGTTGCAGACCGAACGGTTGCAGCCGATGAGGGACGACGTGCGAGAGTTCCTATTGCAGGAGTGCGGCATCACCGTCCTCCCTGATCGAAAGAAGTGCGGCGTAACAATTCTTGCGAACACGATTGTGGAGCGCCAGTGCAGCATAGTGTGGTCGTTCCTAAGCCCGATTACAACGCACTGGCTGAGCCCTGAATATCGTGCGTTGAATCGACTGAGTGACCTTTGGGACGTTAAGCGCCTCGTGAACGCCGGTTCGGTGAAAGACTGGTTCACGAACGAAGCTGCACGAGACGTCAAAAGAAACCCCCAGAAGGCGCCGAAATCGCCGCTTAAGGTACGACTGGGCTCGCCCGAACGCGATGGCGCGTGGCCTGTCGCGGCACGAAGAAACGGAAACGCATACGACGAAGTAAGCATACCAAACCGCGCCCGCGACTCGGCGTTTTTTGCTCGGTTTGAAGACCAAACGATCGCACTTATCGCCCACGACGAGATGAAACAGCGCATGATCGATTTTGCCATTCAGTACGAGGATGAGCTTTGTAAGTTCAATCGTGTCTTGACAACTGGCCGTACGGGTGAAGAAGTCGAAAACGCCTGCAGAACGCTGCGCGACGGGGGGACCATCAGGCGATACCTGACTGGGCCCAAGGGCGGTGATATAGAGATCGCCACAGAGATTCTGTTCGATCGCTGCCACGTCGTGGTCTTCTTTATCGATCCATTGCGCCCTCACGCACACATTGACGACATAATGGTGGTTTTCGCGGCCTGCATGGCCGAGATTGAGGGTAATGATGTGAGGCTCCTCACCAATGAACTGCATGCACGAGAATGGATGGAGGAGGCCGTTCGACGTCACAGATGATCGAGCGGCGCTAGCAGTGTTCACGCGAACGGCGCCGGCAGTGTGACCCAAACTTCGGCGCTCGGACTTCACTTCGTCTCACGAATGCGTGCGGGAAAAACGCAGACTGAATGATGCGCGAGACTACGCCGCTAGCGACGCAACGCTCCGCAGCAGCCCACGAGGAAGTATTTAAACTGGGAGTGCCAAAGCTAAGAGCTACGTCCTAGTGAAACCACTGCGAGAAGCAGCGCCTACAATGCCGGATCCGATTACTCACCTCATTGTTGCTACTTCGCTGCTCTGGGTGTTTTGGGACAAAAAGTACCGAAACTATGTCCTTCTGTTGGCCCCCCTGGCGGTGTTTCCGGATTTAGATCATTTGGTGCCGCCTTTCCACCGTCTACTTTTGCACAACGTCTTCATCCTCGTGCCCACCATCGGCATTGCGTTGTACGCGCGCTTCCGGGCAAAGAATGAAGTTTTATTTAACGTGGCACTGATCGCGACCTTCTACCTGCTTTCACACCTGTTGCTTGACCTGTTCACGGGCGCTGGCGTGCCTCTGTTCTATCCGCTTTCAACGACCACCTTTGGCTTCACGTACGAGTTAATCATTGCCCACGGCTCTCTGGTACTAGTTCCTGAGCACCCCGCCTTATTCGTGCAAAGCGAAGTGCTCGGCATCGCGGTGACGTCCCTGGCGCTGGCCGTGATTATATTCGTCAAGAACCGGCTGCCCTTCCAAAAAGACGTTTCGCACGCCGCCCAAGCTTATGGTTAATCAACCTCGCGAGCTGTTCGCACGCACGCTCACTTTTATCGACAGGCGCAGCACGCGTTGTCAGAGTTTAAGCTTCGTAGTCAGAAGCGATCGAGCAAGAGCAAGCCGAGCGTCGCTCGTTGAACGTGGTGCTGCGTGTCGAGCTCAACTGTAAGCGGCTACGATAAAAAAGTTGACCAAAAGTAGACCAAAACTTTACAATATATTCAGGACAGTCTACCGCGGTTCAGACTTACAAATGCTAGAGGGATGCCACGATTGAGTTTTGCTATCTATCTGATTTTTTAATATTTTGCACATAATTAAGCTGCTGCCGTTGCTGTTGACGGCAACCAACAATTCAGAGACGGACGTCTCTTACAAATCACACACGCAGGTCGATGCTAGTGCCTCACGGCAAATCGATGGCAGCTTACCCGGAAACACGACGAATAGACTCCGTGGCGCCGAGCGTGAACGGCTGCGTGAATGACGCAAAAGCAACTGCCTGATGTCGTGCCATCAAGGCAGTAGCTCCGCGCCTGCTCACTCGATCGAGACTGCTCGATGTTGGTGCGTCAATTGAGGGTGCTTGCTTTCTGTGCTCGTGCTCACGGTTGTGGCTGTGGCTGTGGAAATGGCTGTGGAGATGGCTGTGGCTGTGGAGATGGCTGTGGCTGTGGAAATGGCTGTGGCTGTGGAAATGGCTGTGGCAATGGAATTGACCTCTTTAATCCGCTTGATTTTCGAAAATGATGTCGCCAACGCGCTTTCGTGCCTCGTCGAGCAGGTCCTCAATTTGCTTAGCCTTAGCGTCGTCGAGGTAGGTGCAGTTTGAAAAAATGGTGCCAGCGAGCGAAGCAACGCGCTTGCCGATTCCAGGGAGTGAATTCCAATTGGGTTGCCCCTGGCTTGCCGCGAGCTGATCGATCCGCTCACGGTTTTCTTCAACGCACTTTTTGCCCTCCTCGGTAAGCGCGTACACCTTCTTGTTTTCGTGTTCGCTCGAGCTTACGTAGCCCTGGTCCTCAAGGAGCTGCAGTGTCGGGTAGACCGCTGCAGGACTCGGCGCGCGGCCGTGCTTGTTTTCGATAACTTTGATGATTTCGTAGCCGTTGAGAGGCTGTTCTTGCAGGGCGAGTAGGACGAGATGTTTCAAGTGTCCCTGTTCGTGTCTTGGGTGTTTGAACCAAGCTTTGTATAAATCTGGTATGTTATGCCATGGTCCACACGGGTTCTGATACGTTTTGTAGCTCATTTAATCCTCCGATATATCTAAAGATATATTATAAGATATTCTCATATTTAAGAGTTTCGCTGAGTGAACCGCAGCGACCTAACACTTCCAACGCGGAGCTTCAAAAGCGCACCCCGCAGCGTTCAACCCGATACGAGCTTTGCGTTGCCACGTCGGAGCGGGTAGCGCCCCGAATCGTCGTAACGGGCAAACGCCGACCTCACCCGGCCACCGGAGACCGGTGCGAGACTAGATATCCGACTAGCGACTAGTATACTTGTCGCACAGGTGCGGACACGGAGAGAGGAAATGAGCGAAACTGCACGCGATACGCTCGATGGGACAAACGCTGATGCACCGATCGAAGTACAGAGAACGTGCGAAAAGCCGGTAAGCCCCAACTGCGAATGCACGGCGTTGTACACCGTTATCTTGCCTGACGACGCCATGACCGTTCCGTGCTGTGAGCAGTGCAAAGACGAGTACGTTAAGCGCGCGAATGCTCAGGACGTGCCTGTAACGGTCCGTGCTGGCACTCGTATAGAAGCGGGCCCGATGGCCCCGCGCTGGCAGCAAAGGGTCAGGCAACGCATCACCTCGTGGAGCGGGCGGCAGCGGCAGTGGCTGGCACTCGTGATTGTCGTGCTTCTGCTGCTCATCGCCGCGGCGGAGGTTTTTTTGAGGCTGGCCTTCAGCTAAAAAATGATCGGATACGCCACGCTCTCCCCTAACACGGGCGTGAACATTGCCAGCCGGGTAAGTACCCCCCCTCGCGTGAGCATTCAAGAGTCTACTGGTGGCAGGCAGCCGCGATCGAGGCGCAGCGAGACCCCCGCCGACGGTCGACAACGACAAGTAAAACAAGGAGATTCCGTATAGTGGTTTATTAAGCGTTTTTCACTCATCGGTTCCAGTGGAGGCGTTTGAGGCG
>Ga0208821_1001042_pt1 | contig 17401 bp, 16 predicted proteins | sample June2015DPH_20_5_FD_184720 | JGI IMG/M metagenome (GOLD analysis project Ga0208821, IMG submission 184720) | Peatland microbial communities from SPRUCE experiment site at the Marcell Experimental Forest, Minnesota, USA - June2015DPH_20_40... | ecosystem: Environmental > Terrestrial > Soil >... | reverse complement strand
CATTTACACCGACGAGCGCCTGCTGAAGGACTTGCTCAAAGACCTCTCCCTCGAGCAGGCGATTAACGTGGCAATGCTTCCGGGGATTGTGGGCCGCTCGCTGGCCATGCCGGACATCCACCAAGGGTACGGATTTCCAATCGGCGGCGTTGCGGCTACCCTGCCGGAAGAGGGCGGCGTGATCTCACCGGGTGGCGTGGGATTTGATATCAACTGTGGCGTGCGGCTGCTTGCCAGTACGCTGACGCTCGACGAGGTTCGGCCGAAGATCAAGGAGCTGGTGAACCAGCTCTTCCGCGACATTCCCTCGGGCGTAGGCCAAAGCGGGAATATCCGGCTCTCTTACCAGGAGCTCGACAGGTTGCTCAAGGACGGCGCCGCTTGGATGGTCGAGCACAGTTACGGCAGGCCGGAAGACCTGGACACTTGCGAGGAGAATGGCGCCATCGACGACGCCGACCCCACAGCGGTCAGTGACCGGGCGAAAAAGCGCGGGCTGCCGCAAGTGGGAACGCTCGGTTCGGGGAACCATTTTGTGGAAGTTCAGTATGTGGAGCACATCTTCGACCCGGCGGTCGCTCAGACGTTGGGGCTTTACCAAAACGAAATCCTGATCATGATCCATTCCGGCTCACGCGGCCTGGGTCACCAGGTTTGCACCGATTACCTTCGCGATATGGATGCGGATATGCGCCGCTATGGCATCGAGCTGCCCGACCGGCAACTGGCGTGTGTTCCAGTACACTCGAAGGAGGGGCAGGAATACCTTGCGGCGATGCGGGCCTCGGCGAACTTTGCCTGGGCCAACCGCCAGGGCATCACCCACTTTGCGCGCCTGGCGTTCCAGCGTATCTTCGGCCAGCAGGAAGAACTGCGGGTTGTGTACGACGTCTGCCACAACATCGCGAAACTGGAACGCCATCAGGTGAACGGGCGGGAACGCGAAGTGATGGTCCACCGCAAAGGGGCCACGCGGGCGTTTCCCGCGGGGCGGCCGGAAGTGCCGGACGTCTACAAGTCCTGCGGCCAGCCGGTGCTCATACCCGGCTCCATGGGGACGGCATCCTACGTTCTGGTGGGCGCCGAGGGAGCGATGAAGGAGACCTTCGGCACCACCTGCCATGGGGCGGGCCGCGTGATGAGCCGCACGGCGGCGAAGAAATCCCCCTTCGCGCAAGACGCCCGGCAGAGGCTGGAAGAACAGGGCATCATAGTGCGAGCCGAGACCCGCGACGGCATCAGGGAGGAAATCCCCGAAGCCTATAAAGACGTGGACGTGGTTATTGACGTGGTCCACAACGCAGGATTGGCCAAGCGAGTGGCGAGACTGAAGCCCATTGGGGTGATCAAAGGATGATTGCCTGCTGCTGAGCCAGGATGGCCGGAGACCGCTATCCGTGATGTCAGAAACGGAGCGCATCGCAAAGTGGGTGTGCTCTCTCCCAAGGGGAGAGGGTGGCCCGCGGCGGCGCTTTCACCAGCCGTCGCGGGCCGGGTGAGGGGTTAGTTGCGGGGCGAGGACGGACCAGACAGGCTCGGCCCAGGCTGCTCAACGGAAACGAGTAATGCGTCGAGTTTGGGGAGAGGAGCATCTACGATATGAGAGTCATTCAGGTGCCAATGGACGAGGAACTCCTCAACGCGGTGAACGAGCGGGCGAAATCACGGCGTTCAACACGTGCAGCCCTTATTCGCGCGGCCTGCGAGGAGTACTTGCACAGGCTTGACCAACAAGCGCTCGACAGGAAGTACGTGGAAGGATACCGGCGCAAACCCGAAAGTCCCTCGGTTGGAAAGCTAGGCGAAAAAATGGCTGGGGAGGTCTGGCCCAAGGAGGCTTGGGATGAGGCGTGGTGAGATATGGTGGGCTCAATTCGCCGGCCCCGCTGCCCGCCGGCCCGTCCTTCTTCTCACCCGGAACGCGGCCTACGCTGTGCGAACCTCGGTTACCGTCGCTCCCCTGACGACAACCATCCGGGATATTCCGGTTGAGGTCTGCCTCGGGTCTGAGCATGGCCTGCCGCGAGAGTGCGTGGTTAACCTCGACGAGGTTCAGACCATCCGAAAAGAACGACTCATCCGCGTTTTGACCACACTCTCCCCCGAAGTCATGCTGCAAGTGGATCAAGCCCTGAAATTTGCGCTCGGCCTGCATTAAACAGGCGTTGACCAGCCTGCGCCCATTCCTTCACCTGCTGCGCGAAGTATTTGTGAAGGCCGCCCGGCTCGATAAGCGCGAGTTGTTCCTCAATGAAAAGGAAGGGGGGCGACCCAACGGATCGCCCCTGACCCAGGTTGTGCTGACGCAGTCCTGAAGGACTCTACTTTTCCGATCCTCCGCCGAGCTGTTGAGCCAAATAATTCTGCAAGCCGAGCTGCTCGATGAGACCGAGCTGTTCCTCGAAGAAATCGACGTGGCCTTCTTCCTCGGTGAGAATTTCCTTGAGGAAATCGGCCGTGCCGTTGTCACCCGCCTTGCGACATGTGGTGATGCTCTCGTTGTAATCATTCACCGCGCCCTGCTCCAGGGCCAAGTCGTTCTCAAGCTGCTGTTTCACGTCCTTCCCGATATTGAGTTTGGGCAGCTCGCTCAGGCTCGGCATTCCCTCAAGAAAGAGGATGCGCTCGACGAGCTTCTCAGCGTGCCCCATCTCATTGATGGATAATTTCTTGATGTGCTTGCTCAGCCGCTCGTAACCCCAGTTCTCGCACATTTCGTTGTGCAAGAAGTATTGGCTGATGGCCCCCAATTCTTCCTTCAGCATCTCCTGCAAAACCTTTAAGACTTCCGATTTTCCTTTCATACGTCTCCTCTCCTCGATAGATTAGTGCCGTCCTTATCCTATAAAGATTACCACAGGTGCCGCCCAAAAAACTCTGGATGCGGCAATACCGCCCGCGAACCGGAGACGAAGCAAGACCCCTCAGGACCCGGTCGAATGGTGCGAGTTCTCATCCTTCTCGCGGACATGGGCCAGCAGCTTGCGCACACTGTTGGCAAGCTGCGCGACTTCGCCTTCCCCTTCCACGTCAAACTCAATAGCGTAATTTCCCGCCGCCGCGCGATCGACTGCGGCCTTGAGAGCCACCAGCGGCTTCACCACCGTGCGCGGCAAGACAAAGCTTACCCAGACGCTCAAGAGGATCGTCAAAGCGGAGACAATGCACAGCACCCACTCCGCCCGCCGGACCAAGAGACGCGCCCTGTCATGATCCCGCTCGACTCGCCTCCAGCTTCGCGTCTCCAGGTCGGTTGATTCCTGCACAATCGCGTCGCTGGACGTACGCAGGTCGGCGGAGATCTGGTGGAAAGCTGGGTCCTCGGCCTCCAGCGTGGTTGCCACCTGCGCGTCAAGTGAGCCCACGTGGTTGTGCAGTTCTTCCACCAGCTTGGCGCGGTTGGCGTGGCTCGCGCCCTTCAGAAGCTCATTCAGGTCTCGGGTGTAGGCCCGAACCACCTCACGGAGGTGCTCGGCAGGGGCCTCCGTGACTTCCCCCCGGCGCGCCACGGCGTCCGCCATGCGCCGCTGATAGAATTGAGCCTGCGACTGGATATATTCGAGGGTGCTGCGCTCTTCTGGCTGCAACTGGCGGCACGTATCGACAATCTGCTGCATCCTGGACAGCGCCTGGCGATTCGATTCCAGTTCCGCCGGGTCATAGACGAGGAAGTAATTCCGTTCCATCCTGCGAGCCTCCAGCATTTCCAGGGAGATTCGTTCCGCCAGCGTGGCCATGGGCGTATCCACACTGACGATGCGATCCACAATCGAACCCATCGCGAAAAGGTAGTAAACCGCCAGAAGAATGACCGGGACCAGAATCAAGCGTACCAGCGCCAGGCTGTAAGCCACCCGGCGGCGTAAGGAAGTGCCGCGTGCAAAAACCTTGAACGGTTTCCGGACTGCCCAGCTTATTCTCGGTTCTACGGCCATATGTCAGGGCACGCCAAAGCGTTTCGTCTTCAACTCGATTTAACTATATTGAGTGAAATATTACTCCAAAATTGAATTCACGGGCGTAATTTCTCTTGACCGTGGGAAAGAAAGTGCATGGGACCGACTGCTGGTGGAAAAGGGATCGAAGATGGAACTTTCGGGCCCAGCGACACGTATTGCACATTGGAGATGACCCCAACACGGGAGGCCAAACCATGTTCTGCCCACAGTGTGGAAGAGAGTATGTCGAGCGAGTCAACTTCTGTTGCCAATGCGGGGCGGCGTTGTTCACGCCTCCCACGTCCCGAAAACCTCTCCAGCGCTCGCGGGTCAACCGGAAGATAGCAGGCGTGTGTGCGGGGTTCGCAGTATACCTGGAGCTGGACCCCACCCTGGTTCGGATTTTGTGGGTCATGCTGGTGATCTTCGGCGGCTGTGGCCTGCTTGGCTACATCGTTGCCTGGATCATTATGCCCGAGGAGCCGCTCTCGCAGGTCAGCCCTGCCTCAGCGTCGGGGGTTTCCCCGCAAGCTGCGCCCAACCGTTAGCATCCCACCTCCGAGGCCTGCTTCAGAAGTCCATTGGTCAGACTCCCCTCCTCACGTGAGGAGGGGGCGAGGGGGTGGTGCTGACCCAGGTCATCCCCTGATCGCCCCAATTGCAGCGTGAATTATGAACGGGGCAGCAAACGTGGTTGTACCTTGCGCCATGTATCGTGCGATCCTGAGTCCGGCGCCACACAGGATACCGCCCATACTCTCGAACGGTCTCCTACATGCGATCAAATTCTCCACGGGCGCGCGCGCCTGAACGTTGTGGACCGGATTGAACACAAATCCAAACAGAAATTGTTTTTGCGGGTTTCCGCCGTCAACGGTAAGCTGTTCTCTATGGATTCCTTTTTGCCGACTTTGACTGTCGACTGTCGACTGTCGACTGTTGACTGCAGTTCCACTCGCCCTCGAGTTTGGATTCAAAAGCACCTTGCGCGGCTTCTCGCCATTTTCGTGGTTGCGTTCTTGTGCCTGGCCATGCCTGCGCCGCTCGTCTCTGCTCCGAGTGGGCGTTCGAAGCAGCAGGCCTCCCCGGCGCTCGACGCGCGCCTCGATGAAATCCTTCGCTCCAGTGATGCCTCCCGCGGCTTTTGGGGCATCGAGGTGGGGGAGCTTCCGAGCGGAAGAATTCTCTTCAGCCGTGACGCGCAACACCTTTTCCACCCTGCCTCAAATATGAAGTTGTTTACCACGGCGGCGGCGCTCGAAAAGCTCGGCCCGGGTTTCGTTTTCCGCACCACAGTGGAAAGCGAATCCGGACCGGATGCTCAGGGACGCGTGAAAAACCTTTACCTGGTTGGGAAAGGAGATCCCAGTTTTTGCGAAGACGTTTTGCCGGCTCTTCTGAAATCGGGTGAGGCGAAAAACCATCCTTGCCCGACCCTCCAGAAACTGGCGGAGCAGATAAGGGCACACGGAGTGCTTGAAATCACCGGGGCTCTGGTAGCGGACGACAGTTATTTCCTTTGGGAGCCCTACATCCACGGATGGACTGCTGAGGACCTGTTATGGGGCTATGGGGCGACGGTCTCAGCTCTGGCCTTGAATGCCAACGCTCTGCAACTCCGAATCAAGCCGGGATTGAAGGTCGGCGACCGCGCGCAGATTCGGCTTGAGCCTCTGACGGACTATTACCAGGTCAATAACAGTCTGGAAACCAGCGGGGCGGGAACCGAGAGGCGCTTGTGGGTCGAACGCGGGCTGGATTCCATGCGACTAGACGTTTGGGGGCAGATCCCCCTCGACGCCGGTGAGACTACCGAACGGGTGGCGATCGCTCGTCCGCCGCAGTTGGTGGGCGAACTTTTCCGCCAGGCGCTCGAAGACGCCGGCATTGTGGTTCGAGGCGGTGTCGAGGTCCACTATGTCACACGCTTGGAGGCAGCAATAGCCACTCATCCTCCTCTCCAACTTTCTCCGCGCCTGGTCTTGGCAGAGCATGACTCCCAGCCACTCCGGGAGATCGTGAAGGCGACCAACAAGGAAAGCCAGAACCTTTTTGCGGAAATGCTTTTGCGCACACTCGGGCGCGAGGTGAAGCATCGTGGCGGCCTCGAGGACGGCTTGGAAGTACTCAGCGAATTTGCGCAGCAAGTTGGCGCAGCGCGGGGCGAGACGGTGTTTGCAGACGGCTCGGGGCTCTCGCGAGATGATTTGGTTGCACCAGACACGTTCGTAAAGCTGCTGATTCACATGGCGCGTGGGCAGGCTTTCGACATATTCCTGGATACCCTGCCGGTGGCCGGTGTGGACGGGACATTGGCTGGCCGCTTCAAAGGGACCCGGCTCGAGGGAAGAATCCACGCCAAGACTGGGACGCTCGAGCAGGTGAACGCCCTTTCCGGGTATATGGATCTGCCCTCTGGAAAGAGGCTTGTCTTCTCCATCATTGGGAATAGTCACCCCCTCAAGGAGCAACAGGGGGCAGCCACCCTCGACCAAATTGCCTTGGCCGTTTATGATTGGTTTGCACGGCGGAAAAAATAGGAAGACCTAACCGACTGATGGCCAGCGGGCTTTCAGCGGTAAGCTTCCTTGCGATGGAGGACTCGGATGATATGGACGGTATCCGGCTCCTCGGTAAAGCGGACGCGATAGTCACCCACGCGCAGGCGAAGCTCGATCGTCTCTCCCTGCAGGCGCTTAATGTCCCCCACACCCGTCCGCGCGAACCTGTGCAAGGCGGCGAAAATGCGCATGGCCATGTTTTGGTCCAGGCGGCGGACGTCCGCACGGGCCTGTTGGGAGAAGACGATTCTCTTCACGTGGGCTCTTTGGAATGCTCGAGATCGTTGACGGTCAGGCCGAAGTCAGCCAAGACTTCGTCAAAGGGAATCCCCGGGTGAAGCTGGAGCCATTCCTTGGCTTCGGCCACCGCACGGCGTTCCTCGTCAGTCTCGGGTTCGTCGTCAAGGGGCGCGTTGCTGATGGCGCGGGAAACGGGATCGAGCATAGCCTTGAGAAGGCCTGCGACGACGGCTAGTTGAGCGGGCGGCAGACGGTCGATCAACTCATGCGCCTGCTGCCTTTCGTTGGTCAGATCGGGCGACATCCAGGATCTCCTCGTCTTCATACAGTATCTTACCGTATTTGACGACTCAGTTAGAAGCCTGTTTTTGAAGATCACTTTGCCCTTGACAGGCTTTTGGCGCGGGTCGCAGATTAACGGAGATGAAAGTTGTAACGATCTTCGGAAGTTCACTTCCCGGCGAGGCGAGCCGCGCTTACGCCGAAGCGCGGCAATTGGGAAAGCTGTTGGCAGAGGCCGGGTTCGCCATCTGCAATGGCGGATACAGGGGATTAATGGAAGCCTCAGCGCGCGGGGCTCGAGAGGCAGGCGGGCACACCATCGGCGTCACGTGCGAGATTTGGTCTGGCAAGGCGAATCAGTGGATTGTAGAAGAGGTGCGCACAAGGTCGTTCTCGGAACGCATCATGACGCTGCTGGAGCGCGGGGACGCCTACGTTGTCCTCCCGGGGGGAACGGGAACACTGGCAGAATTGGCGCTGGCGTGGGAGATGATGAACAAGGCCAGCCTGTCGAGGACTGTGGGCGGAAGCAAGCCCCTGCTGGTGATGTCGCCCTACTGGCAGCCGGTCATCAATTGCCTTGAACAGGAAGGGCAACTCAACTCAACCCTCCGGGAATGGAGGTCACCGGCGATGGAAATCGTCACGCTGGTAACAGATGTGGAACAAGCGGTCGAATACTTGAAGAAGAACCGCCAACACGTCTCATTCTGAAGCCAACATCACGGCGATCAGGGGACGGCAAGCCGTCCCCCTACAAGCCGTAGGGGTAGGGCTTGCCCTACCCCCCGAGCCTGCGAATTCGATTTGAATAGCATGGTTGATAAAAACACAATCCCGGCGATTGTGCCCATGAGCGTGCGGCTTTGGCGTGGCATCAGGAAAGCCGCGCTATCCGTATTGTTCGCCGCCATTATGGTGATTCCTGGAGTCAGGCGGCTGCGTCGGAAAATCTGGGAATGGTCGGCGGTTCGAATCCTGGTGGCGGCGGTGGGGTGCTTGCTGGGCTGGCGATACAAGCATGCAAACGGCGGGATAGTGGATTTGGTTGTGGGCGTCGCGCTGATGGCTTTCGGCCTGCTGGTTCGCGCCAAGCCAGAAGCAAAGTCGGTAGACGCTCAGGCTCGCGAGCTCGACGCCCTCGTGGTCTTGAACGGGGGGGCGTTCATCCCCGCAGGAAATGAACGGCCCTCTCGCCTTGTCCGCATTTTCGTGAATCCCGACCGGCTATTTGTGGTTGACGAACAGGGGCACACTCTGGAGGAGATCCCACTAGTCCGGGTGCGCGAGTTGGCTGTGCTCTCAGTTCCCGTCTCAGAAGAGCCGGAACCTGAAGCACAAACCTGGGACCTTGCGATTACCTGGGAATCAAAAGACATGCGGACAGCCCGGTTCCGCTATGACGGCTTCTTCGCTGAGCACCTGGCTCGCGTCGCGGAAACCACAGTGCGAAATGTGCTGCGCAGAGAATTGCCGGTACTTAGGGAATAGGGAATAACGCTGAACGGTAAGGGGTAAGGACAGAGGGAAAAGGGTAAAGGGTAAAGGATAAAGGGTAAAGGATAAAGGGTGAGCGATAATAGGGAAAAACGTCACATAGCCTTTAACCTTTAACCTTCACACTTTACCCCTGTTCCCTATTCCCTGTTCCCTATCATGGTGTCGCCGGCGAGTCCCCAGAAATCGTTGGCGTAGTAGGACGAAAGCACATTCCCAAACAGATGGCAGATGCCATGGCAGTCGGGTATGTCCCCGTAGAGTTTCCGGCCTCGCGCGAAGACCTTCTTGAATGATCCTTCGCGCAGCAGATTCCCACCGATCTTCCTCAGCGGCTCGCAGGGGTAGAAAACATCGCCGTTGGGGTAGACGCGCGGAAACATGGTGGGGAAGCACTGGAAATCGCCGAACTCGAGCAGAGTACGAATGAGCTTGGGCGTGCCGTTGATGGGTTGAGCGCGCTCGCGGCGGCGCTGGACAATCTTCTCGACCAGGGCATGGTAGCAGGGGTTCTGCCGCAGGCGAAGATTGGGCAACTTCTCGTCCAGCGCGGTCTGGGTGGCGAAGACAAATCCCTGCTCGCCGCAAAAGTCCATGATGCGCTCGACCTCATCGATGTTCCATTCTTCGATGACCATGCTGATGGTGATGTCCGTCGGCCTGGGGAAGCGCGCTTTGGCCAGTCGCAAGTTCTCCAGCACCTTGCCGAGGACAGCAGGTTTGGACATGGGCTTGGTCGAATCCGCAGTCAAAGAATCCAGGCTGACAATCAGGCCGTGCAAGGAGTCGAATAACCCCTGCCGCTCGTGCAGGAGCGTGCCGTTGGTGATCAGCAACACGGAGCGAAACTTCAAGTCATTCCGCGCCGCGCGGGCCAGTTCCTCAATATCGTTACGCAACGTAGGCTCCCCGCCCGTGAAGAGGATCGAATCGGTTTCCTTGCGCATGATTCGAAGCAACCTAATGGTCTCGGCGGTCGGCAGTTCCTGGCTGAAGACGTCCGGCTCCTTTTGGGTGCAGTGGGTGCAGGCCAGATTGCATTTGTGCGTGACGTAGAGCACTGCGGCATAAGGCGCCACAACGTTGGTGCGTCGAATCTCACGGCGATAAAGGTTCTGGAAATAATGCTTGAAGTTCTTCAGCACAAACGGATAGCGTTGCAGCAATCCCCTCAGCAGCGTCAGCCCTTTTTCTTCCACACGCGCCTCGCCCATTGACGAGAAGCGTACACGAAGGCGCGGAGCCGCAGCAAGGATTTTGAAGCCAATGAGGTGGAAGTGGGGTCTAATTGCCTCCTGGCAGCCCTCAAGTGATTGCCGTCATTTCGGCACAAGCGCGCATCAGGGGACGGTCATTCCGGCACAGGCGGGCATCAAGGCACGGTCATTCCCGCGAAAGCGGGAATCCAGGTGTTGGGTGGACTCCTCCCGCTCGCGGTACAAGAGACTATTCGACGCTCGGGAGGTTAGCAGGTGGCCCTGCCAGATATGGTTTAAGTCTGGCCCGCCGAACCATCTGCTCCACTCCCTCGGACATGTTGATTGGAATTAGATTTATACCAGGATGTTGCAAGGGGAAAACCCTAAAGATTTCATCTGCAAATGCCTGACCTACCGTATCAAGACCGCTAAAATCGAACACTACAGTCTCGAACAGTTCAACTCTTGCGAGGAGCCGCTTAGCCTGTGACCGCGAGATGAGTTTGTCGTTTCCATACTGTGTCAGTTTCACCGGAACGACTGTTTTGGTGAATCCATAGTCTTCGCCTGAACTGTACTGGTTAAATATCTCGGTGCAAGTACGTGAGGTATGATTGCTGAGCCTCATGAATACGGCAGTTCCTGTTCCATCTTTAGTTTCAAGGAGCCAGTCTTCAGTATCACCTGCCTTATGGGTAAAAATACAATCTCCGGAGTGTATATTGAATGAATCAAACATACGAGAGGCGAAGAAAATACCCTCTCCCGTGTGGTGGTTCGGGTCTGTTGTGAGTTTTCCTTTTGCCAACTCCAAGAGCGCGTGGCGCTCGTCCAAAAGATTCAAGGCCTCCTGAATCTTCCTAAAAATCCCTATTCCTCGGTCTATGATGACGATTTCTGAAAACATAGCTGTTTTAGATATTCTAACGATAATAACAGGCGATCCAGAGTGATCCTTCGCGTTATTGAACATCTCTGTGAAACCATATTGCCAAATGTCCGACACGTTTTCTGGCTGCTGGCCGAGCACGGGCTTTATATCATTGGACCAGGCCACGTCTTCAGCTAAATCTGGGGTTACTTGGTAGATGTGATCCCATCGGATTAAGGGAGCAAGTTTATAAGAGTGGTTTCTTGTGGCCCCAGAATTATCCAGTGCTTTTCCTGAAGTAAGCTTGTGTAAATGCTTGTTGACCGCTTGCCGTGTGATCTTAAAGTGGTCTGCTGTGACCTTACTTATGTCATTTGGATGTTCCCCAACGTTCTCAATAATATAGCGTCTAATCTCCTCACCACGAGCCCGAATCCTCACCATTGGAAACCTCTCAATAGGACTTTGTCAACTTTATGATTGATATTGTCAACCTTAAAGAATATCATTGTCAACCTCGGGGGATGCTTTGTCAACTTTTTTGTTTTTGCAAAGGAAATAAAAGGGTTACGCTTCTTACCTTGAGGCATCCGGGAGGGCGAGGGTCGGAGGCAAGCGCCAAGATGGCAGGCACGATGCGGTTCTTGACGGGCCGATCGAGGCGTTTCAGTTCGCGCTCGGCCTGCGAGGTAATGCTGACCTTAAACATCAATTTCGCCCGCCGCGCGCAATTCCCTCACAACATCTTCGAACGGCCGACGGGGCTGGCCTTTGCTCTCACGGGCTGCGCGGCCCATCTCTAAGTCTTCCATCATTTCTTCATACTCTTCGATAGGGAGAATCACGGCAGTCTTGCGCCCCTCAGCATCGGTGACGAATTGAAGATTCTCCAGCACCGCTCGTTCTGCAAATCAAGTGCATCACGGGCCGGGCGCAGACAAACAGGACCAATGTCTTCGCCACCCGCGGGCTGGCTTTGGACAAGGGCCAAGGGGCGCTGGAAACGCCCCGCGGTCCTGGTTGTTGTATCGCAGACATCACAACATGATATCTGCCGCAGCCAGCTTACACGTCCGGTTCGACGAGGGGGGAGGCAATCGTGCTTTGGCATCGATCCTCTCCTCCTCCGCCGGCCATGCTTAGGGCTTCCAAACGAAGCCGTGATTGACGCCATTCGCGTCAACGTACCAGCCGGTGACCTCCCCATTAAGGTTGTTGGTCGACGGGCGCGTACCCTGGTAAACGCCGGTTCCGGCGCCCGCTGCGTCGAAATTGGCGAAGGAGCCATCGCGGAAGCGCTCGAAGCCGTGCATCACAGTGTACTCGTCATTGAATTCTCCCGTGACTTCTCCGAACAGATTGATCGCAAAAGCGGCGGTGCCTTCGCCTGGAGCTATGCTCGCCGATGGATCTTGGTAGGTGGCAAACGAGCCATCCGGGCGGCGCACGAAGACGTGAGCTACGCCGTTCGAGTCCAAGGAGTATCCCGTGATCACGCCCTCCGGGTTGATGCTCGCCGCGATGGTGCCCAGCCCGCCGCCGGTGGCCGCATCAGGCGCGTCGATAACCGTGATGTTGCCATCCGGCGCGCGCACGAAGCCGTGGTAAGTGTCGGCTGCGTCCACAAAGAGGCCAGTGACCATGCCCTTTGCGTTGAGGCAGGTTTCCTCGCAAGGGTAGGTGAAAACCGACCCAGACGGATCGAACGAACTGAATTTGTTTTGGCGCGACCGGACAAACCCGTGGTTCACACCGTCTCCGTCGATGTAGCTTCCAGCCGTCGTTCCTTCCAGGTTGATGTTAGTTGCCAAAGTGCCCTGCTGTGGGCCCGTACCCTCATCGGGGGAATCAAGGGTGACGAAGTGGCCGTTGGGGTATCGCAGGAAGCCGTGATAAACGTTGCTGGAGTCCTGGAACGTTCCCGCGATCACGCCCAGGTCGTTAATGGCATACGCCGCGGTGCCCTGGCCATTCTCCTCGCCCGCCCCGGGGTCAACAAAGGAAATGATGTGGCCGTCCGGAGTGCGCAGGAAGCCGCGCATCACGTTGTTCGTGTTTGGGTAGGTATAGGAATAGGTACCCACGACCACTCCCAGGTCATTATTGGCGAGAGGGGTGGTTCCACAACCTAAGAAACCCAGGAAAGCACTCGCGCACACGGGTGAGTATGCGGTGTCCGCGCCTGGAGCATCGAAAGGGATGATTTTCCCTTTTCTATTCTCAGCATTCACGGAAAGGCCCAGTCCCAGCGTGCAGAAGGCCAGGCAAAGGGCCAGCGCTCCCTTCCGGCCGGCTGCAGAGCAGAATTGTGCAAAAGCAAATCGATTCTTCATGATTGGCCAACCTCCTCTGATAATGTTTTTCTCCGGTACTGTCCCAGTGTCGTGTCCGAAAACCCCTGTATGTGCCAGTGGGGCTGTGAGTTGCGAGAAACTGCCTGGCGCAGAGCGAAGCTCTGCGGTCTTCGGGGATTAGAAACCCGCCCCATCGGCCTTTTTTCCCTTTCTTGGCTTCCACCTACTCATGCGCAGAAAAGGGGCGAAACCGATCATGGCGCGACCAATTTTTTGCCTCAAAAAACGGATGAAGCCCCGTAGGGCGGACTTCGCCATTCAGGTCCGCGGTTTGTTTGTGGGGGTGGGCGGAAAACCCTACAGAAAAGCGCGGCCTGCGTCACGCTCTGCCAGAAGCACAATGGTGGTAGAATAGCTCACCGAGGGTAGGCCCCAACTGAATAGGTGATTTATGGCCTCCGCGCACGAAGTGACGCGACTCTTGGGGGAATGGGCAAACGGCAGCCAGCAAGCCCTGGACCGGCTCACCCCGCTCGTGTACGGGGAATTGCGGCAGCTTGCCGCCAGCTACCTGCGCAAGGAGCGCCCGGACCATACGCTGCAACCCACGGCGCTAGTCCATGAGGCCTACCTTCGCCTGGTTGATCAGCAGAACCCGAGTTGGCAGGACCGGTCGCACTTCTTCGGGGTGGCGGCGCGCCTGATGCGCCAGATCCTGGTGGACCACGCGCGGCGGCGGCAGGCCGGCAAGCGCGGCGGGCACAACGTGTCGCTGGAAGACACGGTAAGCTTCGCTCGCGAACGAAGTGCGGACCTGGTAGCGCTCGATGACTCCCTGAGCGCCCTCGAAAAACTTGACCCCCGCAAATGCCGGGCGGTCGAGCTTCGTTATTTCGGAGGGCTCGCCATGGAGGAGATCGCCCGCACACTGGAGGTTTCCCCCATCACCGTCCGTCGTGATTTGAGGATGGCGGAAGCATGGCTTTACCAGCAAATGCGCAGCGGGTAGGTGCTCCGGTAGGTGCCCCTTGACGCCTGAACGGTGGGCCAAGATCGAGGCGTTGTTTCATCGCGCTCTGGAGTCCGCGCCGGAGGATCGTTCCCGCCTGCTCGAGGATTCCTGCGCGGGTGATCCCGAGCTGCGCCGCGAAGTCGAGTCGCTGCTTTCCGGCGCGCCCAGCGCAAACCGCTACCTCCGACAGGTCGTACGCGGGGCGGCCGATTCCATCGGTTTCCCTCTGGTGGGCCAGACGGTCTCTCACTACCACGTCCTGGCAGGGCTGGGCGGGGGCGGGATGGGCGTGGTCTACAAAGCCCAGGATTCCAAGCTGCCTCGCTTCGTGGCCCTCAAGTTCCTGCCCGAACATCTCGCCCAGGACCCCCAGGCGCTGGAGCGCTTCAAGCGGGAGGCGCGAGCCGCCTCCTCGCTGAATCATCCCAACATCTGCACCATTCACGACGTTGATGAGTACGCAGGCCAGCCCTTCATGGTGATGGAGTATCTGGAGGGCCGGACGCTGAAGGAACGGATTGCCACAGGGGCGCGCGGCGCGCGCTTGGGCGACCGGGGCGAACGCCCTTCGCCCGTGCCAGTAGACACGCTGCTGGAGATGGCCATTCAGGTTGCCGACGCGCTGGAGGCGGCGCACGCCAAGGGGATCGTCCATCGGGACATCAAGCCGGCGAATATCTTCGTAACCGCGCGCGGCCAACCCAAAGTTCTGGATTTCGGCCTGGCAAAGTTGACGCATACCCCCCACCCCTTGCTCCCCTCCCCAGCCGGGGAGGGGACCCAGGGGTGGAGTGACGGCGCTCCCGACACGCCCACTCCCTCCATCGAGTCCGAGCATCTCACCAGCCCGGGGATTGCTGTCGGTACCGTGGCCTACATGTCGCCGGAGCAGGCGCGCGGCGAAGAACTGGACGCCCGCACCGACCTGTTCAGCTTCGGCGCCGTGCTCTACGAGATGGCCACGGGTCGTCTGCCTTTCCCGGGCAACAGCTCGGCGGAAATTTTCGCCTCCATTTTGCACCAGGCTCCACTACCGCCGTTGCAACTCAATCCGCAGTTGCCCCCCGAGCTGGAGCGAATCATTAACAAGGCGCTCGAGAAAGACCGCGATCTGCGCTACCAGCATGCCTCCGATGTTCGAAGCGATTTGAAGCGCCTGAAGCGCGACAGCCATTCGGGGCGTAGCGCAGGCGTCCCGCCTGCGGTAGCTGGGGCGTCCCGCGCCAGCAAGGGAGGCGAAGAGCGCGGGCAGGATGCCCGTGGCACAGCGGGCGAGACGCCCGCGCCACAGCGTCACTGGCCACTGTGGCTGGCAGGATCGCTGGCGCTAATTCTGGCCGGGCTCGCATTGGCGCGGTTCTTGTGGCACCGAGTGGGAACTCCCCCGGAGCTAACCGAGCGACAGCTCACTGCCAATCCCCCCGGAGACCACGTGGTGGGCGTCGCCATTTCTCCGGACGGCAAATATGTGGCTTATGTAGACCAGACGGGAATCTACCTGCGCTCGATCGACTCCGGCGAGACTCGTGCCGTGTCTGTGCCCGCAGAGCTGGGGCGCCGAATCTTTAGCATCCTGTGGCTCCCCGAGGGCGGGAAGCTGCTCGCCAACGCGGCCAGTTCAGAGGGTTTCGACCTCTGGATGATTACCATACTGGGCGAGGCGGCGCCGCACTTGCTGTACCGCGATGGTGAACTCCCAGCGGTCTCACCGGATGGACGGCTGATAGCCTTCGCGAACGGCGAAAGTAGAACACCTGGCAAGGAAGTGCTAATAGGCAGCCTCAACGGCGAGGCGCCACGCAAGCTCGTCACAGCGCGAGCGGACCAAAACGTGCGTAGCCCAGCCTGGTCGCCCGATGGCCGCTGGATCGCCTATTTCAGGGATTGGAAGACCACACAGGGTTCCTGGAGCTCTGCCATCGAAGTCCGGCCTTCCGCCGGCGGCGGCGCGAAGACTCTGTTATCGGAATCGAGCTTGCCCATATGGAGCACGTTCGATTGCCCCGATTATGCAGGCTCATGCTTCGTCTGGGCGCCCGACTGGCGCCTGGTATTCGCGGTGAGTCAACCCTTGGAGTCCCCGACGACCCAACCAAAGGACGGCCTCTGGGCAGTCCAAGTGAAGCCGCACAAGGACCAAGCTGCCGGCAAACCTGAACGACTGACGCAAACAGGCGACTTTGCGCTCTATGATCTGACCATGACGGCAGACGGAAAGCGCCTGTCATTCCGTAAAGGACTCGAGTGGGACGATGTCTACCTGGCCGAGCTCGCGCCAAACGGCGCCAGTGTGAAAGCGCCCCGGCGTTTGACGCTCGATAACCGCGGTAGCCAGCTCAATAACTGGACGCGCGACAGCCAAGCCATCCTCTTTTCCTCCAACCGGAATGGGAAATTACAGGTCTTCAAACAGAATCTGAACGAAACCGTTGCCGAAGCCGTCGTGGGAAGCCCTGGCGACGATTATGGAGCTGGCCTAAGTCCGGATGGTTCTTGGATGCTGTATGTCGAATCGGCCCGCACCGCGCCCGGCGCACCTCCTGTTCCACACTGGCTGATGCGCCGGCCGGTTGGTGGAGGCTCGCCTGAGATAGTGCTCGAATACCCTGCCTCTGTGTCGCCGGAGGGGATCTGGTGCCCGCTGAATCCCGGCCCTCCTTGCGTGCTCGGCCAACGGGAAGGGAATCAACTCGTTTTCTACTCCCTTGATCCGGTCCGGGGCAAAGGGGAGCGGCTGGGAAAGATTGAAGTTTCGCCCGACCGGTTTCATAGCTGGAACGTGTCACCCGATGGTTCACGCCTCGTGCTGGTTGACGGTCATGAATACCATGCACGAATTGAAGCTCTGACACTCAAAGACCGGGCCTGGCATGAGCTTTCACTCGAGCCGGGGTGGGGAGATCTTCAATCGATAGCCTGGGCAGCAGATGGGAAGGGCTTCTTCGTAACCTCCTGGTTGCCGGACTCGTTCAACCTGCTGCACGTCACGCTCGCCGGTAAGGTGAATCCGTTACTGCGCAACGCCCATCGCCAATGGATGGTTAACCCCCTGCCGTCTCCCGACGGGAAGTATTTGGCCTTCCAGGCTCAGACGTGGGACCGCAATGTGTGGCTGCTTGAGGGTTTTTGAGCAGATGCGGTCCTAGATATGGTACGCCGCGTCGCGACCTTTGACCCGCAATCAACGCGACCAGGTTCACGGGACGCCTCGTACCAGAACTCCAATCGGTCTTGGTATGAGTAACGAGTAGTCGCCCAGTGTTTACCGATAGCTGGCGGCAACAGCGCTTCACACTAGTTTGGCTCGTATGCCGAGGCGGTTCCCCCAAGACGGTCCCGCCACGCCTCGGCCGCGGGTGGCGCATACGTCCCGACGGTTTGAAGCTGTGAAAAAATTATCGGGGGCGAGGATCCGCTCTCCCGCAGCACCATCGTTTTGCGGGTCCTATCGACCGCGGCTGTGATTGATTATGGCCACGACATTCGATTTCCTTTCCTCGGGTGGGG
>Ga0208821_1001041_pt1 | contig 17406 bp, 19 predicted proteins | sample June2015DPH_20_5_FD_184720 | JGI IMG/M metagenome (GOLD analysis project Ga0208821, IMG submission 184720) | Peatland microbial communities from SPRUCE experiment site at the Marcell Experimental Forest, Minnesota, USA - June2015DPH_20_40... | ecosystem: Environmental > Terrestrial > Soil >... | reverse complement strand
TCAGACCATACTTGGATTGACTTCTAAGGTAGGAGATTGGCCTACCTATGAAGGGTTATATAGCGGAGAATGGGAGCACCCGAATCCCTTAGAATAGGTAGTTGGATGCGTCAACCGGACAAGCATATAATAATATTCTTAAATCAAGAACTCTGGCGATGAAGTTCGCCTTTAAGCGTCCTCTTATTGAGACGGGACTGATAACTTCTACTGGGTGACTGGTAGAAGTTTTTTTATTTTGCAGACGAAGCGGACTGAGGAAAATGAATAAGGTGGTTCGTGAATTGGGAAAAGAAATTGAAGAATTGAGCCGAGTGCTTAAACTGTCAAAGGTCGTTCAGTACTTGAAGGATAGAGAGAAGGAGAAAGGTGGGTTCAGTTTCGCCCCTGAGCTTTATCCCGACATCGAAGATACCTATTATGCCGTGAGAACCTTGCTATTATTGAAGGTTGACATTGATCGAGATAAAACGGCGAACTATTTAAGAAGCATCGATTGGAAGGAAGTTGGTTTTCCAAGGGCCGTTTATATGCTTCTCCATATCCATCTATTATTGGATATAGAATTACCTCGCCAACTAATCGATCTATCCAGTAAGGACTGGTCTGGGCTCGCAATGCTTGACGTTCAGTATTTTTGGGACGAAATAGGGAAGCTTCTCGGCCGGGCCTTGAAAACATTACATTCCTCGTCTTCTTTCCAGTTTCAAACGAATGAAAGCTTGCAAACCCTCCGAAAAAAGGTCTCAATTTTATTGGACCGAGACATTAACTTTGATAGCCAACAAATGGTTCGATGGGTTCAATTAAGTCAAAATGGAGATGGAGGATTTGGATTTTATCCTGAGACCACTTCCTATATGGAAAACACTTATTGTGCCCTTGAGATTCTGTCAAGGCTCGGTTCTTCGCCTATGCAGATTGAACTCTGCCGGAAATATATTCTTAGCTGCCAGACTAAAGGTGGGGGGTTTGGTAGAGCTCCTGCCAGCTTTCCATTTATTGAAAGTACTTTCCACGCAGTGCTGGGCTTGCTCCTGTTGGGGGAAATGGACAAAAAAATTTGAAGGAGTTTTTTTATGGGTTTAGCATCAGGAGATGTACCCCTTGATTCTTTCATGCATACCTATCAAGCTCTGCTGTCCCGAATTCAGGAGATCTGCGATCAGTTTCATATTGTCTCGCTGAATCGCCAGATTGAAGCCTGCCAAAATCTTCTCCAACAAGATCAACTGATTGATGTGGCTATCCTGGGGCAGTTTAAGTCCGGGAAAAGTTCTTTTCTCAACAGCCTGATCGGAAAACCTATTCTTCCAGTTGGGGTCATCCCCGTCACCACTACGATCACCCGCCTGCAATATGGAGAAAGAGAGAGAGTCTTTGTCCGACATTTTGACGGCCAGCAGACCGAGGTGGACATCGGAGCGATTGAAGAATTTACCTCGGAGGCCCAAAACCCTGCCAACCGGAAAAATGTGGAGTTGGTCGACATAGAACTCCCTTCTTTGGAAAAGTACGCCGGGCTGCGCCTGGTGGACACCCCAGGCTTGGGGAGCATCTTTAGATCCCACATTGAGACCTCCGAGAATTGGCTTCCGGAGGTGGGAGCAGCTTTGCTGGCCATCAGCTCGGACCGCCCTTTGGGAGAAGATGACTTGCAGCTCATTCGGGATTTACGGAAGCATACCCCCAAAATTATTCTTCTCCTCACTAAGACCGATCTTCTCTCTTACGAGCAGCAAGAAGAAATCGTCCATTTTTTCCGGGCCGCACTGCAACGAGAGCTTCGAGAGGAATTCCCTATATTTCCTTACTCCATTCGCTCAGAGACCGAACGATGGAGAGAAAGGGTGGAGAGCGAAATCTTCCGCCCTCTCTCCGTAAACCGGCAGGACGAGTTTAACAAGATTCTTCGGCACAAGGTCCAGTCTCTTGCAAGGAGTTGCCTCAGCTACCTGGAGATTGCCTTAAAGACGTCCCTGCAGGTGGATCTTGACCGCGAGCAACTACGGAAGCAGGTTCTGGATGAAAAAATAAATTATGAATCGGTCCGTCAGGAAATTACACTCATTACCAGGGAATATTCCTCGGAAACCCGTGGGATCATCCAGAACTATCTGGAAAAATTTGACCAGCCTCAGCTTATGAGAAAGATGGCAACGATGTTGCTCAAGGAGATGCCTTCCTGGAAGGGAAATCTCTCGAAGCTTACTTCTCAGTATGAGAATTGGCTAAAGGAAACGATGGCCGAAGAGATCAGCCTTATCTCTAAGACTGAACACAAGCATTTTTTTGGAACTCTTAAGAAAGCCCATGCCGGTCTCTCCAGAACCCTCGAAGCTTTTAGGACTCTTTTGAACGGAAACATCGAGAAGGTGCTCGGGCTGAGGCTTGCAGAAGCGGAGTGGAAGATCGAGGTAGCCGAACCCAGTCAGCCGGACATCCGGATAGGCCGAACTTTCGACTTTCATCTCAACTTATTCTGGTTCCTGATCCCCATGTTTATTTTTCGGAGTCTCTTTGAGAGACATTATCTAAACCAGGTTCCGAACATCGTGGTGGTAAACATCTCCCGTCTGGCTGCTCAGTGGGAAGATCGGATCAACAAAGCCATCGAGGAGATGAAGAAGCAGGCGCTGAAGTATGTTCAGAGTGAGCTGGCTACGATCGAAGCCCTTCTATCCAGATCCCACGGCCAAACTGATGAGATTCGGCGAATGATAGAGGAGTTAAAGGAAATAGTAGAATAGACATTTCTTAATCCATACTTTTGAGGCAGAAGCGCTGGTCACCTCATACCCATCCCCACATTAGGAAGACCCACAATAGGAACACACCAACAGCCGTAGTGACCATCGTTATTGGCACACCAACCCGGAGGAAATCCATGAAGCGAAGCGGTGCTCTTTGCTGTGCCCCTTGTGCCACGATTACGTTCGCCACACTGCCGAAGAGAGTAAGATTTCCGGCAAAGGTACTGGCAAGAGCGAGTAGAAGCCAAACAAATTTCGGATTGCTCATCTGTGATACCCAATGACTCCCTATAAGCACAAAGGGCACATTGGAAAAAAGATTGCTTCCGATGACAGTGGCGATGCTGATTTGCGCAACGCTTCTGAATCGGATCACTGTACCCAAGTGGTTAATCCAGGTGTCTATCAGTTCACGGTCCGCCTTCACAAAGCCCTGCACGACTACAAACAGGCCGGCAAAAAATAGAAGCAGCGACCAGTCCACTGCTCCTAACGCCACTCGTGGGGGACGGTTTGCCCATATCAGCAACACTGTGGCTGCTGTCAGCGCGGCAGCGTCCATCGGCGCACCAACCAAGAAGGCTACAGTGAGTCCCCCGAGTGCACACACGCTCTTGATCGCGAGTCCGTGTTGTACTGGTCCCTTTGGGGTTGCCGTCTGCTGCCATTGCAGGGCCGCAGTTGCCAGCGACCGCCGATAAAGGATCTCAAGCATCAACCAGTTCACGGTCAGGCATATCAGGCCGACGGGTACCATGCGCAAAGCGAAAGCCGACCACCCCCAACCGGAAGCATGCCCGATGATGATATTCTGGGGGTTGCCTGTGAGCGTCATGACGCTACCGATGTTCGCACTGGTTGCCAGTGCAAGCAGAAAGGGAGTTGCAGGAATTCCTGCCTGTGCGGTCATTTCCAAGAGCAGAGGCGTAGCCAATAAGCAAACGGTGTCGTTCAGCATTACAGCTGACGCAATCCCCGAGCTGAAAACAATAAGGGCTAATAGCATATGGGGACCTCGGCAACGGTTCAATGCTTTGAGGGCCAGCCATGAAGGCAATCCACTTTGCATCAGGACCGCCAGCAGCACCATCATGCCAAACAAGACCGCCAATGTGCTGAGATCCAGAGCGACAGCTGCTTCGTGACGGGTCAGACACCCCGTCATCACCATTAACACCGCCCCCAAGAGAGCCGCTGTTGGACGATCCAGCTTGCGGGGGCTGTTTTCTCCCAACGAGATGAGTAAATAGGTCAATCCAAAAATGACGGTCGCCAGATGCACTCAGACGCCTCCTGTGCCGGTCAGACAGCGGGGTTGCTTATTTTCTATGATACTCAAGTCCCCTTCTTAAAGCAATGTCTCCAGGCAGTCCTGATACTACTATGCCAATACAGTATTTTGGGTCGGCTTAAGAATAAAATTGTGAATTCTATTGACGGGAGGGAAGAGTATAGATTAAAATACGGGGCAATTCATTTAAAGGAGGAAGATTTATGAAGATGAGAAATTTGTTTCCGATCCTGTTGTTGTTAGGGGTGGTTTTAGGAGCCAGTGGCCCGACGATGGCAGCAGAGGCTATTCTCAGAGATTATAATGCGGTGATCGTAAAGGACCTTGAAGTTCCTTCCGGTTCGCCAGCCCCTGAATCGACAGGGATGCAGATGGCTGAGAAGGCGGTTTATCAGATCAAAAGGTATAACGAGAAATATAAGCTCTTTGATACGATCGTTAAAGAGGGTGGAAAAGCAAGCAAAGAAAGCCTTTCCGGCAAAAAAGTGCTCCTGATACAGGGAGAGGTTAAGGAATACGCTCCTCCGTCGGTGGGGAAAAGAATAGGGCATTCCTTTATACCAGAGGTCGGAGGTCATCTCGGTTCTGCCTCCTTCGCTGCCCACTATAAGTTCATCGACAAGGAAAGCGGCAATGTCATCTATGAGACTGATCTGAGGACTTCATCTACGGGTGCAAATGATACAGTGGAGTATGCCATGGATAGAAACGGCGAGGCCTTAGCTAAATATGTTGTGAAGCTCAAAAAGTAGTCAGTCAATAAGAAGAGAGTCTGGGCTTTCAAAGTCTTAGGGGGGCAGGAATGCCCCCTTTTTTATTAGTTTATTAATATCGTCTTTCCCATTTTACCCTACCGTATTTTCTAGGTCTTCGCATTTCCGGGTTAGTAAATTGATTTATTTCCATAAAATGATTAATTTTAGGGGAGAGGTTAGATATGGACTTTGAACGATTTTTGGTTTTTAGTCTTGTCACTCTGGGATTGTTTTGTTCCTCTGTTTTCGATACGGGTTGTTCCTTCACGGGCGGGGTGCCCCCATCGAGCGGGAGTGGTTTTATTAGAAAGGAACTATTAGAATACAAAAGAATTGCCGTCCTGCCCTTTAAGGGTGACCCAAAAGGTGAAGCCTCTGACACTTTTGCCCAGGTCTTCCATAAAAAATCTCAAACAATAGTATCGGTTGAGCGAAAACAGGTCTTGGGAATTTTTGAAGAGCAAAGCTTATATGCCGACCAGTTAAGCGAAGCCACCAGAAGAGAGATCGGTAAGGCCTTCGGCGTCCAAGCCGTCGTCGTCGGGAATGTCTATTATCCAAGTATCCTTCGCTGGTTGTTGCAGGTTCAAATTATCGATGTTGAAACGGGGGAAGTCATGGGGCGTTCGATGGTGGAAATAAATTACGCGGGAGCAGAAGGGGTGAAAGAGGCATGCAGGATCGCGGTCCAAAACCTTACGCCAAGATAGGTAAGTAACACGACACCCTTCAAATTCATCTTGGCCCGCGTAACCAAAGCAAATCATCCGGTTGCAGGGCGGATTCTCACAGCCTATCAGCAGCAGCAAACCCCACCACAGCAAAGGTCATTGCCAGAAGGTTCATACCAACAACAATCATACAAAGCAGGAGCAGTGGTTTTTGCTTTTTTCGCATCTGTTTTTTTGCCAATTTTTTTCATTATAGACACCTTCCACACAACATAAAATTAATAACTAAACCTAAAAATTCAAGCCTAAAAGATAGGTGAGAGGACCGCCTGTTGAATTAATAGTGGATCAGGTGGAGGATGCCAGTAGCGTTGCTCAAAAGGTTCAGGATGTTCTGCAAGCGTCTTTTATCGTGGACGGCCACGAGATTTCTATCGGCGCCAGTATCGGGATTGCCATCTACCCCGATGACGGTAGAGATGTTGATTCTTTAGTGAGCCATGCCGACAAGGCAATGTATGAGGCGAAGCAAAGAAGGCATAATTCCTGCCCGTCCTTTCCTCAGGCCGTCACAGGTCAAGCCTCCGAATAACATCAAGGCCGCTATTTCAAAAGACCATCATGGGGTTCTCCGATGAAATCATGGGGGTCTGCGTTGGTTCTTCTCACCGATCTGGAGAGTGAGAGTTTTGAAAGAAGCACTCCTGCCAATTCCCATCGTCCGTCCGTTTCCAACTTAGAAGGCGGTTGTGTCAATCCTTGATAGAGCGAGCGCAAACAGCCTTTCGATAGTGTCTGTTCGAAAATGTGGGAAATTCCATGCGCCAGTGGAAATCTCTTCTGCAAAAGGTTAAAATTAATTTAAATTCAAATTGCTGAATGGCCGTGCCCCTGGACTCGCGTATTCTTGCGGCCTTAGCAGTGGTGACAGGTTAAGATACGACCCCTTCATCGACCTTGTCATTGGATAGAGAATGGAAAGGAGATAGAGATGGCGCTTAGAAAAGGAAGCGAATATATAGCCTCGCTCAAGTCTCTTGGACTGGAGGCTAATGTTATGGGCAAGGAAACCCAGGATTTGCCTGACCATCCATTGATCACACCCTCGGTCCGTGCTGTGGCGTCCACTTTCGACTGTGCGTATAATGATGAAACTCGAAGCCTCTTTCGGGTAAGGTCCTCCTTATCAGGGGAAGAGATTAATCGTTTCACCCATCTACACCAAAGCCCCGAGGACCTGATGAAAAAGGTGCTGATGCAAAGACACTGTGGGAACATCACGGCATGTTGTTTCCAACGATGTGTTGGCATGGATGCGGCCAATGCGGTCTTCAGTGTCACCTATGAATGCGATCAAGAGCATGATACGAATTACCATAAACGTTTTCGGAAGTATTGGACCGGAATTCAAATCGAGGATCTGGTGGTGGATGGGGCCATGACCGATCCAAAGGGTGATCGGGGCAAACGCCCGAAGGATCAATCCGATCCAGACCTTTTCTTGCGAGTGGTGGACCGAAAACGCGACGGAGTGATCGTGCGCGGTGCAAAGCTACATCAGACGGGCATGGTAAACTCCCATGAAATCATCGTCATGCCCACGACAAACCTGGTCCGGGGGGAGGAGGACTGGGCCATCTGTTTTGCCATTCCCACCAACACCAAGGGGATCAAGTACATTTACGGCCGACAGGTCAGCGACACACGAAAGCTGGAGGGAACAAGTCGGCTGGATGTCGGTAATCCTGCCTTCGGCGGTCAGGAGGTGATGACGGTTTTTGATGACGTGTTTGTTCCTAACGAGCGCGTATTTCTGAACGGTGAAATTGGCCTGTCCGGAAGGCTGGTGGAGCGTTTTGCGGCTTATCATCGCCAGAGTTACGGCGGATGCAAGGCTGGAGTTGGCGACATTCTCATCGGGGCGACGGCCTTGATCGCTCGCATGAACGGAGTGGAAAGCGCTTCCCACATCCGGGACAAGATTATCGAGATGATTCACCTTAATGAGACGATGTTTGCTTGCGGGATTGCTTGCTCGGCGTTAGGACATCAAACAAAGGCGGGAAACTACGAAGTGGATATGCTTCTGGCTAATGTCTGCAAACTTAACGTGACCCGGTTTCCGTTTGAGTTGGCCCGCTTAGCCACAGATATTGCAGGAGGGCTACTCGGAACGATGCCCTCGGCCCAAGACATGGATGATCCCGTAGCCGGGCCCTATATCAAGAAATACTTAGCCGCAGTCAAAGGGATCGATGTCGTTGATCGGATGAAGGTTTTGCGTTTAATCGAGAATATCGTTGCCGGCGCAGGGGCGGTCGCGTATCTGATTGAGTCTGTCCACGGCGCTGGATCCCCTATGGCCCAGCGCATCATGATCGGCCGTCAAGGAGAGATCGAAGGCAAAATCGATCGGGTGAAGGGCCTTTTGGATATCCGTTGAAGAAAACCGATTCCCCCGAATGATATCTTTCACTTCTCGTCGTTAAACAACGGATTCGATGTTGAGAATGTCAATAAAAAAAGGCAGAGCCACCTACGACCCTGCCTTTGCCCTCCTCCTATCAAACAGAGAGTTACTTTGGAATCTCCTTCCGGATTACAGAGAACGGAATCGGCCGAGAAATTCGACCCGTGTGGTCATCTATGGTTACCCGAATGGAAAAAATATCTTTGATCATTGAATCTTTAGCAAAAAAAATTATACCCCAGTTCATAATCGATTCTTGTGTTACTCTTTCAGGATCCTTTCTCCTTTCGGGCAGAACTCCGATCACCTGGTACTGCCCTGTTGAATCAAGCCAGTAGAATTCATAAGCCACCACGGTTCTTACCCTCCGTTCCATTTTTTAAACACGCTTCAGAGGTCAGCGGCGACCCTAAGCCTGAACGATTGACCGCCCATGATTTCTGGGTCAGCAACAAATAGTGACTAAGATCTGGAATAAGACAGCGATCATATAGAGAGCACTTATCGCCCAAATAGCAGGTACGGCCAACCTGAATTTACTGTGAAGGCATAATAGAATTAAGGGGACAGAGACAATGACAAATTTCCAAATCCAAAATCTATCCCCGTAGAGTTGGATGACAGAGGAGACAACGGGGTTCGTCTCCCATCCGCCATTCTCCAAAATGGTCATTGTCAACCATGCATCCAGCACATTGAATCCCACAATTAAAACGATTAGAAAAAGCAATCCCGAACCGTAACGGTCTATGTACCCACCCCTCTTCTCTTCTTCCTTTCTTCGGAAGCCCCTTCTTCGGCCCCTTACGGTAAACCCGCTTAGAGCAGGGGTGGGTTGTTTGCGCCGATCTTCAAGAATTCGTCTATCCAATTCTCTCAAAGAGAGACTCCGCTATGATTAATTCTGGAACGAAGCTTTTGCCAGGTCAGATCGTCTGGAGAGGGGCGGTTTTTATTTCAGATGATCCTCATTATTAATTCTTATTTTATGAAATGGGTGTAATTCATAACCTTCCAGATCAAAATACTCTTCCTGATACTGCATATTAGTTCTAATTGCCTGATTTTATTTCGCATTCTAACTCCTCGGTAGGGTATCCGTTCCCTTCCAAAAATGAGAATAACCCTTTCGATCACATTTGCCACCTCCAAGGCGATTGTCTTCCCAATTCTCTTTCTGAGCCAGTAATAGAGGGATATGTTTTTGTTAATCAGAAGGCTTCTCATTCGCTTCTCCATTGAGCATTAAATATGGATTCCCCTCCTTCGTTCTATCCCTGATCCTCCGCGATAATAATGACTCCCTTTCTAAGAGGCAAGACTCATACCAAATCGCCCAAAACCCTCCCATCACATCCATTGTTGCAAAGCCGTGATCATTCATGATAATTCGAGTGAAATTTCTTACCGTTCCGATTGTCGTTAACGAGAGATGAAGTGGAATGGATTTTCACAAAAATCCTGAGTCACTTCCGTTTTATCGTAAGAGAATTGTCCCATGCGATTGCAATGCGAGCTCAAGGTCATGTGAAGAGCAAGTTGGAGTCTTAAGAAATCTTAATTCAGTTCTAACCTTCTTCTAATTTTTTTGTGATATTCGTGATAAAAACACGTTTTTGTGATAGATTAAGGAAAACCAGGACATCAAAGGGTACTTCCTTGATGGACTGGCAGGGATCAGTCATTGGCCCCCCCTCTGACTGGTCCCTTTTTTATTGAGAAACAATTGGAAAATGACTCGTAGGGGCCTAAAGGAAAAGAAAGAGTTGACAGCGATAGCCGGTCATACGAAGAACCGGTTTCGGAGGATTTTTGGGAAGCTGCCCTTACCGAAGACTCCATTCGAAACGGGTGGAGAGCGGGAACTTCACGAGGCAAAAATCGACGGACAACGTTCTCCTCGTCAGCTATTTCATTCCCTCCTTCTCCCGCTGTCTTGTCCGTCAACTTTTGTCTGGCGATTCTCCAAAATCACCGGGTCTATGATCTCCCCGCATAGGATGCATCTCCATCCTGAGAAATGGTCATCCGCGCCGTAGAATCTTTCATAGACCATGGCACTGCCACAACGGTGACACTTCATACGAAACTCCAAAGAGTATATTTTTCTTCCGCACAAATTTGCGCTTTTTAATATTTTACGATTCATTTGTCAAATGACTTAACCATCGGACCATGATTTTTCAGGATGAGTCTCCGGCGGGATACTGTATTCCACCAACTCAAGAAGCCCTTCGGCTCGCCCTGAGTTCTCATTAGTACTTAGGTGAGCCCCTGGTTCTACCGGGGGCTCATTATTTTGAGCTGTACTGTCGCGAGTGGGTTGGTCTGAATTCTTTGGAAGATACGACGAGAGTCGGTTTGAAATTCAAAGGCCATCAATGATCAATTCCCAAACTCCTAAATTGTTGTTGACCTTGCATTATAAAACCTTTAAACTCATATTCACTCAGAGTTGTTCCCAAGAGCCTTGAAGTTGTTTACGAGTCGGTATCGCAGGGAGGTTGGCCAAATGAATGCACGCGGGATGAAAATCATGAGATGTCTTCTCATATTGGTATGTGCCACAGGATGCGCTACCATGACTGATGTCATCCGATCAAAGGAGCAAGGCAAGGGAACGAGTAAGGTATATCGTGTCAATGCCGACGAGGCTTGGGAAATTGCAAAAATGGTTTTTCGTTGGGAAGAAACAGACGCCGTTGAAGAGCACCGTTCCGAGGGGTATATGCTTACGAGGAGTGGTGAGAGTCTCATTTCATCGGGAACACTGATAGGGGTGTGGATCGAACGGGTCAATGACGAAAGCACAAGGGTTACGGTGGTCATAAAGAACAAAAACCCAACGGAAGTCATCATCGCCGTCACGGAGGCTGCTTTCCATGATGATTTTGAGATGGCGGCGCGTATGAAGGAGGGAAGGTCTTTTACACCCGCCCCGCAGGCCGCTCAATCGCAAGCCGCTCCCCCTGGCCGGCCCACTACGTCCGAAACCGATGTCGTTACGGTCACGTGGACTTTCGCGAACGTTCGCTCAGGGGCGGGGGATGATTTTTCTCTCGTGACCACGGTGAAGCGAGGAGACAGGTTAACGGTCATCGGAGAAAACGGGTACTGGCTCAATGTCCGGTTGGAGAACGGCCGCGAGGGCTGGATTCATAACAAAACTGTAAAGTAAGGGAGGCCGTATTCTGACATGAATGACGAGATTGATCCACCGGTCTGAAGATGCATTGGGGGTCCCTTTTCTCGAAAGGGGTGCTTCTATATTTATCAGAGGGGAGGTGCAAAGGATTTCTGTTCTAAACTAACATGATAGAAGATCGGGAATGTTGTTTGAAATGTGAAACGCAGGAAGGATTGCAGGGGGTTGCTCTAACGATTGGGAGAAGAACTTTCCATCTCTTCTATCTCTGCGCTAAATGTGGAAATGTGGGCATTGAAGAGTTGCTAAAGATAATTGAATCCCATAAGGGGAAGAAGCCTGGTTCAAACGAGGACCATTGACGGAGACACACGAACCGCATAGAGAATTCCGGGTCCAGCGTAGCAGCCGCAATTTGCGGAGATTGCTCTCGTTTTCCTTTCTCGCCCATGAGCGGATTTGGACCGCCCACCCGCTGATTAATTTCTGAAATAAAGAGGGGAGATGTTTCCATTTCTCCCCATTCCACTTTCTTAAAACCAACCTTCAAGTCATCAACATAATCAGACCAAAAATACAATATTTGATTTAAGAAAATACGGATTTGATGGTATTTACTTTCAGACCGTCCGGAAATAGTATGGAAGAGACAAAGAAGGGGATTCCTTGCGACCATAACTTTTTTGATCCATTTGGAATTTCGTCCTGGATGGCGCCCGGGCCTTATAGAGGAGGATCAAAGATGGAAGCGAAAATAGGCAAGAGGACGGGAAAGCTGTGCGTGGTATCGCTTATCGGAGTACTGGGTTTGATCATGTTTTCAACTTCTGCCTACGGGAGTGGGTTCGAACTGCATGAGCAGGGTGCGAAGGCAGTGGCAATGGGTAGTGCCTTTACTGCCCAGGCGGATGACCCATCTGCCGTTTTTTACAACCCCGCGGGAATCACGCAGCTTGAAGGAACGCAGGTCTCCGTGGGTGTTTCAGTGATTCGGCCTTATGGCAAATTTCAGAGCAATGGAAATCCGGCCATGGGGAGTCTTCCGGGTGACACCACATCGAATCAGAGCCGTTATTATTTTATTGCCAATAATTACATTACTTATAAACTGAACAATTACATCAGCCTGGGTTACGGAGGCTTCAGCAATTTTGGGCTTGGGGTGGAATGGCCAAGAGATTTTGAAGGGCGATTTACACCGGGCGCCATGAAAACGGTACTCACTACGTTCTCCCTCAATCCAGTGATTGCGGTGAAGCCCATCGAACAGGTTTCCTTCGCCATCGGGCCTATTCTTCAGCGCGCTGATCTCGACATCAAGAATCTTGCATTTGTGGCGGCTCCTACTCCGCCCTTTACTCCTAACCGGAATATCGCTGAAACGGCCGAGACGAAACTGAAGGGGTACGACTGGGGGTGGGGCTACAACATCGGTCTCCTTATACACCTTCCCTTCCATTTTCAGTTCGGGACTTCTTACCTGAGTGAAGTCCACCACAACTTTACTGATGAGTATCAGAAAGTCGCTCTGGCAAACGGGCTTGTCCTTAGACAAGGGGCTTCCTCCAATCTTAATCTACCTGCTGCCGCCAAATTCGGACTCGCCTGGATGAAGGATCCTTGGACTTTCGAGGCGGATGCCCAATGGATTGAATGGAGCAGCTACCGCAGAGCAATAGCGACGTTTGACAACGGGACATTCCTTGCCCAGCCAAAGGATTGGCACAATGTCTGGAGCTGGCAATTTGGCGCCCAATATCGTCTGAGCAGGTATTTTGATCTTAGGGCGGGGTTCCGGTACGAAGAATCGCCAATCCCCAAATACACGCTCGACCCCATTGTGCCGTCCGGCAATCGAAAGGTGTACTGTGTGCGGGTATAGGAAGTCATTTTGGCTCACTGACCATTGACTTGGCTTATAATTATGTGAAGGATGAAACCCGGAAGTGGAATGATTCAGCCGGAGATGTGAACGTTGGCCCAGTGACTCTGACGCGTGTCACGGGCAAATTTATTGATGGGTCTGCCCATGTCATTTCTGCCAATATCGGTTATAAATTTTAGTTAAGGTAGTCCAGGTCGGAAGCCAATTCCGCCAGATGAATAAGGGCGATAAGTTTTTGGGAGGTTTTTGGGGCGGAACCGCCTCTTTTCTGGAATTTATTTGGTGAGCCTCCTCTTCTCCTCCATCTGGCGGTCAAGGCTTTTTAGCCTGTCGATCGTCTCCTTCAGAACGCCTACCTCCTCGCGCAAGCCTCTATTCGCCTTCTGCAATTTCCCGACCTCCTTTAGGACCGCAAGCCAGTTGTTAAAGTCCTCTCCCTGTGTGTCGGCCGGCGCCAGGGAGAGATAGGTTTCCATTTCCTGAAGGGCCCGAGTGTAGTTGAGCTGGGGATTTCTGTAATTTGTGTAGAGAAAGGCGAGCTTCAGATGAGAGCGGGCCCGAACGGATATATCGGGATGGTTATGGGCAAGCCTTTCCAGACGGCAGGTCTCCTGAAAAAATTCTTTTTCCCCCTCCGGTTTCTTCAGCCCCTGCAAGCTGCAACTTACCGCGAGAAAAAGCAGGAGAAAAATGCAACCCCAGTGAAGTCGATGAAATAGTGAACCCATGTCCCCTCCGCTAATTTCCCCTCCTACAGGAAGCATCGTGGCCCTTCAGTCTTCCTGAGGGAAAACGCCATCCTTGCGTCGATCGACTACGAAAGCGCTGTGGGAAAAAGACTTTGCAAAATTTTTCAGCTCCGCAGCGATCTCCCCGACTTGGACGTGATTTTGGAGTCGGTGGTGTTGGTTGGTGACCACGGCGATGGCCAGAGTCATGACCGGAAAAGATACGCTCTGCCCCTGGCGCGTCGCCCCCTGGATGTAACCGCGCTGCCGATCTTCCACGTCGTAAAAATCCAGGACCATTTTGTCAAAGGAATTGATGACGGCAACGCAAATCTTCTCATACCATTCGGGCGAAGTGACTACGACAAAATCGTCTCCGCCAATATGTCCGACAAAAGCCCCTCCGTTTCCTTGCGTCTTGACCACTTCGGTCACAATTCTGGCCACCGCCCGGATGACCTCGTTTCCCCTAGCATAGCCATACCGATCGTTAAAAGCCTTGAAGTGGCTTAAATCGAGCAGGCAAAAAGCCAGGGGTGTTTCTTCCTTCAGCCTTTTATTCAAGACATTTTCGATGGCTATGCTCCCTGGAAGGTGAGTGAGGGGGTTCGCGTCGAGATTCATCTCCTCCAGAAGTTTCAACCTCTGGGCCATCTTTTGGAAAGCCTGCGACAGATCTCCCAATTCATCCTGATTGCGAACCTCGGGCAGGTCGTCAAACTTTCCCCCCGATATTTCCCGGGTGGAAAGTGTCAGCTGGTTGATGGAGTGGGAAATGTTGCGGGTAATGACCAGGGCAATGAAGATTCCCAGAAGGAGGGCGCCGACGCTCAATCCGGCGGTCATCCAAAAGGCAGAATGGCCAACACTCAGGGTCGCCAGGCTCTTTTCATTCTGATCTTTTCTGGCGTCATAAGAGATCCCCCTCACCCGTTGAATGAGTTCTTCCTGCTTTCCTCTGATTTGCCGATCACGATCCTGGAAGGCCCGAGAAGAAAAATCTCTCTTCTTCTCCAATCCCGTTCTAAAGAGATAATCATACTCATCGTGAAGGGTGCTGAGTCGGTCGAGCGGCAGGTTGGAGACGTCCGGAAGGTGGCCCATCTGTCGGAGGAGCTTTTTGAATTCCTCACTTCTTTTCCAAAAGAGGGCCTCCGTCTCCGAACTCCTGAGGATGAAAAAACGACGGCCGTAGAGCTCCTGGGCCAGCAAGGCCTCGACCATTTTATCGGTAATCTCCACCAGGGGAACGTCACGCTCTATAATTCGGTTATTGATTTCATTCAATCGTCGGAGGTTAGAGAGGGCGATGACTGCAATGAGCACGGTCAGGATTCCATAGGATAGAAATCCGAGGAGCAATTTCTTCGCTATGGTCAGCCGAAAAAGCTGAGGCCGAGCTCTTTTCATGGGTGATCCGACCTGCTCCCTGACGTTGGGTCTGTTTAAAAAACCTTTTATGGCGTTCTCTTTCTTCTCATCTCTTCAATCTCGATATCCACCTGTTTCATCCTTTGAATGACCTGATTCAACCTCTCATTTTCCTCAAGGATTCCTACCCACATTTTGGCTTGCTCGGCCAAAGAGCTTTTCGGGTAGTGGTCGATCAGCCTTTTGAAAAATTCGACCGATTTCTCGACATCCCTGTGAGGGTTTCCGAAATGAGCGTAGACCAGACCCATGTCAAAAAGGGCCTCGTCTTTTAAAGGTTTGTCCGGAGGAAGAGAAAGAACCTTTTGGAATTCACTTAGGGCGCCGTCATAATTTTTTTGAGAAAGAAGTGCCTGACCGCGCAAGACATATGCTTGGGCTTCATTAGGCAAACTCGCATGCTCGGTGGTTGCACATCCGAATAGTGAAAGGCAAATTAGGCCGGCAATACAAAAATAAACGTACTTCCGCGCCCTACTCGGCTCTCTGCCCATATTCTACCCCCATGGCGGGTGATGATCTCTTTGGCAATGGCCAGACCCAAGCCCGTCCCCTTGTTGGAAGACGACCCTTTGGCGGGTGCCTGTTGAAACTTTTCGAAAACGGTGACGAGATTTTCTGCTGGGATACCAGGCCCGGTATCTGAAACCGAAACTTCCACTCCGTGGTCGATAGGCCGGGCAGAAATCGTGATGCGGCCCGCCTCTGGAGTGAACTTAACGGCATTTCCGATAATATTTCGTAGTGCTTGTAGAATTTTCTCGCCGTCAACCTTTACAATTGGCATTTCCTTTGTCACCCTTGTTTCGAGATTGATCTTTTTGGCCTCCATGAGAAGCCCCGTCTCCTCAAGGGCTTGATCAATCAGAGGACCAATGTCCCTCGGTTCGAGATGAAATGGCATCATCCCCGCTTCCATTTTGGAAAGGTCCAATATGGAATTAACAAGCCCGATCAATTGATTCGTCTCCTTTTCAAGTGTGGTCAGGAGATCTTGCTGGCCTTTCGTAAGAGGCCCTTCCACGCCCGCCCGCAAGAGACCCGATGCCATTTTAATGGTCGTGAGGGGAGTACGGAGTTCGTGCGTTATGGAAGAGAAAAAATCGGACTTCATCTTATCTAATTCGTTCAGCTTTTTACACATGAGATTGAAGGCATCTGCCAATTCCGCCAACTCCGGCGGGGAGGAAATATTGAGATCCCCCCTAAAATTTCCTTTCCCAATATCCTTGGTTTTTTCCCCCAGAAGAGAGACGGGTTGTGTAATGCTTCTGTTAATCAGCAAGGAAATAACAATCCCAAATATCAAGAAGGCTCCTGTCATACCGATCACCGTTCGCCGCAAATCCGTTCCAATTCCGTGTAGCCTCTTAATCTTATCGGTGGTATCCTGCTTCGTCCGGGTCTCCAATTTTTCGAGCTCGTCCATGATCGAACTTGTAGCCCTTTTCTTTTCTGAGTCGAATGATCGGTGAGGATATCTGGCGCCACTCTTCAAATAGTTGGATTCCTCCTGGAACAAGGATTGGTATTTTTGATAAGATGTGCTGATGTTGCTCAAAGTGGTTTTCACTTGAGAGGAATCTGCGATGGATGTCATCTCTTTCAGGCAACGGTTAAAATCATCCTTGAGCTGTAGAAACCCGTTGAAAAATGCCTCGTCTTTGGAAATAATAAACTTCCTCTCGTATCGTACCTGCGAGAAAATAATGTCTGAAAGTTTGGTTCGAAGGTCAATCATCTGATTATTGACAGTTAGAATAGATTGGGTCACTTCGTTGATTCGACCTATCTCGACAATCGCGTAAGCGTTTATTCCTATGACTAAAACGAAGATGATAAGGTATCCGATGAGAAGTCTGGAAAATATAGTCAGTTTCATTCTTGAAGGATCCCTCCGTTCAAGATCCGTAAAGCAATGTGCCCTATATTAAGGAAATTCTGAAGTATTATATCACAAAGATGTACAAATGGCATTTGGAAAGGAATCATCGAATTGACTCACATTAAATGTTACCCGTTTGGTTAAGCAAAAGGTATCGTTGACTCATAATTCATGTTACCCGACAATATCCCCTTTTAAGGGGGATTGTCATGAGTCCACGAGCCAGAATGGAATATCTTGAGACCATCTACTTAAGATACAAGAAAGCCTCGGTGAAAGAAAAAACCATGATCCTCAACGAATTCTGCTTAAACTGTGGTTACCACCGAAAACATGCCATCCGACTCCTAAATCATTTCAAGCGCTTTACCAAGCCTAAACCTAAGAAAAGA
>Ga0208821_1001037_pt1 | contig 17467 bp, 17 predicted proteins | sample June2015DPH_20_5_FD_184720 | JGI IMG/M metagenome (GOLD analysis project Ga0208821, IMG submission 184720) | Peatland microbial communities from SPRUCE experiment site at the Marcell Experimental Forest, Minnesota, USA - June2015DPH_20_40... | ecosystem: Environmental > Terrestrial > Soil >... | reverse complement strand
TCCATTGCGTTTTCTGGGATACACTCGGATTAAGAGTGGGATGGGTGGTGCCAAATGGCACACGGTAATCTCCCCAAAAAATTTAGCCCCGGTCGTCTTCTGAATCGCCCTTTTCTAATAATCTTGTTGATTTTTTGCGCCTGTTCCGCCAAAGAACCACCCTTGAGTCCCGCCGCGGCCTCTTTTAAGCAAGAGGTCAAAGACTACATCGCGCGGCTGGGGGCGCCACTGGCCGGACTGGTGACCCAACAGGACGCGCCAGCCATCAATAAGACTCTGGCAATGGGCGAGTCGGCTATTAAACTCTGCCGCATGTGCCCTTTCCAGATCGGCGTCCTGGACCGGCATGGAGACATCCTGGCAAGGTGTCCCGAGAAAAAAAGGGGGGCCTTTAATTTCTCCGGTTACGGTTTGATTGATCAGGTCCTGCAAAGCCGCAGAACCTCCCAACGACGCTTCTTTTTGCAGGACGGCTCTGAGATTTATATCATTGCTGTCCCGCTCCTCCATGAGGGGCAGATGGTAGGGCTGCTGGCCTTAAGCCTGGACGCGGCGGAAGCGTTGCAAAGGTGGGGTCTGACCGATAAAGAGTTCCTGGCTTTGGATTTTGATAATTAGCTCAACCTGGTACGAGATTCGCAGGCCCAGAAAAGTCAATTTGCGGGACTGGCGTTTTCCGGGATGCTATCGACTACCCCCCCAACCGAGTGGCAACTTCAGCTTTAAGGTGGCCGGCCAGAAAGGTCGGGAACTCAATCTCGCATTATATGCGCTTAGATCTGGAGTTATCCAAATGCAAGGTTGCTATCACCATTAAGCCCCAGGCCGCAAGAACCCAGGCACATCCTCTTTATGAAGGATTATCCAGAGGATGGCGAGCTCTTCCGAAAAAAGATGGAGAGAGCCGGTCTGGTGGTGGAGCAGGCCCCGGACGGGGAACAGGGTCCCTGCCAGCCGGCGATAGGCGGCGGTAGGGATCACTCCTGGCCCCGCGCAGAAGGGGACCTGGCGACCATGGATCTCAAAAACCAACCTGCAGGACGGCAGCAGGGGAGCGCCGCCACCGTTTCCCGGGGGGACCAGCGTCTCCTGATGTTCATCCCCATCCTCCACACCCTGGCGGACCTGGGTTCCCTGGGGGAGGCGGTGAGGAAAACCTTTTTAAGTAAATACGGGGCCCTGACGGCCAGACGCAAGGAAGCGGCCCTGGAGAAGCTGTGGGAGGAGATCGGCGGCAGTATCCTGGGCCTGGGGCTGGACTTCTCCCGCGCCCGGCTCTACCAGGACGGGTTGCCGATATGCGGCCGGGAAGAGGAGATCGTCCTGGACCTGGCCAGCCGTGGCAGCCATAATCATCGCCTGCTGCTGGAGCTGATGGCGCGTGGGGCCGCCTTGATGGGCACGGAATCTCCGGAGCTGCTGCTGCAAGAATATGGCCTGGCCAGAGAGGCCGTGGCTGCAGCCCCAAGGCGCCCCGGGTCCCAAGGGCGGCCCGCCGCCGGCGCCACGCTGCTTCAGGCGCGGGACCGCTTCATCGCCTCCCGCATCAATGCCACCCTGTCCCCCGGAGAAACGGCTCTTCTTTTTTTGGGCCTGCTCCATGCCCCCGAACCCTTCCTGGACCGGGATATCCAGGTGGCCTATCCTTGCCGGCGGCTGCTGCCGCGATAAACCGGGGGTGTCCAGGCAAAGCCTGAACAAAAAATTTACTCGTTCCCAAGCTGAGCTTGGGAACGAGTAACGAGTAAAGAGCTTGGGAACGAGTAAAATATCCCGCGACCGCGGGTGACTCAAGCCTTTCAGGAGCCGCCGAAACCGATGCTCACCCGGCCGCCTTCCACCAGCACCGGCACATGGCGGTTTCCCTGGGTGAGGCGCAACATCTCCGCCATGGTCTGGTCATCCTGAATAACATCCCGAAAGTTGACGGTGAAACCCTCTCCGCTTTTGGCCTCCCGGGCCCTGGTGGTGAAGGGTCAGGTCTTTTTGCCGAAAATGGTGATCTCCTTAGCCACGGTCCACCTCCTTATGAGGAACCCAGATAGAAGACCTTCACATAAAGAAAATCCACCTGATTGAGAATGATCAGGGGATTTTCGGAAATGGTATATTGCACCCCTTCGAACCTCGGGTTCACTTTCTCCCGCACGTGGGCCATGACCATATCGGCCACCTGGGGGTTCCCGGGGGAGACGGCCTTCAGGAAGTTCTGAAACACCACCGCATCCCTAAGGGCCAGGGCCCTGGTTTCTTCCCGCAGCTTCACCCTCAGGGGTTTCAAGGCATCTTCGAAGAAATCGCCGATATCTTCGTAGTGCTTCTTAATCCTGGCGAAATCCCAATGGCGCAACTCCTGGTACTTGGAAGCGGTCTCATCCCGCAGATTATCGGTGGTTAAATCGATGATGCCGATATTGGGGGTGCCCGGCGCAGCGGCGGGCAGGTAGAGGATCTTCACCGCCAGCTCCGGGTACTTCGGGTTGGCCAGGACGAAGTCCCGGCTGAAGCGCTGGCCCGGGCGATCATAGGTATGGGATTCGAAGACGGTCCAACCGTCGTTTCCCAGACTTTGCAGCACCCCCCCGGCCTTGGGCAGCAGGCTCTTCAGCTCGCCAAAACTGCCGGGAACCACGTTTCCGGTGGACGGCGCCTGTTGGTAATCCTCTGAGGTGGACGGTGGTGGGTTTTCCCATTCCGGTTCCCTGGTGGTTACCGGCGGGCTTTCTGGTTGGCTGGGGGCCAGCGGCGGGAGCTGCGCCTGGCCGGGGGCCGAGGTCCCAGGCTTAAGGCCCAGGAGGTAGAGGGTTTGGCCCCCAACGCCGGCTTGGCTCCGGCGCCAATAACTATAAGCCTGGTCCGGATACAAATCCAGGATGATGCGGACTCCGCCCACGGTGGCCTGGGTTTGCACCTGCTCCACGATGAGATCGTCACCCTCCAGGCGAGTCGGGAGGCGTCCCATCCGGGCCTGGGGAAATTCCACCACCAGTTGGGGTTTGCCCGGGGTTTGGACGGCAAAGATCCGGGGCTCGGCGGGCCGGTCCAAAATGATGGTCAACAAGGTGGTTTCCCCGACCTTGCTCAAGCCCAAACGCCGCACCTCTACCCCGGAGTCCCCCCAGCCAGTTGACGGCAGCCAACAAATCAGGCAAACCAGGCAAAACCACCACAACCGCAACCGGGCTACGTTATACGGGCTGCGGCCCGCTGCCCGGCAGAAAATCTGCTCTCCGGTAATAATCCTATCCTCCTGCCGAGACCCGTTTAAAGACCACACAGGAATTGGGGGAACAACCGGGGTGCCATTCGCCGGTCATGTCCGCCGACAATTCTTTGCCACCTTCGCTGGGGGTAAAGACGATGATGGCCCCGGTTTTGAGATAAATCCAGATCTTGTGGTGGTTCATCACCCAGGTGAACTCCGTGGTCTTTTCGGCCAGCGTCCAGGTCCCCTTGCCATTCTCTTGGAGGTCCAGATCGATGTAATTTTTTTCGGCGATGGGGTTCACGGAGCGATAAGCGCCGGCGAAGCGGGAGCGCGACTCCCCGCAACCTGAAAGGGCCAGCCCCACCAGGATCAGACCAATGACCGCGGCCAACTTCAGAAGATTTTTGTTCATATCGGACTATTCCGCCAGATGAAGCCTCCACGATCCAAAACCAGGAAGCGATCGTAGAGGAAAATTTGGATGGTCATGACCAGCACCCCGGTATTCTTGAGAACCTTCCACCAGTTCACCGGTTCCCCCACTTCTCCGACACAGCCACAGTTGATGGGCAGATGAAGATAGATGGCATGGACCAGACCCACGATGAAGATGAGGTTCATGGCCGCGATCAGGGTGGCCGCGGCCCTGGTGCGGATACCCAGGATGAGAAACATTCCCACCACCAGCTCCGCCCACGGCAGCGCCAGGGCCCACAGGTCCACCCCCCAGGAGGGCATCATCCCAAAATCCACCACATTCAAGGCGAAGACTGCCGGCCGCATAATCTTGCTCAGGGCGAAGGTCATATAGATAGCCCCCACGAGCACCCGGCAGGCCACCGAAAGGTAGGGGCTGCGGCGGATGGGAGGAATCAAAATAAGCAGGAAGATGCCCACCGGCAGCCATTCGAGGTAACCCGGCAGACCCAGCGGCGCGCTGGCGATTTCCTGGGATTCTTTCCCCTCCAGGGGAAAGACCTTAGGCCAGCCCTGGTAGTCTCGCAGCACCTTCGCCCGCTCAGTCCCCTTGCCATTAAGCAGGCGGGCCAGTTCCACGTCGAACCGCCGGCTGAAAGAGCCGCCGTAGACGATGAAGGGCTTGTCCTTGCCCCCCTCCGTCTGCGCCACCATGAACTGAAACATGGGATTCATCAGGTCGAACAGGATCTCCGGCAGGTTCATGGCGCCCTTGATGTGTTGCTGGCTAAAAAATGCGCTCTTCCGGGCGTCTACGAAGATGGCCTCGTTTTTTTGGTACATTTCCAGGGCCTGGCCCAGGCCGATTTCGGGAACCGTGTTTTTTTCGCCCCAACCGTAAATCAAAGGAATCCCGTTGTCGTTGTAAATATTGACCACCAGGGCCAGGAAGAGGCTCAAGCCCACCATCAGGACATAGTCGAACCAGGAGATCTGCCGCAGCTTCACCTGGTGCACCACCTCTTGCTCCAGGCGACGGTCCCCGCTCACCAGCCAGGAGGACAACTGCTGGATGATGTGGCGCGCTAGCTGCGGATTGTTGTCCAGGAGGCGGTCGAACTCCTCTTTGGAGACCTTGATGAGGCTGGATTCTTCCAAGGATTCCACCGAGGCGCTGCGGGGTTGGCCGGTAACCAGGGCCAATTCGCCGAAATAAGCGCCGGGGCCCAATTCCGACAAGGGGGTGCGGATGTGGTCCGCGGTCTCCCGAAAGACCTGCAACCGGCCGGACTGGATTATATAGAAGAACTCCGGCGTTTCCCCCTGGTTGACGATGCGGGTGCCGGCCGGGACGGCGCAAGGCTGCCCCAATTCGCACAGTTTCAGCCCACCTGCCTCCTTCGGGGGAGGCGCCTGTTTGCCTTTCATATCGTTCCCTGTGGGGTGGAAATCCGGATGAGCCGCCCAGGCTCGATAACTATTTATCACAAGATCAGAAAGAAGTGAACTCCGGAAAATGATATTTTAAGAATCTTCCCTCCCGCAGGTCCCGCCGGGGGCTCACGGCTTCTGCCTTTCCAGGAAAAATTATTTTACCCGGGCCCCTTCGGGCCCCGGGTTCAGGCTCTCTCTTACCTCTATTCGGTTCAGGAATTTCTTGAACCTCCTCAGGCTCAATTATCACTTTGAGAAAAATTTATCATGTCTGCGGGACCAAATCTCAAGTAGAGAAATTTTGGCTGCCGCAAGCCGGGAACAATTTTGGTCTGATTTAATTTATATGTAAATTCAATTAGTTATTCACCAGATTTTTCCTAAATTTTTGGCAAGTCCCTTGCATAACAGATAGCGGTTTCCATTCGATTGCTCAAACGAGGTTGATAGCAAGATGCCCAGCGTCACCATCTCCGCCCCCTGGATCCAGGGAAAGTGGCGGTCCCAGGAAGAACAGCGGATCCAGACATTGGATTTGCTTCTCAAGATCCTGATCCCTTTAATCTTGTCGGTCTGTTTGGTGGCTGCCATCAAGGTCGGCTCTTTCAACGGTTATCTGCAGCTCCTCAGCCGCAAGAGCTTCGGTTCCCCCCTCATGGCCCTGGGGGCCGGCTTTACCCTGGCCTATCTGGCCTTTCAATTAGTGCGCACCATTCTCTGGTGGCGCTATAAACCTTACCCGCTGCCCAGCGGCCCGCTCCCCCGGGTGACCATCATCATTCCCGCTTATAATGAAGGGGCCATGGTGGAAAAGGCCGTTTACGCCGCCGCCGCCTCGGACTACCCGGCGGACCGCCTGGAGATCATCTGCATCGATGACGGCTCCACGGACGACACCTGGACTTACCTCGACAGGGCCCGGCAGCGTCACCCCGGGCTCATCAAGGCCATCCGCTTTCCCAAGAACCGTGGCAAGAAAGAGGCGCTCTATGCCGGCTTCACCCGGGGCCGGGGACAATTCTTTGTAACCATCGACTCCGACAGCATCATCAGACCCGACACGGTGAGGCAGGTGATCGCCCCCATGCTCCGGGACCTCCAGGTGGGGGCGGTGGCGGGCAACGTCAAGGTCTTCAACCGGGCCCGCAGCCTCATGGCCCGGATGCTGGCAGTGCGCTTCGTCCTGGCCTTCGACTTCTTGCGGGCCTCCCAGTCCATGTACGGCTGCGTCACCTGCACCCCCGGGGCCTTGTCCGCCTACCGGGCCCGGGTCTTAAAACCCATCCTGGGAAAATGGCGGCGGCACACCTTCATGGGATTGCCCGCCAACATCGGCGAAGACCGGGCCCTCACCAATTTCGTATTGCGCCAGGGATATTTCACCGTTTACCAGCGCAGCGCCCTGGTTCACACCATGGTCCCGGAAACTTACCGGGGCCTGTGCCGCATGTATCTGCGTTGGGACCGCAGTAACTTCCGGGAAAACTGGGTGCAGCTCAAGTTCATCTTTAGCAACTACCGGAAACAGCACTGGTTTCTGCCCATTGTCGACTTCTTCATCACCCAGATCGAGTTCCCGCTCACCTACCTCTTTCTGGGGATGCTGCTGCTTTCCTTTTTCATCTACCCCATCGTCATGGTGAAATTCTTCGCCGGGCTGGGGGTTTTCACCCTGGTGTGGATGTACTATTACATCCATCAGGAAAGGGATATGGAATTCATTTACGGTATCCTCTACACCTACTTTGCCTTCTTCTTCCTCAACTGGGTCCAACCATACGCCTTCCTCACGGTGCGCAACGACCGCTGGCTCACCCGTTAAGCCCCATCTGGAAGGATTTCCTATATAATCGCCGGTCCGGCAGCCCCGGACCGGCGTTTTTTTGGCGGAGTCCCGCCCTATCCGGCGCGGCGCGCCACCAGGCTTGATAAGCGATTGATACCTCGGCGAAAACTCAAATTGGGGACTCCCGCTTCCAAGTTCCAAAAAGCCGCGGCCCAGATCTCATTTTCTGGCCAGCCGGGCTTTACAAACGAGGCCGGGCTTCTTATTGTTAATCCAGGCCCGGGAGAGAACTTGCCGGCCCCTTTAGCCCAGGGTTAACTTGAGGAGCCGCCAATGGAGCCCGGGAAGCAGCGGCAGCGCACCCTGGTCTGCAGCCGTTGCGGCGCGGAGGCCGACCTGAGCGTCGATTATGCCTGAGGGAGGCCGGAGAGCTTTTCTCTATAATTTCTTGAAGAAAGGGAAAGATAATGACGCTGTCGCCGACCCATATCGCACCCATTGTGGCCTTGATAGCCGGCATCTTCATTCTGATTATGCCGCGGCTGCTCAATTTTATCGTCGCCATTTATCTGATCGCCATCGGGATCTTGGGACTTATCCACTAGCTTTTGAGGCCTTAGACCCCTGCCCTCGCAAACAAATTCCGGTGCCCCTCCCGAAGCCCGATATCGGGCCCGAAGAGGATTCTCTGGCCTCTGTCGTTTCAATATAAGAGGACGGGGCCATCATGGAATCGGAAATCCCGTTTAGCGTTTACCGTTTTCCGTGAAAGTCAAGGCTAAATCAAAGTCAAAGGCCCATTGGCGGGGACGGCCAACGGAAAACTGTCTAAACGAGGTTTATTCCGCCTGCCTTCGCTGTTTTAGAAAAGCTGGAATCGGGCGGGGTCGGCTTTGCTTGCCTCAAGCCTGCGCTCGTCCGCTCGGCTCTCGTTCCAGGTAAGCGGAGGCTTGCGGGTCAATGTCAATTAAGGCCGTGTCGATTTCTCGGCCATTTTATAACAAAGATTGATATTTTATGACGGGATTCAGGTCATCAGGGTTCTGCCCGCAATGAGGGATATCGGCGCCTTCTTTTGAGGGCTAACTGGCTACGCCATGAAAACTAGATATCTCTTTATCCGCTTAAGCCTCCTGTTCCTGGTGCTGGCAGGCCTCTTCTTCCCATCTTACACAGCGGCCGGGGGAGAGCTTTCGGAGTACGGCAATCCCTTTACCTGGGTTACCCTTGGTAAAGTCAGGGTAAAGGCGGAAGTAGTCAGCTCCCCGGAAAAACTCTATCTGGGTCTGGGGCGCCGCCCGGAGCTCGCCGAAGGCCGGGGCATGCTGTTCATCCTGCCCAGCCGGGAGGTGCAGAATTTTTGTATGCGGGACATGCGCTTTGGCCTCGACTTCATCTGGCTGGCGCCTGGCCGGGTGGCGGGCCTCACCCGAAACGTCTCCCCCCTGGACCAAGAGGCCTGTTACTGCTCCCCGGAACCGGTGGCCTTCGTCCTGGAGGTGCCCGCCGGGTTCTGTGAGCGGAACGGCATCCGGGTGGGAGATCCGGCCACCTGGTAAAGTCCGGTTTTCGGTTTTCGGTCTTCGGTTTTCGGTGAAAGGCAAAATCAAAAGTCAAAGGCCCTTTACCAGAGACAAAAGACAGAAAACAGAAAACTTTCCCAAGATTATCTTACCCAGGGATTAAGGTCTTTACTCCCTCCCCCTGAGAGGGGGGAGGGTTGGGGTGGGGGTGATTAGAAACGGTTTTCGGTTTTCGGTCTCTGCCAAGGAGCCTTTGACTTTGATTTGCCTTTTGCCTTTTTACTTTTGCCTTTTTACTTGAATCTCATCCGTCGCGCCCCGCGGATTTGACCGCCGAAATGGCCAGGGCCAGACCCCGGGACACCCGTTATAGGCGCCGCCTTCCCCGAACTTGCCAAGGCCGGGAAATTATTGTATCTTTTCCATCATGTTATCGGCTTTGGAAAAACGGCTGATCCTGGCCCTGCAGCGGGACCTGGAAATCGAACCCCGTCCCTTTTTAGACCTGGCGGGCCGGCTGGGTCTGGAAGAGGAGGAGGTGCTGGCCGCCATCCGCGGCCTGATGGACAAGGGTTACATCCGGCGCTTCGGGGCCACCCTGGGGCATCAAAAATCAGGCTATGAGGCCAATGCCCTGGTGGCCTGGACGGTGCCCGAGGCGGATCTTAGGCCCATTGGCCGGCAAATGGCGGCCCAGAGGGCGGTGACCCATTGTTACGCCCGCCGGCCAGCCCCGGCCTGGCCTTATAATCTTTACACCATGGTCCATGGCCGCACCCGGGAGGAATGCCTGGAGATCGCGGCCCGCATGGCCCGGGAAACCGGTCTCAGCGATTACCAGGTACTCTTCAGCGAAAGCGAACTCAAAAAGACCACCATGCGCTATTTCCGGGAAGAGGTAAGGGAACGCCTGGCCGCCGACAGGAAGCCTTGAGCCGGGCGCCCTGCATGGGGGCCGCGGCAGACCGGGTGAGTTATTCTTAGGAGTGAGGTCGTGGCAAACCTGGTGGAATCGCAGCGTCTTTTCCAAACCGCGCTTTCTCTGATGCCCGGCGGAGTAAACAGCCCGGTCCGGGGCTGGGGCGCGGTGGGCTTGACCCCGCCGCCCTTGTTGGTGCGGGGCGCGGGGGCCCGGGTTTATGACGTGGACGGCAATTCCTACCTGGACTTCATCGGTTCCTGGGGGCCACTGATCCTGGGGCATGCCGCCCCGGAGGTGGTGGCCGCGGTGCAGGAGACCGCGGCGCGAGGCCTTGGTTTTGGCGCCTCCACCCCGGGAGAGGTGGATCTGGCCAAGCTTCTGGTGGAGGCGGTGCCGTCCCTGGAGATGGTGCGCCTGGTCACCTCCGGAACCGAAGCCTGCATGAGCGCCCTGCGCCTGGCCCGGGGCGCCAGCGGCCGCCCCCGGCTGATCAAGTTTGACGGCTGCTACCACGGCCACGCCGACTCCTTTTTAGTGTCCGCGGGCAGCGGGGTGCTCACCCAGGGAATTCCCGGCAGCCCCGGCGTGCCTCGCGAGATCGCCGCCCTGACCCTGTCCCTCCCCTATAACGATCTGAAGGCGGTTAAGGAGGCGGTGCGGCGCCATCCCGGGGAGATCGCCGCGGTCATCGTGGAGCCGGTGGCTGGCAACATGGGAGTGGTCCTCCCCCAACCCGGGTTTCTGGAGGGATTGCGGCAACTTTGCCACCAGGAAGACATCATCTTAATCTTCGATGAGGTGATCACCGGCTTCCGGGTGGCTTGGGGCGGGGCCCAGGCCCTCTATGGCGTCACCCCCGACCTCACCTGCCTGGGCAAGATCATCGGCGGCGGCTTGCCGGTGGGGGCCTACGGCGGCCGGCGGGACCTCATGTCCCAGATGGCCCCCGCCGGCCCCATCTACCAGGCGGGGACCCTCTCCGGCAACCCGGTGGCGGTGGCCGCCGGGCTGGCCACCCTGAAGGCCTTGCAAAAGCCCGGGACCTATGAGCAGTTGGAAGAAAAGGGCGCCTGGCTGGCCCAGGAACTGGCCCGGGCCGCGGCTCGCCAACACCTGGACCTCACGGTCAACCGCCTGGGCTCCCTGCTCACCCCGTTCTTCACCCGGGGGCCGGTCCACGATCTGGAGGACGCCAGGAGGGCCGATTTGCAGAAATTCCGGCAGTTCTTCCAGGGGATGCTGGCCGCCGGCATCTACCTGCCGCCCTCCCCGTTTGAGGCCTGGTTCATTTCCCTGGCCCACGGGCCCCAGGACCTGGAGGCGGCCGCGGCCGCGGCCCGGCAGGTGTGGAGCAAGCAGTAGCCGCCACCCCCGGCCCCTCCCCCACCCTTTTAAAACCTTCCCTCCATGGCGCCGGCATAGCCGGTGAGCTCCACGTAGCCCATGCCGTTGAGCGGCCGCGGTCCGGCTCTGCCCTGGACCTGCACCTGGCCCTCCCAATAGGTCACCCGCGCCGGGACGCCGGCCCGGATCTCCTGGTCCGCCAGGGTAGGAGTCAGGGTGAGTTCCAGGCCGGCCCCGGGGATGAGCACCTGCCAGCCGGCCGGATATTCCGCCCCGGAGTGGGGAGACTTCCAGACGCCGCTGGCCTTAACCTGGAAGTCGGCCAGCTTCAGGTGCCGCGTCTGTCCTTGGTGGTCCACCAGGGTGCCCGCGGAAGCCGGGTCCAGCGAGCCGTCCCGCAGGCGCAGGAGATAGAGCATCACCTCTTCGCCGTCCTCCAACTGGATGGCGAACCAGTCCCAGCCCACCTGACCCGGCGCCATGGAACTGCTGAAAAATTCGTGGTCCATCCAGCCGGCCCCGCTAACCTCCAGGGTGCGGCCGTCCAAAAACAGATGCCCCAAGCTGTCCAGGCGAGGAATAGAATAATAATAGCTGGCGGCCTCATTGTGGGCCGCCTTGGGGCTGAAGCCTCCTTCGCCATGCAGGGCCGGGGGCTTCAGGGGAGTGAGGACCAGATCCAGCCCCAACCCCTGGTCCCCGGCCTGCAGATGAAAGCCTTCACCTGCCTGCCGCGCCTGCCAGTCGTCGATCCAGACCTGGAGGCGGTCCGCGGTGGCGCCGGAAAGCCCCAGGGCGCCCCGGCCCACCTTTTCCCGCAACCGGAAGCGCCCCCGGGCCGGGTCGGTGACGGCCAGGTGGGCGAAATAGACGGTATTGAGGGACCAGGCCGAGCGGGCCCGGGGATCGGGGCGGCGCAGGGCTGTCCGGAAAAAGGTGATCTGGTAGCCGAAGGCCTCGCCCTCCGGAGATTTCAGGTGACCTACCCAGTACCACCACTCAGTCTTGAAATCCGGGTGGGCCCCATGATCGGCGGGGAATTTAAAGATGCGGCCCGGCTGGGGATTTGCAAATGGTTCCGCAGCCCCGGCCGCGCTGGGAAACAATGCGGCCACCAGGGAGAATAACAGGATCGGGAGCGTCATCTTGGGGTTCGGGACAACCTCCGGTTTCCGGTTTCCGGTTTTCGGTGAAAGCAAAAAACAAAAGGTAAAAATCAAAACCGAAAACCTCCGAGCCTCTGGCAAAAGTCATATTCAATGGCGAAATCAACGCTATTGACTTGTTCCCTCCCCCTTGAGGGGGCGACACCGGGTGGGGGTTGTGAAAATAGATACGTAATATCCAATAGTTACCAACTACTGACACCCCCCTCCCCCTAACCCCCTCCCCCCGTGGGGAGGGGGAATAGACGCCTTAACCGTTTTAACCGGACTTTTGCAAGACCCTCCTCCTTTAAATCTTTTTGCTTTGCTTTTGACCTTGCCGGAAACCGAAAACCGGAGGTTTGAATCGAAGGATCAATCGACGCCTCAGCCGGCGCCTCAGCCCATTAGTCCTAAATGACCCCACGCAGCCAGGCCCAGGCCAGGCCCAGATACTCGTGCAGGGCAATTTCCGTCAGTTGCAGGGAGTGGCTGCTGGGAAAGAAGTCCCCAGGAGACCATGGGGCCGTCTGCTGCGCCGGCAGGCCCACGGGCGCGGCCACCGGCTCCAGGCCCTGCCGGCGGAACAGGGCCATGGCCCGGGGCATATGGGCAGCCGAGGTCACCAGAAAAAATCTTTCCCGGCCCACCATGGGTTTAAGGAGGCGGGCCTCCTCCTCCGTGTCCCGGGAAACGGATTCCTGAAGGATGTCCCGGGGGTTCACCCCCATAATCAGGGCCACCCGGCTCATGACCTGAGACTCAGAGATCGGGCTAAAGACCGGGCCGCCCGATAAAATGAGCTTGCGGCCCGGCTCGGCCCTATACAGCCTGACCCCTTCCAGGAGACGGGACAGGGATTCGGACCCGATTTGGGAAGTGACGGGAAGGGTTGCATCACTGCTAATGCCTCCGCCCAGAACCACGATATAGCTTCCCGCCCCTAAAAAACGGCCACCCTTCAGCTCACCCCCGGAGCCGGCATCCAAGTCCGCTACTGGCGGGTACTTCAGTTCCAGCGGCCGCAACGCCATATCCGGGACGGCGGAGTAACTCAAGATCAGGAGCAATCCGGCTCCGGCGCTCACCAGAATCTTGCCGCTCCTCTGCCTCCGGGTGAACCACAGGAGGCCCAGGCCGATGAACAGCAGCCCCAGGCACAGGGGCAAGGGCAGTAACCAAGAGGCCACGACTTTCTTGAATAAGAACAATTTATCTCCCCTACCGCGAGCTTCCGCGACTCCTTGGCTGCTGCCTCATTTAGTTAGGCAGTCACTCAGGGGCCTTCGGCTTACCCTAAACCATGAAAAGTTACGTAGTTATGGTGCGCAGTGCGCACCCTGCATGAAGACTTTTCGGAAAAGTCGCTCATGAGCCTCCGGCTCTCTCCAAAAGGATGAAAAGTTAATACCTGTGCTTGCTCTTGACTTTGATTTTGAACTTTGAACCTTGAACTTTGAACTTTTCTTCGCCCCTCACCTCTCCAAAATCACCACTGCCAGGCCCTGGCCGTCTTCGTCGCTGAGGGAGAGGTGCATCCCGGTAACGCCGGCCTCCCGGCAGAGCTGGGCGGCCCGGCCGCTGACCTTAAGCTCCGGTTTGCCCCTGGAGTCGGGGACCACCTCCACCTCCCGCCAGTGGATGCCCCCCTGCCTCAGACCCACCCCCAGGGCCTTGGAGAAGGCCTCCTTGGCGGCAAAGCGCAGGGCAAAGCAGGAGTCGCTCCAACGCTTGCCCCGGCAATGGGCGATTTCCTGGGGAGTAAAGACGCGGTTCAAGAAGCGCTCGCCATAGCGGCGGATGGCCGCGGAAAGGCGCGCCAACTTGACCAGATCAACCCCGACGCCGTAAATCATAATGCGGTTTTCGGTTTGAAAGCTAGGGTAGCGTTTCAGTGAAACCTTGAAAAAAGAAATTGCTTTTATCCCCTCCCCCTGAGAGGGGCGTTTATTTTTTTTGTTATTTTAAAACGTTATCATCCTCCCCCCAACCCCCTCCCCTCTCAGGGATGGGGAGTTTTAGGGGCAATATCTATTAAACATATTCCAGAAACACGACAATAGAGATAGAGGCGGCGCCTGGCCGCCCGGCGGGCATGGCCCGCCCTCTGAAGACTTGCCGGATAAGGTTAAGGAAATGTGGGACAGCCGCAGGGCGGTTCTAAAGTGGCACAGGCTTCCTGCCCGGGTCTCGTAACCAGCCAGAGCGCGGGCCACTTAACCATTTCTCGGGCTATGGCCCGCCGCGGTCCGGCTGGAAGCCGGGCACAGGCCGACGCCTGTGCCGCCATACCTTTATTTCTTCCCTTTCTTGGGAGGGGCGGCGGCCTCCACCTTGCACATGGCGCCGGTCTCCCCGCAAGAGCTGCACTTCTTGGGTTTGCAGCGGGTTTCCACGTTGCTGCCGCATTTTTCACAGGTAAAAACGGCCATGAGATCTGCCTCCGGAATCAAGAAATTATCGGTCGGCGGTCCGGCTTGGTGAGGGTGGCTGCGCGGGCGTCCATCCCCCCTCACCCTGCCCTCTCCCCCCCAAGGGGGAAAGAGGGCAAAAGCTTGTAAATTCTATGAAATGATTAGCTGTTAGGCATGCTCAAGTTCAAAAAGATCTCTGGTTTTGGTGGGCAGTGCCCACCCTGCATGCCTCGCAGCAAAAACCTTGCCGGAAAGGATTGCCTTACCTGGATTTTCGTAAGGGTCTCAATTGGTTTTCCGTTTTCTACCCTTTAACCCTGCATCTCCAACCCCTGGCCGCCGCGGGAAGGCGATCTCCAGGGCCTGGTCCAGGCGCTCCACCGGGTGGAAGATGAGTTCCTGGCGCACCGAGGGTGGGATCTCCTCCAGGTCCACCTGGTTCTGGGCCGGCAGGATGATTTCCCGGATGCCCGCCCGATGGGCCGCCAGCACCTTGTTCTTGATGCCGCCCACCGGCAGGACGTGACCCCGCAGGGTGATCTCCCCGGTCATGGCCAGGTCCTTCTTAAGGGGACGCGCCGAGAGAAGCGAGACCAGGGCGCACAGCATGGCCAATCCGGCGGAGGGCCCATCCTTGGGGATGGCCCCGGCGGGCACATGGATGTGGAGGTCAGATTTCTCGAAGAAGTCCTCCTCGATGCCCAGGAAGGGGGCCCGAGCCCGGATATAAGAGAGCGCCGCAGTGGCCGACTCCTTCATGACCTCCCCCAACTGCCCGGTGAGTTTGAGGCTGCCGCTGCCCGGCATCCGCAAGACCTCGATGAACAGGATATCGCCGCCGGTGGGGGTCCAGGCCAGGCCGGTGGCCACTCCGGGCTCCGGGTGGTCCAGGGCTGCTTCCCGGAAGAACTTGGGCGGCCCCAGATAGGCGGGGACCTCCCCTTCACTGATCGCCACGTAGTTGCGGCTACCCTCGGCGATCTCCCGGGCCGCACCCCGGCATAGGGCGGCGATCTCCCGCTCCAGGTTGCGGAGCCCCGCCTCCCGGGTGTAGGAGGCGATGATCAAACGGATGACCATCGGGCTGATCTCCAGTTGCGCCGCGGTCAAGCCATGGGCCTCCAACTGCCGGGGGATGAGGTGGGAGAAGGCGATACCCAACTTCTCCTCCTCAGTGTAGCCCACCAATTCCAGGACCTCCATGCGGTCCCGCAGGGGGGGAGGAATGGGGTCCAGCAGGTTGGCGGTGGTGATGAACATCACTTTGGAGAGATCAAAACCCACGTCCAGGTAATGGTCGGAGAAGGAGTTATTCTGTTCCGGATCCAGCACCTCGAGGAGGGCCGAGGAGGGGTCGCCGCGGAAATCGGCGCCGATCTTGTCCACTTCATCCAGCATGAAGACCGGGTTGTTGGAGCCGGCCCGGCGCATGCTCTGGATGATGCGGCCGGGCAGGGCCCCCACGTAGGTGCGGCGGTGCCCCCGGATCTCGGCTTCGTCCCGCATCCCCCCCAGTGAGAGGCGCATGAACTTGCGCCCCAGAGAGCGGGCAATGGAGCGCCCCAGGGAGGTCTTGCCGGTCCCTGGCGGGCCCACGAAACAGAGGATGGGACCCTTCATGTCCGGCTTCAGCCGGCGCACCGCCAGATATTCCAGGATGCGCTTCTTCACCTTCTCCAGGTCATAGTGGTCTTCATCCAGGATCTGCCTGGCCTGGGCCAGGTCCAGATTGTCTTCGGTGGACTTGCTCCAGGGCAGTTCGATCATCCACTCCAGATAATTGCGGATCACCTGGTGGTCGGGGGAGGTGGGCGGGGTCCGCTTCAGCCGGGTCAGTTCCCGCTCCGCCTCCTTCATGGCGTGGGGCGGGAGCCACGCCTCTTCCAGGCGCAACTGGAGATCTTCGATCTCCTGGCCCTTTTCTTCCCCTTCCCCCAACTCTCTTTGCAGGACCTTAATATGCTCCCGGAGATAATACTCCTTTTGAGCCTTGTCCATCTCCACCTTCACCTGGGCCTGGATCTTTTTTCCCAGTTCCAGGATCTCCAGTTCCCGGTTGATCAGACTCAGCACCCGGCGCAGGCGCTCCTTGACCTCAAGAGTCTCCAGCAGTTCCTGTTTTTCGGCCTTGGAGATATTGAGGCTACCGGCGGTGATGTCCGCCAGAAGCCGGGGGTCGCCCAACTCCCGGACCAGGATACCCAGTTCCGCCGGCAGGTAGGGGGAGAGCTCCATCATCTTCAAAAAGAGGCCCTTGACGTTGGAGACCAGGGCCTCCACCTCCAGGTCGGGTTCGTATTCCTCCGAGATGGGGATTATCCGGGCGGTGAGGTAAGGTTCAAAGCCCACCCAGTCCTCCACCCGGAAGCGGTACAGCCCCTGGACCAGCAGGCGGAGGGCGTCGTCCTCGGATTTCCGCATCTTCAAGATAACGGCGGCGGTGCCCACCCGGGGTAGGTCTTCCGGGCCGAAGCCCTCGGCCTTCTCTCCCAGGCCAGCCATAATCCCGATGATCTTGTCCTGCAAGAGTGCTTCCTGCACCACCTTTTGGGACGGCTCGTCCCACAGGACCAGGGGCAGGATCATCCGGGGAAAAAGCACCATATCTGGCATCGGGAGGATGGACAGCACCCGGGGGCTGGGGCGGATTTCCTGGTCGCCCAGCAGCGGGGTTTGGATTTCCTGTTCTTCATTGGCCATGGGGCCTCCGTATTAATTATTCCGGGTCTGCCTGCTTCACCGGAATCTGACGAATCTGTAGGGCCTTCCGGGGCAGGTGGACCTCCAGGATGCCATCCCGATAGCGGGCCCGGACGCCCTGAAGGTCAACAGGGATGGGCAGGAGGAAGCAGCGCTCGAAGGCGCCGAAGCCCATCTCCAGGTGGATAAAGCGCCGGATGCCCTCCGGCGGCGGCGGTTGGCGCCGGCCCTCGACCACCAATTCCTGGCCAGCCAAAGAGAGGCAGAGGCTTTCGGGTTGAATTCCGGCCACCTCCAGGCGCAGCACCAGTCCCTGGGCGGTTTCATAGAAATCCGCCGCGGGGCGGAAGTGGAGGTGCGGCCGGCTGGACCCGAACCAGACATGTGGTTGGCAACGCCAGTGCTCCTCCATTTGCTCAAAGTCGCGGATGATCCTGATCTTGATAAGGCGGTGCATCGCTCTCCCTCGGCAAGGTCCTTCTATTCATTGTAGTAATTCTTATGGAAAATTCCAGGCCTTCCCGGCTTCTTCCGGCAGAGGCAGGAAAATTTTTCATCCTGGACCTGGCTGCCC
>Ga0208821_1001034_pt1 | contig 17519 bp, 20 predicted proteins | sample June2015DPH_20_5_FD_184720 | JGI IMG/M metagenome (GOLD analysis project Ga0208821, IMG submission 184720) | Peatland microbial communities from SPRUCE experiment site at the Marcell Experimental Forest, Minnesota, USA - June2015DPH_20_40... | ecosystem: Environmental > Terrestrial > Soil >... | reverse complement strand
AGGGGACACACTACAAAAAGGATTCAATGACCCAGGTGAAAATCAAGTCCTCCTGCCCCTTCCTCTTGAATGGCTTAACCCATTCATTATGTCATGCCCTTATAACATACTTGATGAGTAGGAGGTGTTATTTGCAGATCAGGATTTATCTTGCTACTACCCATCAAAATCAGCATTGGTCAGGATAGATTTAAGCAATTACTCCAAGCTATCCTGCCTTCTCTTTCACTTTAGTAGTTCTTTGGGTTTCTCATCCCGTGACTTGCCACTAAGTGCCTTTTGCGCCTCGATTTCCTTCGTCCGCTTCACCGCTAACTTCACGAGGTAAATGATCTTGGGGCTGAGTCCCAAAGGCGTCAATGGTCGGACAACACTTTCTTCTTCATTCTCATCCCGATGCTTGTTGATTCCGAGGATGCCGAGATTCTTGGCCATGTTGGTAAGAGAAGGATTCGGGTCCCATAACCGAACCTTTTTGGTATAGCCAACAAGGTGCCGATCCTCCCCTTTCCCCTGATATTCCTCAAAAGTTTCTACCCCTGCCACTGCCGGAACAATGTCATCCGGCCAATCTTTAACATCCAATAAGGTGTTGTTAGGCCCATAAAGCCTCCGAATGTCCACGTAGGCAATCCTGGCCATTCGAGTCAACACTTTGTCGGCTTGTACTCCAACCCGATGGAGGCGCTCTTCTTCTTCCCTCCGAATTGCTTCCATAACACATGACGTTTTATGACGGAGATCGTATGCGGTTTCAGCGGCCCTTTTGGGACTATAACCAGCCTCAATTGCAGCCCGGGTTCCATTCGAATCCTTCAGGTATTCGGCCACGAAACGCTTTTGTTTTGGCGTGAGCTTCGTTGCTTTAAAGGCAAGTCTCTGTTTCACGGTCCGTTTTCCTTTACCCTTAGCTCAAGATTCCCCAGGTAACCTCGGAATATTTAGATTTCTTATTGTTTAACAACCTCGTTCTCATTTTGTTTTACAGACTCCTTCTGATTTTGTTTAACAACAACCTCCCATCCAGCCGCTATGAGCCGATAGAGAAAGAGTGTCATAGTCTCCTCCCTCTTTTGGGCCTCTTCTAAGATCCGTTGCTTAATGGTGGCGGGAATTCGAATCCCAATTATTTGCGTCTTTCTTTCTCTGCTCATTTCTTCTTCTCCTCTTCGCCCAGTCCGCTGTTCGGTGGCTTCTGGATCGGGGTGGCTTCGAGAATTATCACCGTTTTACCATCCGCTGCCGCCCCCGTTTTCTTAGGCATCAATCCCGGAAGCACCTTAGAATAAAAGTCCAGCCATCCGCGCCAGTTCTTCGCTATTCCAGGTGCGGCAAGTGTTTCTGGTCATCCTTTTTGGCTTTCCCGGTTGACGATCGCTCCCAACACGCATTTGCAATCGAGTGCAACTTATCCCTCCACCGCCTGCCGGGATCAGACCCTTTGCCTCCCTGTTTCGAAATTCGTTCCAAAAACTTTCTTCCATCCCCTTACGCCCCAGCCCTTACAGAGTAAGTTGACGGACGCCATTGAATACTGCCTTTAATGTCGGGACAGGGGCAAGGCAAAGAGTTCGATATGTATCAACGAAGGGGAGCCAGTTAATTCAAGGCCAGAGAAATCTGGCCTTTTTGTTCTGCCAATGTGGGTATACATTCTACAAAGCGAAAAAACAGGTCGTTACTACTGCGGCCAAACTAGCCATGTTCAGAGGCGGCTCGAACAGCATAATGATCCTTCTTGCCAACTTTCAAAGACGACCAAGAGGTTCCAGGGTCCATGGAAGCTTGTCTGGGTTCGTCAATGCCCGGATCGCGGTAGCGCCGTGAAGCTGGAAACGAGTATCAAGGGGCGTGGAATTGGTCGTTATCTTTCAGACCTCAATCGGCAGAGTCCCGCCGCAGGCAGGATTAACCACTAGGTTGCAGGTTCGAGTCCTGCCCGGGGAGCCAGTTTTCAAAAAGGCTGTCTTTTTTAGAAGAGACGGCCTTTTCTTTTTGGTAGGCCGTGTTGGTAAGTGCGAGTAAGTCAAAGGGTTTTCGATAGACTGGAGTGAGTTTGCCGTCCTTCCAAGTCGAGTTCGAGAATACAAAATTGAGTAAACGTCTCTTTTCTTCCATTTCCTGTTTTTTATAAAGAGTTACGGCCTTTTGCGCGAGTTCGAGAAGGCGCGTTCCTTCTTCAAGATAGGATCTATTTGCACCCTGGTGTTGTTCAATCTGGCGGAGGATATTGGCCTGCTCGGTGCCCCACTCTTCACTTTTGCGAATAAAAAAATTCTCCGAGACCTTCCCATCCAGTTTGTCTATATACATTGCATCAATGCGGTCCTGCAATTTCTTATATTGATTCTGGAGTGTCGAGATCGTATCGTTGTGGTATCGTTTCTCTTCAGAGTGGCTCTCCTTAAGCGCCGTCACTACCCAATCCAACACTTCCTTATCTATTTTGATCGCCTTTAGGGCTTCGGTAAATTCCAGATCTAATTCCTCTTCGCGGACGTAACGCTCTGGACACTTGCCTTTGTGACCGGTGCAATGGTAGTAAACATAACGGCCTTTTTTGATCTCTCCAGTCATTGCACAACCGCAATGACCACAAGAGACGAGGCCCTGGAATGCCCATCTATGTTTTTGCTGGCGGGTTCTTCTCCTACCCTTTTCAGACAAAACTTCTTGTACGCGATCAAAGAGTTCCTTAGAAACGATCGGGTGGTGATTCCCTCGATAGCGTCTTCCTGCCCAATCGAAATCGCCATAATAAATGGGATTGGTCAGAATCTTGTGGACTATGCTCTTGTGTAACTTAGCTCCGGTTTTGCGATAGGTGAGCCCTTCAGCTTGGGCCTTCTTGGTCACCTCCAAGAGCGAGTAATTACCGGTCGCATACCATTCATAAAGTATACGAATAAGTGGTGAAATGATTGGGTCAGGTTGGATGTGTCTCTTGCCATTGTTGTCCACGTTGATATATCCTATGGGGGCAAAAGACGGGTATATCCCCTGGTCTGCTTTTTCCAACATCCCCTTTTTTGTTTCCTCGGAAAGGTTGTCAATGTAATTCTTTGCCATTAGTACTTTGATGCCGTGTATAAATTTTTCCGATGAGCGGGACTCAGGAGAGAGGACAAAATTCTCCTTGACAAAGTGGATCTCCAGGTTCAGTTCGTCAAGGATGACCCAGTCTTTCAGGTTCCGATAGAGACGGTCAGTTTTCTCTACGAGAAGAACGGGATGGGATTCCTTCTGCGTCGTAGGTTTATACTGTTTCTTAAAGTGATTCACCATTTCTGCGAAGCCAGATCGTCCCGTTTGCTTTGCAGTTTCCACATCGACATATTTTTGAACCACTGTAAAACCCTGACCAGCGGCATAGTTGGTTAAGAGTTTTAGCTGTGCAGGAATGGAGAAGCCTTCCTTTTCCTGCTCTTTCGATGAGACCCGGGCGTAGATTACCGCGGTCTTGCGGGTGGGGTTTTTCAATCTCTGCTCTTTGCGCATTTTAGAGGACCAGATCCGGTGAACTTCGTAGATCTATAATCGGATGGTACTAAGTATCACGAAATCGTATATCTAAGTCAAGAAAGATCTGAACTGAGTTGATTTGAATTGGATTCCTGACGTGGTATAGAGGAAGGTTAATTCTTAGTTCAATACTACCTTGGCTATGTCATAGATCTTCTTGATTTGATCGGGTTTTTTGTTCTTCAATAATTTCCATATCTTCAAGCGCTCTTGTTGCCCTTCAGACAATGTTTTCAATTGTTTCCCCTTAAAATTCAGGATTTCCGCCGTATCGATCCCTAGTGCTTCTGCAATCTTTTCCAAAGCCTCTAAAGAGGGTCCTCGATCTCCTTTTTCTATTCGCCTCATCACATTTATGCTGAGATTTGCCCTTTCAGCCAGCTTCGCCTGGGTCATGTGGGCCTTGTCTCTTAACCGGGATATCCTCAGCCCGAGTTTCTTCTTGATGTCAACCATATTCTGACTCTGCGAATATTTCATGTTGTACTTCCGTGATATTACCCGATACCCGTGACAGAATAGGTCACAGCCGTTAAAATTCCTGATGCTGTGGGGTAAGTATGCGGTATTCGTGGTGGGGGCGTTAGAAAGTACTATCGAGAATTATGGAAGGATCTGCTTCCCTGTTTCTTTTAGGAGTATCCTTAGAATTGTCTTCAGGTCATCTTCACGCAATCTTCTCAAGATCCCAGGAAGGGTGGTTACTGAGCATTTAATCTTCAGCTCAACAATATTCTGGCGATTTCGAAAACCTTCTTTATCTCGGTCCGCTTCCTGTCTTTCAGCAGGTTCCATAACTCTAAACATTCTGGTGGGCCTTCAGACAACGCCTTAAGTTCCTTTCCTCTGAAATTGAGAAGTTCCGATGGTTCAACTCCGAGGGCCATAGCAATACTTTCCAATGATTCTAAGGAGGGAGCCCTGTTTCCCCTTTCAATGCGGCTTATTGAATCAACACTGAGATTCGATTTCTCAGCCAATTTGGCCTGTGTCATACCGGCTTCCATCCTCAGTTGAGATATCCTCGTCCCAAGCTTCTTTTTAATGCCAGCCATATCTTTCCCCTTTTTAAGGAGAAGGATATTTCAACTGTTCCTTATTTAGAAGTGACTCAAAGTCGAGTATGCTTATTATTTGACACTGAGTCTTATAACTGATAACCTAAACGTCTCCGGTGTCGGGTGAGATTAATCATTAGACATAAGAAAGAGAAAATGAGACCAGCACGAATCTTTGTGCCCAGCTTGGGTACCGCAGAATGGCGAGCGAAGCTCGCTGATCCCAGTCTGCATTGGCGACGCAAGAAGTCTGCGTGGGAGTTAGCGGTTTCTTGGGAATCACGCCGATCTGAGGTATCCGGAATCCCCCTTGAAATCGAGAAAGCCTTCAACGTACATCCAACGTTTATGGGCGCGCAACTCCTGATGGCTATCCCAGAGCACCAAGTGAGACTGGACGATGATAGAAGGCCTTCGCAAAATGATCTTTGGGCGATGCTCCTTCTTCAGAATGGTTATGGTTCGGTAGCAATCGAGGCCAAAGCTGGAGAAGAATTTGACAGGACCATCGAAGAATGGCTGATCAAAGAATCGGAAGGTAAGATTGAACGCCTTCGCTTCCTGACGGACATCCTTGAACTCAAGAATCAGCTGCCAGGACATTTACGCTACCAGCTTATTCATCGGACAGCGTCGGCGATCATTGAGGCAATTCGCTGGAGAGCTCCAACCTCATTGATGCTTGTGCAGTGTTTTAAGGAATCATCTTCAAGCTGGAGTGATTACTGTAACTTTGCGGAGTTCTTGGGCATCGCCCCAACGCGAGGCGGCATTTCTGGACCACGCAGCCTTGGGAAAACAAACCTTTTTCTCGGCTGGGTCGACTCGCCAATGGCAGACGATTCCTCCGCAGCAAAAGCTATATGACGAAAAGAGAACCTCCAACGGTTGGGAGGCTTCGGCAGATCGGAAAAGGTAAGATTGTTCTGATTCCAGAGTACAAGAAATACCCAATCCAGGCTCGACGTCGGCAAGGAGTTCCCAATCGTAGGGAAGGCCGTCTCATCCATTAATCACCGTTGGGAAAAGTACCATGTTCACACCCTGGCAAGTTAGAGGACGTTCTCCCTCCATTGACTAACTTTACCGAGAATAGCAGAGTGATGCCGTGATGGGAACATAGCTTATCTTGGAGATTATAGTTTGAAATTCAAGGCCGAAAAGGGGGTCAAATGATGAACTGTCCAAAATGTGGAAGCCAAAACGAAGATGGTGCGAAACTTTGTTACCGCTGTTATACGCCACTCAAAAAATCTCAGGAGGAGAGCAGAATGGTCTCTTCTTCAGCGAAAGATGCTATCCACCAGCCAAAGCAAAGATATAGTCGTTTTCTGATATACGTATCCGTTATTGTAGTTTTAGGGATCATCGGTGGCTTTATTGCAACAAGAACATTCCTGCATAAGACTTCCTATAAGGCAAGGGTCTATGAAGGAACACAGGAAGTATCCGAGAGCGAAGGCTCAAAGCAAGGCTTAGAAGAAATCTCTGTACTTTTTAAGCGGATGGATGAAGTCCTCAAAAGGGACGAAGAGATAGAAGTGGTTAAAATATGTTCGAAGGAGTTTAGAGAACTATTCAACAGCAAATCCTTGCAGGAAAGAATGGTGATGCTTGCCAGCATGAAGATTGGTACGGGTGGATTCACGGACTGTGAAACAGTAGTCAAAAGCATCACATTCCAGGACATAGAAAAGACTAAAGCGACGGTTCTTACTTCCAGTAAATGCAGAAACCCATCGACTGAGAAAACGATGGAAAGTGAATACACCTTCCCTATTGTCAAGGAAGAAGACGGTTGGAAGATGGACATGACGGCCTTTATGAAAGACTTGGATGAGAGGCTAAAAGCTAAATGAGTAAGAAAGAAGTTTGTGAAATGGTTCCTTCGCCCTGAAGTATCCCTCATGGTGGCAATTTGGGCAGTGAATCTTCCTGGGCCACCAGCCGGTAGACATTTTATACCTACACCCTTTTCTACTGTCTCGGTGGTTTTCCCGTCTTCAGTTTTGACCTTTTCATTATTGTGGTCAACAAAATGAGGAGGAAGAAGGTTTCCTTTATTCCATCTTCATCTCCCTCCTGGATCTCTTCTTCAATGTGACCGAGGCTGGACTTAACAATCTCTTTCTCCTCAGCGTTTGCATAGAGGGCCGCGTACTTGTTTGCCCTCTTTATCTCCTCAAAAGACTCCTTGAGCCATCCCTTGTTTCTGAAGCACAAAGCGAGATCATGTCGGGCAAGAACGTCGGTAGGATCAATTGTCAATATGGTCCTTAGTTCCTCCATGGCCTCGTCGGTCCACTTCATGGAGGCGTATGCGCTGGCCAGAAAGAACCGTCCATCGTTGTCTAAAGGATGGATTTTAAGATACTCGGAAAACGATGTTGCCGCTTCTTCGAACCAGCCCAGCCTTAAGCAGCAGTAGCCCGATTCGTTGAGAATTGATGCCCTCATCTTTGGTTCGGGTCCTAAATGTAGGCACTTCTGGAACATCTTCACAGCACATTCTTGATCTCCCTGTTCCATCAGGTGACGTGCTTCATCAAACAATGATGTAATAAGCTCCGACTGGTTTTCATTTACTTGAATGCGCATTTTATGTCTCCCTCCTCATATAGATAACGACATATTACCTGATGCCTGTGACAGAATAGGTCATGCCGCCTAACTTATAGAATCCTCCTTCTTTTCTCTAGAATGCTGCCTGCCAAGTTGTTTGCATGCGAAAGGAGAAGGATCAGCGGCTTCTCCCGGTGAGCAATGTGTCTCCACGAGGGCAATCAGATGCTGCTATCTTTTGGCAAAGTCCATTTAAGGTTCGATGTCTCGACTTTTACTTGCGAAAGCTTTCAAAAGAACCTATATTACTACCGTTTTCAGAGAATTGAATCCAATCTTCCTAAAATAGGGGTGGGTGTTATGCTACCAGACCTGCCTGGCCTTAAACATGACATTCAGAGAGCGCTTGATCGTTATCTCTCGACCCAAGTCAATAAACGGCTCGGTTTTTTCAATGAGGTGCCCAAGCACCCCGTTCATGAGGGAAATCGACTGCGGGTCGTGAGGGCTGATGGTTCGATTGATGAGTCGGAACTCGAAAAAGCCTCTGCTGAAATGTCAATAAAACTGGAAGATATTCCCGGGTTAACGCTTGAAAAACGTCTTGCAATGCTGAACGATCAGGCGGATCAAATTGCGAGCCAAATAAGCAAAGGCCTTTTTGAGGGACTAAAAAGGGAACTCGACAAGGCAGGGCAAGCAGTGGATCAGAGAGGTAGAACGTTAGATGCTGAGGCGGTGTTCAGCGTTTTGGAGAAGATTCAGTTCGAATTCGACGAAACCGGCGGCCACGAGATCGCGGTGGTCCTACACCCGGATCTGGCTCCAAAGATGATGGATGTCTTAAAGCAGATAGAATCGGACCCAATACTTCGAAAGCGCTACGAGGAGATCATTACGAGAAAGAGGATGGAATGGCGTGATAGAGAAGCTGCTCGAAAACTGGTTGGATAATGCAAGCGAACGGAGCTATCAGGTGCCCTTTGTGCAGATCCTTTCCGCACAGGGATACCGAGTTGTACATAGCACACGACACACTGTTCTCGAATACGGAAAGGATGTGCTTGCGATCTCTCCGGATGGAGCCGGGTGCGTTTACCAGCTAAAAAGTCATCCTCATGGCAGGATGGGCCTAAACGAATTTCGTAACGAGGTTCAACCGCAACTCGTTCAGTTGATGAGTCAAGTAGCCGCCTACCCTGGGTTTCCGGAGCCGCCGTACAGAGCCCATTTGGTTAGTAATGGATATTTTGATGAGGAGGTCCAGCGAGCTGTTGACGATCTGAATCGAATGCCATCGTATCCTAATAAGGTGTCACTTGTCTCCCGTGGAGATTTGCTGGATTGGTGTAATCGGTATGGGGTTCCCCTCTGGCCGGGCGAGCTCAAGGACTCTCGCTCACTTCTTGAGATCTTTTTGTGGGACTCGAAGGACGTCTTCCCCACGACAAAACTATCACAGCTGATTGACAAGATTCTAGCTTTAGAACCCGCCCAAGCAAACCTTTCAAGTTATCCCGAATATTGCCGCGCTGTCAGCAGTTCAGCATTATTGACGGGAATCGCTGTCTCTGGTTTTGCAGAGGCTCAGAACCATTACGCTGTGGCTTCGGCGTGGACGCTCTTCGCCGTCAGCATCATAGCAGCAGCCGACAAACAAAGATACAATCTAGATGGAACAGCTGCAGAAACACTTCGACTAGCCGAGAGTGCTGCTATTGATGCCCTCTCGCAATTGTGGAACGAGGTGATGGAACGAAAGTTCCTTGTTGAAGGAGACGCATTTTCAGACCCGGAGGTATATGGCTGGCGCTATACTACACTTTTGGGCTTACTCAGCTGCCTTGCGCTTTATGACGACACATTTTCCTGTTTAACCGAGGAATCTCGAACGAGACTAGAACAATGGTTAACTCAGCGCCATTCGAACGTTGATTTGTGGGGCGAAGCTGCGGTGGCAAATTTGGTTCCCTGGTTCGTGTGGTTACGAAAACACGATGCCACCCCTCGGGTAGATTTCGAGATCGAAGGTCTTGTGAGGGCTGTAATAACCCGGAACCAGGGCAAGAGCCCGATCCCTTTGGCGAGTCCATACTACAGCTACGAGAAGATTGCCCGGTCCAGATTGCATCTTCAGGAAGATAGTGAGTCGAGTCTGATCAACCAGGAGACCTTTGCTGGCAGTAGTTTCACGGCGGAACCTCTATTTCATATGCTGGTGCGCACCAACCTTAAACAGACTTGCAAAAGGCTTTGGCCAGACTTCACAAAACTCTTACACCGAGCTTGTGTTCCTGATGATCCATGGGAATACTGCACACTTGCCATTAGATCTGGAGCCGACGACACCAAACTTTATCCACCCACTTACAACTGGGCCGATCTTAGTAAGGAGGCGATACAGCTAAGGAGTGGATTTATTCCTGCAGCACTGGCCGCAAGGCCATACCTAGTAGCACTCTGGTGGCAGGTGGCACCCTACCGCTATACGAGCGAGTCCAGCAAAATCTTTGTAGAAGGCGTATTCCCTGGATGGGGGAGATGGGGTTTCTGAAAGGCTCTCCCGTCGGACCTCCTTAGTTAAGTCATGGGAATTCTTCCTGGCTTGTAGCTGTAGCGGACAAGAGCTTTTGAGATATCATCTCCAATCTCCTCGCGAAGGAATTCAGGCGAGAGGATTTCGGCTTTTGCCCCAAAGCTCAATACCCACGCCTTTATCTCTTCCTTCCCGCTCGCTGTCATGGAGAGCAGTATTCTGCCGTCCTTTAATTGCTTGATCTTTTGGCTTGGATGCCACGTATGCCTCTGGATGTAGGCCGAAAGGTCTTTGTCAAAAATTGCCTTCACAGTGATCGGCTTCCCATGGAAAAGGCCGAATGGGACTTTCAAAAACTCTGATGTTGAGAAATCCTCCGGGATCTCAAACCTCTCGTTCATCCTCTCTGCCTTCTTGATCCCTTCCAATGCGAAGTAGCGCATACCTTTTCGGGGTACGAAGCACAACAGGTAAAATTCTCCTTTGTAGAAGACCAGCGAATATGGGTGGACCTCAAAACGAAATGCCCGATTCGCCTTCCTTGGTCTATATTCCAACTTCAGAATGTTTTGGTTGAGAAGTGCCCACTGGACGATCTCAAAGACTTCTTTGTTGAGATCTATTTTCTTGGAGGCCTTCACCAGAGGAGTAAACATCTCCTCAATCTTATCCAGTCTGGCTATGTGCTTTGCAGGAAGGGCTGATAGGATATTCTTGAATGCTGATTCAAGCTCTGCACGGAACGGAGATCTTCCTTGAGATATCAAGAGCTTTCGAGGGAAGTAGAGAGCCATTAGCTCGTCCAGAGTAAAGGTTACAGGTGGGACACCCTTAAATGATGGTTCAAGCTTCCAGTAGGTCGTTCCTTCCACGACTTCGGAAAGGAGCGGATAGCCTGCCTCCTCTAAAGCCTTAAGATCACGATAAAGGGTTCTCTTCGTAACACCAAATTCCACGGCTAATTCGCCTATGGTGATTCCGTGTCTGACCGCGATGGTTCTCAGAACCCCCTGGACCCTGGCGGCTTGGCTGTACTTTTTCTTAGCCATGATGTGCCTCCCTATTTTCAATCGAGGCATGGTTCAGGAATCGAAGATTTCCGGCAGAAATTATCAGGCTGGGTGGATATCTGACAATTTTTATTGATCGAGAAAGTACCATGAACTGATTTCAGGAAATATCGGCCCAGAGTGGCCCGTGTTGAAAACTCTAATTTTCTTGGCCTTTTTCGCATCGCTTTTATTAGCCACATTGTATGCAGGTTGGCATGCGAAGATTAGCAGTTTCTCTATCCTCTCAGTAATTTTCATGTCAGGGCTCGGAAAAGGCTTTTTTGATTTTTCGAAGAAACCCCACGAGCTAAATTCAGCGATAGATCCGAGTCTGACTCTCATTTCGTCATACTCATCGGCGATCCACTCGTCATGCTGCCCTAACCGGGTTTTGATCCCGTGGTTTGTTTGACCTATGTAGAGCAGTACGTTTGAGCCGTACAGGTGGTGTTGACCTGAAAGTTGGTACAAAACAAAGCCTCTGTTTCTACCCTTCTCTTTTCTTGCTTCCTCCAATGTAAACGGACCTTCCCAGTGGATAACCCATTTTTGTTCTGCCATTCATAATCCTTTCATCAGGGGGCGATTACGACCGGCGGGGGATGTAGTCCATCGGTTGAATCATGTTGTTAAGCAAAGTAATTTGAATTTGACCGGCTGTTTTCATAAAACCTCAATGAACCACACCTGCCGCCGCCATGACCTGGCCAACACCTTCTCTATAGCGTAGTGTCTCGCATAAGCATAATCTTAAATCAAACGACAACGTAAGACTCTGCCAGTACGGTCTCGTACTTTTCGATTTCACTTCTGACGTCAGAAAGTTGCTCGTTCAGCCCGTCTATGCGAGACTCTAGATTTCTTTTCTTTTCTTCCATTCGCTTTTTTCCCTCGATGTGGCTTCTTCTCTCTTCTTCCCCTTTCGAAACTTTAAAAAAGTCTGGAGTTACGGTAGGTCGAACCCTCCACCGGATGGCTAATGTCAGCCCGCCCGCCAATAGAATGGCGCTCGTACAACCCAATACTGCCCTCCCGGTACCTGACGAAAGCAGGGACGCAAGTGCCAGCAAAACCCCAATCGTCACGCCGATAAGGGCCAATTTTAGACTCCAACGCGATTCTTGTTTTTGTTCCGGCTTTGTGTTTTCCATGACTTCCTTTATGTCCGGCGGATTTCCATGCATCTGAATTTGTTCATTAATGACCTGGACATCAAAGTCCAGCTGCTTAATCTCATCTTGGATTTTTGCAGACTTTTCACGCAACTGCGCGATCCGTTGATCAGTCTCATTTCTTTTCTCCTGCCAAACCTTTACTATCTCATCCATGCGGGCTGAGACACCACTTTGGTCCTGCAACAAAGAATACTGATAAACCTCCCGCTTGATTTCAGGTTTCATTTTGAATGTGTGGGTGAGTTCGTCAAACCATTCCTTGTGCTCTTTTGCAAAATTGTGTAGGGGAAAACCCTGGGTTGGATAGATCTTTTCAAGTGCTGCCTGGTTGAAATGCTCGAAGACGCTCAGTTTGAGCATAGCGTTCCTGTCTCTAACATCAGGAAAGCGTCTATGCACATCCTCATAAAGCCTTGCTCTACATGTGTGTTCCTGAAACAGCGATTCGGATTGCTGCTGGGTGGCTTTGGTTATGACCCTCCTTACGGTGGCATGAAGTTGAAATTTATTGTGGTTCGCTTCGCTGGTACGGGTAACCTCATGACACTCCTTGAGCCACTCAAATGCCTCCTTTGCTTTTTCATGTCCAAGCATAATGGCAAGAAAATCCTGATCGTAGTATTCTTTGAAAGCTGCTGCTCTTATCCATTCTTTTTGTTCATCCGTTTTCCACCAGTAAATTCTGTTCGCGGCCTGTCCGTAAACGAGAGCATTCCCTTTCCCACGGGTATCGACCCATATGCTTAGGAGATATGCCAGTCCATCTGTGTCTTCGTACGCCTCATCGACGAGCGATTCAGGGACTTGGGATTGCCTTAGATAATCTTTGACCTCATCCTTGGTAAACCGATGAAGATCAAGCTCGCGGATGGTATCGCGATAATTGTCCCAGCGCTGATGATGATCTGAAAGACTCAGCTGCTCTCGGCCTGATATTATGAACCGCGCGTCGAAAACATCAATATACCGCTCACTTGTAAGCTGAGGCAAAAGGTATTCCAAGAGCCAATTATTGACGGTCTGATCAAATTTCTCATAGGTATCAAGGATGAAAAGTACCTTCAAGGGCTTCTTATCCAGGTTCCGCCTCCTCCGCAAAAAGCGCTTAGGGTAGAGTGAATCATAAAGGCAATTGAGGAAAACGGGCGTAATTATGGGTGAGGGGTTCTTATAATACTCCTGACTTTCTGGATCCTTGTAACGCTCGGCAATAATTTTTTGCTTTACTTCGTCGTGGTAGTTTAACCAGACCTTGCTCTCTGCCTCTCCGTCCAGTTCTTGCCCCTCATAATGAGATGACTTGATTTCAAAGGGACCTATTTTAATTGAAGGTGTGTCGAATTTTCTTTTGCCCCTCTTCTTTGCCGCCTTTGCGGCCATTTTTTTTATGTCTTCAAGTTGACTTTTTTCTTCTTCTGTAAACACGGTTTCGATCTTGCCAACTATCTTCTGATATCTTTGTACTTCACTGTACTCTTTTTCGAAATCGCATTTGGAATGGGGAATATTACAGGAAAAGGTCTTTGCAAGGGCGCCCACAAATTCTGGTAGGGACTCATACTTGAGGTCTTCGTTGACGTTAAAGCGACAGAGTTCCAGGCCATCTTTCTGAATCTCCTCTTTAACCTTGTGCAACAAGGTACTTTTTCCAGCACCTCCGATGCCATGCAATGAAATGATTCTTTTGAGGGTGCGATCATCTCGCTTTTTCGTGAGTTCACTTAGTATCATATTAAGTTCCACCTTCCTGCCGACAAAAGGTGCCGTATCCATTTTAGCCTCCGCTAAGGATCAATCTCTTAGGATGAATATGTAAGTGGTAGACCCATTCCCTGTTCTTACTATCTCTTTTATTTCGGCCCCGCAATTAGTCAGGGCCTGTTTGGCCTTCTCTGCTTCCTGGTCCGGCATCGTATATCCCGCCACTATTTTACCACGCGGATCAACTCCACGAGGGAGGTCGTAGGTTTCACCTATTCTCTTGATGTAATCCGGGATCTGGCCCAAGATAATGATTTCATGGCCGCCGATTTCCTTTGGAAGCTGCCCTATGGCCTCACGTCTTGCGACCCCCAAACGGACGGTCTTCATTTGTTCACTGTCATTTGGCTGCACCTGACGCCAGCTTGCCGTGGTGGGGGGTTCCTTAGGAGATTTGATTTCCCCTATTACAATAGCACCAGCTTTGACGGCAATGTAATCGGGCTTTCTCATATGATGGCTACCCTTCCCCGGTATGTCCGTCTCGCCATCAAATACCTTGTAGCCCGCAGCGATTAAGGCCTCCATTGCCTTTCGGTAGAATTCTCTTTTGCCCTCGGCCTCTGTCATGGACAGTTATACCTCCTTGCAACGTTTTCAGATTAACTCTCGAAGAGTAATATCAGTTGATGCTGAGACGTAATGTAAGGCAAAGATGTTCCAGCACATTAATACTTAGAGCCCACCTCATACTTCCATGCCTTTTAGATTCTCTGTAAATTCATTTTTCCCTTCAACCATGGTTATTTTCTCCCGGAATGATCTGATCAGGGTAGATCCAACCCTCTGGAGGATCTTGGTTCTTAGGTCTCACAAGAGCACGCCATAACGATTCCTTCTTCGCCTGGGCATATACATACGGTCCTAATTTCTCGTACACCTCAAAAGGGATTCGAACAGCACGTCTCCTACCAATTGAGGCAAGGAGTCTGTCAGCAAAAGTCGTTTTCGGTAATTTGATGGTCATAAAATATTTTCTCAATTCATCTATTCAAAATTGTCAATATTAAATTAGTGATTCTCCTTCAATGCCTGTTTTCAATTACTTGAGTTGTGAATTGACTCCTGTACCGCAAACAAAGAAAAATCAAAACTCCTGTGGATAAAACAGAAAGAAAATTCCCAAATATAAAGATCAGATCTCCAATGTGAAGCGAATAGATCATCATCAGGGTCATACCGGACATCAGGATCGTCAAGTACGAAATACTTAGGTCATTGGCTTTTTTGGTCCTGTATGTTTTTACGATCTGAGGAAGGGCACTGATACATATTATCAATGACCCGACTGTACCCATCATTTCAAACATAACTGAAGTCCTTTTTAGAGCCTGTCGCAAAAACATTAGCGCTATAGTTCCAATTGCAGCGTTACTTGCAGATGCATAAGGATGACGCTGATCGGCGAACGTATGAATCGGTATTTCGTCATCTCGTTGCGGTTAATCTTTCTTTTCTATTCCCCCTACCGCTCTTTAAGAATCTGTTTAACTCTGACTGAAGGACTCTCCAGCCGCTGCCAACCTTGATTGCGTTTATCCTGCCAAGGCGAATGCACTTAAAGTAAGTGGGCCTTGAAATCTTTAGGTATTGAATCGCTTCGTCCGTGGTTAAGACCTCATCTTGGGTTTTTACCATGGTATAATTTGTCTCGCTTTGCTTTAGTTTGATATGGTTTTTCGTGACATGCTTCATTTTGATAGAACGCAAGATAAATGCCAGAGAGAAAAGTAGGAAGGATTCTTATTGATAACTTGTTAATTTAAAAGAGATCTTTTTTATTTTGGCGAGGTTGTCAATAAGGGCTTAAAAGAAGGAAGATAGATTCCAATAAGGACATTTTGTTCAAAGTGTGACAGATTTTGATATCGGGTCCTGAATTTGGGATAGGCTTATAAAACAGAAGGGAATTATTTTTTAACAATTGCCAAGTGAAATATTGCATAGATGGTCGATTTTCAGAATCACACTTTAGGAAGTACTCTTCGCCCACGCCACAGCCTCAAAACTCCCATTCTTGTTTAAAGTTTGAGTAGAGTATGGTTCACCAGAAGCTTAGCTGTTTTCTTTCGATTCTGATTCGTTCTCCCTCCCTAATTTTATAATCTAAGTAAACGATAAGATCTTCGACAAATCTTCTTTCCACTGGTGTCCTGAATTGTAATTTATTGACCTCCAAAATCTTTTTAACCTGGCTCCATGAAAGCCAACCTATGCCCTTTGAGAGCAGGCTGCCGATATCTTCATTTACTGGGAATAGCCCATGGGGTGTGAGCCCCTTAGCGAGATTACGTGGGGATTTATATCGAGTCAGTATCCAGGGGGGTTTCTCGGTATCGATAATGAGAACAAAATAGAACTCCTTGACCCTATCTGGGTGATTGAGGTAATGATATGAGGCTAGATCAAGGTACCTGATGATTTGGTCCCTTCGTGGATCACTTGTTGTCCTTAAGTTCACAGGCGCAAGATACTTGGCCTCGATGAAGATGATCCCATCCTTATAAGAAATAGTGACATCGACCTCCGATGTCCCTTCTCTGAACTTCCTGTTTGCAGGGGGTCGATATCGCTTCCAGAAGGCAAAGGAGAGGTTCTCAAAGGTGTGACGGCTGAAGTCTCTTCCTTTGATCGCCTCTCCGAGAAATTTTGTCAGCCAGATCTTTGGGTCCAGGTTCTTCAGGATTCCGAAGACATTTGCAGTCAGCAGATCTTCGCTCGTTGTCCGCACGATCAGCGGGCAGTTGGATTTGCGAACGTAGTTTGGTGGGCAGACCCTCTTTCCGGACGATTTGAAGAGTTCGAAGATGATTGACATGTCTGAGTTCGCTCCTTAGCCTATCGATGTCGGTGGAGTTTACTGCTTTTTCTGGCACGTTGTTCCAAATGGGCATTCCTTGCATTGCCAACCAGGGATTGGGTGGAACACCTCATGGTCTATTGCTCTGAGAACTTTTCTCACAAGATGGTGTGCCCACGTGTAATCGATATTTCCCTTCACGGCGTAGTAGGTCTCCATGTCAGGGTTCTTATGCTTCAGGAGTTGGTCGTAACGGACAAGAGTCTCATCGCCGTTTGTTCGAAATCCAATCTGTTTCAGGGCGTAGGAGTAGAGTGTTCCCTGGAGATCCAGATCTATCTGGTCATCGCTGAATCTCTTTGAACTGGTCTTTAGTTCTACAATGACGAGGGTATCCTCTTCGTCTGACTCGATGAGATCGAAGATGCCGGTTAGCTTGCATGGAAGAACTTCCCCTGTCTCCTCCAGTACCAGATCAACGGAGAAGGGAACTTCTACTCCGATGATTCGCTGGGGTGCGACATTCTCGTAGAAGACCCTCACCAGTTGAGTGCCCTTTTCCCTGGTGGTATCCCTGTTCTGGTTTTCCTTGTACCGGATGTTATTCCCTTGGGTCTCCTTGTCCCACGTTTGCTTGAAATGTTGGGTCAGGTCTGCCAGCGGGATCCTCTGACCGGTTTCTTTCAGTGTTTTGTAGAACAGCTTGGCAGCTTCGTGGATGGCTCGGCCAAAGGGAAAGTACTCAGGAACAAACTCCCATGGGATGCCCCTTACGTATTGAAATTCATACTTCTGAGGACACTTGAGGTAGGTATTTAGCTGCGTATATGAGATATGGAGATACCGATCAAAGTCCTCGCGTTTTGTTTTTGGCTGCAACATGGAATTTCTCCTCTCTGGTGATTTCTCGCCTCACATAGACTGGAGGACATCCTATATTGCTTCTGTCAAGAGAGAAAACGAAAAAATGTTATCTTTTAGAAAAACAGTAACTTAGAAAATTGGTTTGATTGTGGGAACATTCCTCCCTTCGAATCCCGTTACCGATCCGCA
>Ga0208821_1001028_pt1 | contig 17586 bp, 20 predicted proteins | sample June2015DPH_20_5_FD_184720 | JGI IMG/M metagenome (GOLD analysis project Ga0208821, IMG submission 184720) | Peatland microbial communities from SPRUCE experiment site at the Marcell Experimental Forest, Minnesota, USA - June2015DPH_20_40... | ecosystem: Environmental > Terrestrial > Soil >... | reverse complement strand
ACGAGTCGAACAATTGGTCCAAGCGCACCTTCTGGGCAAGGAGAGACTCAAATGACTGAAAAGAAAATTCTGATCATCGACGACGACCAACATCTTCTGCTGGGCTTGAGTGCCAGATTGAAGGCAAAAGGCTATAGGGTGATCTGCGCCGCGGATGCCATCTCTGCGATAACAGTGGCGCGCAAGGAAGTGCCAGATCTGGTCATCCTCGATCTCGGACTGCCAGCAGGTGATGGGTTCCGGGTCTTGGAACGAATGAGGGACCTGGCAGATCTCGCGGCAACCCCCGTCATTGTGCTCAGCGCCCGTGATCCGGCTGACAATAAGAAACGTGCGCTAGATGCCGGGGCGGTGGCCTTCTTTCAGAAGCCTCCAGATAATCATGAATTCTTGAGCGCAATTCGGCACGCTTTGGGCGAGACCATTGCACTGTCAACATTCCTTAAAACGTGAATCTTTAACTGAACTGAAGCGAACCGGGCTGCCGAACAAGCTGATGGCGATTTACCTTTTCACAACCAAATTGTTGGATGGGGTATTTTGGTGATTTGGCTTCCGAACATTACGACACATCTGTCAGATCCCCGGCTTTGGCCATGATATGCGTAAAGGATCGGACCAGTTTAGCGAGCACGCCGTTATGAGTCGCTTTAGCCTCGGCGTAATGAAACTCAGACGCGATGACCGATACGCTGTTCCCGCGCTGGATCGCACGATCAATCTGGGTGAGAACGTCTTCCATTGCCCAGAACAAGGGCGAGCACAAGGAACTGATGGGCGCGCATGCCCGCGACGAACTTGGCATCTCCGAGAATTTCCGTGCGCGTCCGATTCAGGCTGCGTTGGCATCGGCAGGCAGCTTTGCCGTCGGAGCAGCCTTGCCGTCGGAGCAGCCTTGCCTCTCGCTCTACCTCTAAGAGTGAGCAATATTGGACAGTCGCGGAATTGCGAAGCGCGGTAAATTATTGTCTTTTGGACATACCTATCCAAATGATGTCAAACTCGAGGGCTTCCCGCGCTGTTTTGTTCGCGGTCCTATATCTTTTCGTCTCCGCTTCTGCTCTAGCCCGGGTTGGTCATCAGATCGCCGACAAGAGTGGCCAATCCGGTAGCGCTCAAGCCGCCAGCGCACCTGCGACCAGCGCGCCTTCTGCCGAAGCCTCCAAGTATGTTGGAGCGGAGACCTGCAAGACGTGTCACGAGGAGATTTATAACGCATGGGAGAAAACGCCGCACTGGAAGACCACACTGAACATAAAGGGCGGCCCCTCAAAGCAAGGTTGTGAAGGTTGTCACGGTCCCGGAGCCGATCACGTGGCGGGCGGCGGCGACAAAACCAAGATATTCGTGTTTGAGGGGAAGTCTCGGCAGGAGACTAGCGCTCGCTGTCTAAGCTGCCACGGCGAAGCTCATGAACAATCGCATTTCGCCGAATCCGCCCACTCCAGTAGCGATGTGGGATGCCTCGATTGCCACTCGCCGCATCACGCCAAGGAAAAAGAGTTCCTTCTAGTCCAGGAGCAACCCCAGTTATGTTACGGATGTCACACATCCGCCAAGGCAGATTTCGCCAAACCCTATCACCACCGCGTCAATGAGGGCTTGGTGCAGTGCAACGACTGCCACAACCCGCATGGGACCGGAACCGTGCGGCAGCTACGGAGCCTGCCGAGCGGCGACGCGGTTTGCTACAAGTGCCATGTCGACAAGCAGGGTCCTTTCGTATACGAGCATGTGCCGGTTAAAACCGAGGGCTGCACCAGTTGCCATTCGCCCCACGGATCCACCAATCCGAAGCTACTCAACGTGATGCCAGTGAACATGCTCTGTCTGCAGTGCCACACGTTCTCGACCCAATTGACGGCGGGCGGGCCAATCGGCCCCGCGCACAATCAGTCGGCGAAGTATCAGGCCTGCACCATGTGTCACACGCAGATTCATGGCTCCAATTTCAGCGATGTGTTTTTCAAGTAGGGAGCACCGATGGAGCTACCAAGAAAATTCGTCCAGCAATCTTCGTTACTGGAGAAACGGGCGTCCCTGCGCGTGCAGACGGAGAGCAACTCGGCAGCCGTCTGGGGTCGAGGCAAGCGTCGAATCGCCATAGCTCTAGCGGCGCTTTTGTGCGCAATGATCGTGTGGTCATCAGAAACACTCTTCGCCCAAACTCCCACCGCGAGTCCGACACCGGCCGCAGCTCCGCCTGCCGAACCCGACGGCGTAACCAGCGGCGGCTACCAGATTCACTCATCAGTCGAACTGGGCTACCGCTCCACCGACGTGACCGGGAGTGGCGATATGTACGACACGCTGGTCAATCTGCAGACCGGACCGCGAATACTTGACCAGACGCTGACAATGCAGTCGGTCGATCACCAGGGCCTGCTGTTCGACGATCTTTACCTCAACAGTTTTGGATGGGGGGGCGATCCCAACAACGCTTTGCGCCTACGGGCGGACAAGAACAAGTGGTACAATCTGCAAAGCAGTTTCCGTCGCGATCAGTATTTCTCTGATTATGACTTGTGGGCGAATCCACTGAATCCTCCCACCTCCACTCCATCCATTCCGGTACTGAACTCGCCTCACGAATTTGCCACCACGCGACGCATGAGCGACTTCGACCTCACGCTGCTTCCGCAGTCCACAGTGAGCTTCCGTTTGGGATATTCGCATAACAACATGACGGGGCCTTCGTACAGCAGCATTCACGAGGGTACGGAAGCTTCGCTCCTGCAGGACTGGAACACAACCATGAACTCGTACCGCATGGGAGTGGACTTTAGAATCGCGCCGCGAACCGTTCTTAGCTACGACCAATTTCTCGACTACTACGAGGGAGATACAGACTACCAACTGAATCCCATTAATGAAGCGCTCCTGCCCACAACGCCAGTAAGTTCCGTTTCGTTGGGCTTGTCCTTCGACACTGTGAACAAAGAGCCGTGCGCCGTGCCGACAGGCCAAAGCAGTCTGATTGTCAATGGGACTCTGACCAACGTCGTTTGCAGCGCGTACTCCAGCTACTTGCGGAACCAGCGGATCCGCACTTCCACGCCTACAGAGCGCATCAACCTGCGCAGCAATTACTTCCAGCGAGTAGACCTTGTCGCCTCTTTTTCCTACAGCTCCGCAACTGCGAGCACGCCGTTGGACGAGTCCTTCGGCGGCCTGATAACGCGTACCAGCACCCTTGCATTCCTCGGCACAGGAACGGCCGATGCCAACCGAATTTCCGACACAGCCGATCTCGGGGCCACAGTACATCTCACCAAACATCTGCGCCTGATCGATAAATTCTATTTCTGGGCCTACCGCATTCCGGAGAATGGCAATTTCAGCGAGATCGACAGCGACTGCATAAACCCAAAAGCGTGTACGCTGCTGACTCCGCTGAGCGCTACCGTGCCTACGATTGTCCCCACTCTGCAACAGGCCTCATTCAACCAGACCTGGACGAGAAATCAGACCGAACTGGCGTGGGACATTTCAAAAAAGGCCGGGGCTCGCATAGGTTATCGTTATGGAGACCGGCAATTTAACCACTTCAATGATTTTCTACCCGGCGACTTGGATCATTTCGTGGGCCTGGAGAAAACGGCCCTTCTCGGGCTCTGGGTACGACCCACGCGTGCCTTGCGATTGAATTTTGATCTGGAGCACACAAACTACAACGCCGTGTTCGTCCGTATGTCGCCCCGCAAAGAAGGGCGCTACCGGTTTCAGACGACCTACACACCGCGCTCGTGGGCGACCCTGGGCGGATCCATCAACATCCTGCAAGAATCCAACGCCGACGTGCAGACCCAGTACGTGGGTCACAACCAAAACTATGGGCTGACCGCGTCGCTGGCGCCGCGCGAACGCTTCGGGCTGGATCTCGCGTACAACTTCAACAGCGTGATCCAGAATGCCATCATCTGCTTCAACGACACACCGCCAACCGGAGTGATCCTACCCTTCGTGGCCAATGCCAATAACAATGATTGCGCAGGAAATGATACGGCCAATAACCTGATGGCCAACTCGTACTACACCAACCACACTCATTTCGGAATGGCCGCTGTCAGGTTCAAGCCGGTGAAGCGAGTGATGGCCAACATCGGCTACAGCATCACCAGTGTTGACGGCAGCGTGCCGCAGTTCAACATTCTGCAGCCTCTCGGCACGTTGCAGTACAAATACCAGCGACCGGTGGCCAACCTGAGCGTGGATATTGGCCATAAGCTGGCCTACAACATGGGCTGGAATTATTACCAGTACGGTGAAGGCTCGTTTGTCGGCCCGACAGCACCACGCTATTTTCACGCCAACTCGCTAACCGAGTCCCTACGTTACGCGTTCTGATGTTCTAGTTTTCTTGGAGGTGCAGGCACGGCAACAGCGACCCGTGTTGTCATAGAGCATGGACACGGCGTCGAGCGGGGTCGAGCAGATCTCCGAGGAATGCCTCGATTCCTTTCACACTCTATTCACACTCGACACTCTCATAAAATGCTAGACTTCGGGCACTAAGGAACCTCTCCGCCATGAGACTTCATGAGAGACCGGAACCTCAGCAGTACGAACGGAAATCGCAGCAAATTCGCGACGAGCGAAAGGCCGAGACGAAACAGGTAGAACGATTGTCGGCAATCCTCGCGAAGAGAGCGAGTTCCGCCAGAGGCAAAGGATTTCCTGACAAGGCTGCTTAGTTTGTCCGTTTTCCGCACAAGCTGCTTTTCAGAACCTTCTAGCGCTCCGAGCCTGCCCGATCTTCCCTGTCCTTTAGGGGTCCTTTCCCCCCGAGCATTGCAGCGTCGTAGCGTCGCCGAACATTTGTACGTTGAGCGAGAACATCTATTCCAAAACCTTCGTATCCAAGTTGTCGGAGACTACCCGCCGAGCTATGCTCTCTTGCGAGCCCGCCTTTTGAAGACGCGCAAAGTTTCTTTGTCGGCCACATGCATAACCCTTGGCAAACGCAGCGTGTAATGACCACCTGGGTGGCTTCGATACTGCAACCTCCTAACGCAGAAGAACTTAGAGCCGATATCCAGCACCCGGCAAGGTCGCGCAAGACAAAGTTGTACCTACCAAGCTCGTTTGTTCCATTTTCGTAAATCGAACAAAATAGTGCGGTCAACGTGCCGAACCTCAAATACAATATTGATTATCCGAGCGATGGGTTCCTGACATCACTAAGTATCGAGAGGTCCAGTCATGACACCCGTGGCAGCGGCCAAAAAACGCCGCAAGTTCGATCCCCAAACATTCCTTTCAACCGTTGACGAAGGCAGGACAATCGCAGCTTTTCCCAGGAAGCAGACGATCTTTGCTCAGGGCGATTCGTCCGATGCTGTTTTTTATATCCAAAAAGGAAAGGTAAGACTCACGGTTGTGTCGAAGACCGGGAAGGAAGCCACAATCGGCATTCTGAACGAGGGCGATTTCTTCGGAAAAGGTTGCCTCACGGGACAGGCTCTTCGCCTGTGCTCCGCAACCGCGATGACCGATTGCACGGTGATGCGAATCGATAAGGAGTCCATGATGGAAGTGCTTCACCAAGAACACGCCTTTTCCGATATGTTCGTGGCACACTTGCTGACACGGAACATTCGATACGAGGAGGATTTGGTTGACCAGCTTTTCAATTCCAGCGAGAAACGGCTGGCTCGTATTCTTCTCCTGCTGGCTCATTTCGGTAAGGAAGGTAAGCCCGAAGGTGCGATTCCCAAAATCAGTCAGGAAACTCTAGCAGAGATGGTGGGCACGACTCGCCCGCGAGTCAATTTCTTCATGAACAAGTTCAGGAAGTTGGGCCTCATTCGCTACGACGGTGGGCTGGAAGTCCACAGTTCACTTCTCAACGTCGTGCTAAACGACTAGCTTCTGCGCCTTTGTAGCGGGCCTCAGAAACCGCTTTGACAGGTTCAGCGGCATTGGTTGTGCGTTGAAGTGCGAAGTGTTCGGCAGCGGTTTGTGGTTCGAATTTGTCCATTGTCCAACATTCTGCCCTCTTCTTTTTTAGGCACCACGGTAACTTTCCCAGCCCCCGTCCGTGCGCGTAAAACGAAGGTAGAGGCTACAGACGATGGTGGGGGAAACAGAGCGACAGATTTTCGAGAAAGGGTTCGAAGACGGATATGACAGAGGTCGGATTGACTCGGACGCAGGAAAGATGGGTTATGCGGGGTTAGAAAAGGTGATGAACAAGGATTGGGAAAGGTACAAGAGTCGGAAGGCGATGGACGTCAAAGCAGGAGTTCAGTGATGGCGGGGAGAAAGAAGCAGCGACTCGTAGACCTTAACGAAGGTATTCGGCTGGTCATCACCGACCACGGTCTAGATTACGGGAACCGCTTCACGGCGGATGTTTATGCGGCTGATGGAAAGTGCTGCGGGTCACTGGGAAGCGGAAGTGACTTTGACGAGGACCCCGGCGAACACTTCGCTGCCGAATATGATCTATGCATTTTGAAAGCCCTGTCCGCCAGCGCCGGAAAGTGAACCGCTTGGCAACGTCTTCTTATACGTCTGAACGGCCCCGCAGAACAACAATACGCACATTGTTTGGCTTTGCTCACTCGCAGTGTAGTTAGCGATCCGCTTAAGATTGCGGCTCCGGTGTGGGTGTCCCCGGATTCCCCCCTAACGGGAAGGATGCGCGGCTAGGAGTTCTCGCTTCTTGCTCTCAGATTCCTCATCGCTCAGCATTCCTCGTTCCTTCAGTCCAGTGAGTTGCGCGTCCCTCGGTTCCTGCGGTTTCCAGCTACGTTTCCTCGTCGAATTGGGACCTTTGAGGAGAACCACTGTCATACAATTGGCGATTGTTCAGTGCCATTCTTCTTCTGTTCCGCAAGCGCCTTAATTTCGTCCCCGATCTCGTGATGTCTTTGCTGACGAAGTCCGTGGGTGTCTCTCTCAGATTCGGTTTTGGGGCCACCCTCGTAGTCGCTATCGAGTTCCTTTAGTACCGATAGCTCTTTCAAGAGAGTAAGCACGTGTTCGGATCCGTAGCTGCTCATGCTGATCCTCGATTGAATCTCACAGGTGTGCGACAGGACTGGCAAGCGTTTCGTGTAGACGCGGCAGAAGTCGAAAGGGCTGTGCTAGGTCTTGCGGCTCCCTATGACCAAGGCGAGGACGCCTCCAGCCAGCAGAACAATACCTACTGCTGGGGGTAGTTTCTCCTACTTTGGGCCTGGATACCGATCTTGGTATCTCCGATCTTCACACCATGGTTCTCGCTGTGAGGTAGCGGCACGATAAAAGACAACAATCCGAGCACCAGCAGTAAGACACCGACGATGCCAACGTTCATATTGAAGCTCCTGCTAAGAGTCGGAATCGTTATCGGGCCGAGGTCTTAGACAGACTGAGCGTGGCAACAGAAAGAGATGATCGAAGCCACGGCACATCAGGCTGAATGGCGCTCCTTGAATTTGTCGATCTTCTCACTGGCTTTATCCTTGGTGTTTTTCACCGTAAGTGTCAGAGCAAACTCAGAGCAAACACCTGGTTGACAGATTGAATCCGCAGCCAGCGGTTCGTTCAGGGCGGATTACTGCCGGTTAGCCCATTATCCGGGGAGTGGCTGCAGTCGGGTCTTACAAGCCGACTTGTAGCAATCCTTAGCTCGATGAGTAACTCGCGATTTGGCAACAACTGGGATTCCCGCATCCGGAACTTGCGGGATGCCGACAGTCCCAGCTACAAGCCGCGTATTCCCCGTCAATCAGAACAGTACCCCGGAGTACCATGAAGACGGGATTTCCCCACACCGAGTCTGTTAGCAATGGAGTGTGATTGTACTTCTCTCACGCTCCAGCAACCCGGACGAATATTTGCTACCATGACGAGGCGGTGAGGTGGCTATGCCTGAATATGTGATCGAGCGGGAGATTCCGGGTGCGGGAAATTTGACGGATGCGGAACTCCAGGAAATTGCCAGAAAGTCAGTCCGCGTTCTCAATGAGATGGGCCCGAAGATCAAGTGGCTGCACAGTTATGTGACTGGCGATAAGGTCTATTGCGTGTACTTGGCGGAAGACGAGGAAGCCATTCGCGAACATGGGCGACGCGGAGGTTTCCCGGTGAATCGGGTGGCAGCAGTACGCCGAATGATTGACCCCAGCACGGCCGGTTGACGCGAGCGGCGTTTTGGTCAGGCCTTGGCAGTATCCTTCAACCCGAGCGCCTCTTGGACCGCTTCCTCCATCGACATCTCCCATCCTGACGACCATGCCTGCAGGTCTGCGGTGTTTGTGAGCATGTTGCGGGCAGGTGCCAGCTTTCTTTCCAGTCGGGACTGCTCCGCAGGAATGAGGGGAGCGCAGATGCGCTGACGCAATGCGGCGGCGGCTCCTGCCAGGCGTAGCGCCTGCTGCGGTCTAGATTGCGCGGCTGCGCTTACAGCGAAACACTCAAGCACCCTGGCGATACCACGTTTGTGTCCCAAGTCCTGAAACATCCTCAGGCTTTCACCATAAAGACGCTCTGCGTCGAGATAGTTTCCTTGAGCTGCACTGAGCCTGGCCAGGTCGCCTATAGCGCTGGCAATGCCCCAGCCGTCGCCCAACTGTCTGAATGACGCGAGACTCTGTTCGTAGTAGGAACGCGCACTGGCGAAATCAGATGTTTCGCGCACAAGATCGCCCTGATAATTCAGTGTCCAGGCGACACCCGTGTTGTCGCCAGCGTCCCGGAAGATGGCCAGACATTCGTCATACAGTGCGGAGGCGCGCGCGTAGTCGCCCTGCAACCTCACCACATTCGCCAGATTGCTCAGTGCACGAGCAGTGTCAACAGAACTGCCCAGGTCCCTCCACGTCGCGGCACACTGCTCGAAAAGTGAGCACGCAGTCGCGAGATCCCCGCGATCTCGGGCGGTAACGCCCAAAGCATTGAGTGCCACGGCGACTCCGCGGTAATCGTGCAGATCGCGGCAGTTTTCGAGACTTTCCCCTTGCAATTTCTGGGCGGAGGCGAAATCCCCTTGCGCGCTTGCGAAAATCGCAGCGTAAAACAGCAGGCGAGCGCGTAAGGTGGGCTGAGCCGATCCCGACAATTTGAGGAGCCTCTCCAGGAACGCGCGGCCCTCCGCAAAGTGTTCCCGCATCTCCCAGAAATGAAACAGAGCGGATCCGAGGCGCATACCCCAGTCTGCATCATCGGTTCTGATCAGGAATTCCAACGCTTCACGAAAATTCTGATGCTCGAGATCGAAACGCTCAAGCCACTCGGGATGAGTGCTCAGTTCTCCGCCGCACTCCTCGGCAAGCACAACGTAATAGGCGGCATGGGCGCGGCGCGTTGCAGACTCCTCGCCGCTTGCGGCGAAATGTTCCAGAGCAAACTCCCGAATTGTCGAGAGCATGAAGAAACGCGTCTCCGCGCCCGGCTGTTCTATCTGCTGGGTCAGGCTTTTGTCTACCATCGAGGCCATGCCATTGAGCACGTCCATGCCAAGGTCGCATTTCGTGTCGCACACGGCTTCCACAGCTTCCAACGTGCACCCCCCAATGAAAACAGAAAGCCGCCGAAAAAGGCTTTGCTCGGCAGCATTGAGCAGGCTGTAACTCCACTCCACAGTCCCTCGCAGCGTTTGCTGGCGCAGCGGCAGATCACGCGCCCCACCGGTTAGCAGGTTCAGCGAGGATTCGAGGCGCGTCAACATGGCTGCGGGCGAAAGCAGCTTGATGCGCGATGCTGCAAGCTCGATCGCGAGAGGCAGTCCGTCGAGCCGGCTACAGATGGCAGCTACGGCTGTCGCGTTTTCTTTTGTCAGCGTGAAGTTGTTCTTCACAGCTTTCGCGCGTTCCAGAAAGAGCGCGACCGCCGGGAAACGTAAAAGGGCCTCCGGCGCGAAGGGAACAGACCTTATGTCAGGCGCTGCCAGAGCCGGAACCGGAAGTTCATGTTCGCCGTAAACATGAAGCAATGCTTGGCTGGTAACAAGCACTTTCAAGTTGGGGTTTAACGTAAGCAACTCCGCAAGGTCGGAACCGGCGGAGAGCAGGTGCTCAAAGTTGTCGAGCAACAGAAGCAGTGGCTGGGTTAGTCCACGCACATACTCTTTCAAACTCTCGCGCGACGATTGACCGGGCACTTCCCGCAGTCCAATCGCCTGAGCTATTGCGGTAATCATCGACTCGTTTCTGCTAACCGCCGAAAGGGAAACGAAACATACACCACCCGCGAAGCCATCCCCCATTTCGGTGACTACCTGTAGCGCGAGCCGGGTCTTACCAATGCCACCGGGACCGGTTAATGTGACCAGCCGCACATCCTCGCGATTCAGAAGTTGTCGAAGATTAGCCACTTCCCGCTCACGCCCGATGAAGGCCGTGCGCTGTACGGGCATGTTGTTCGGAGAACGTACCGTATGGCGCGTCTCTGGATCAATCCGCAGGTCCCGAACTGTGGCGAGATCGCGAGCCAGATCTCGGGTTGATGCGTAACGCTGATTCGGGTCCTTGGCCAAGCACCGCTCCAGGATCCAGAAAAGAGGCGCTGGCGCCTGGAACTTCGCGGAGGGCAGGCGCTCCGGCTGGTCGCGAAGAATGGCGGCCATGATTTCCGCTTTGCCTCTCCCTTGAAATGCAGGGTGCCCGTTGACCATTTCGTAGAGCACCGCGCCGAAAGAAAACTGATCGGACCGAAAATCCACGGTGCCGCCGTTCGCCTGCTCCGGCGACATGTAGCCGAGAGTCCCCATGACCGTTCCGGGGTCGGTGAGCGAACCCAGCAGGGTGGGAGCGTCCGGCTCCTGAGTATTGAGACCCGAGAGCTTTGCCAGACCAAAATCCAGGATCTTGGCGGTGCCGTCTTGAGCAACCATCAGGTTCTCAGGTTTCAGATCACGATGAACGAGGCCAGTCTCATGTGCCTTGGCCAGACCGTCGGCAATCTGCGTTGCGATGGCGATAGCGCTGCGAAACGGGAGTGGACCAAAAGCCAGCAGCTTACGCAGCGTCTCACCGCAAATCAACTCCATAGCGATGTAGTGTGTGCCGTTCACGTGTCCAAGTTCGTAAATGGTTACAATGCTCGGGTGGTTCAGCGCCGAGGCAGCTTCCGCTTCGCGCTGGAAACGGCTGAGAGCCTGCGCGTCATGCGCTACATCGTCGGGCAAGAACTTTAGAGCCACAAAGCGGCCAAGTTGGGTATCCCTCGCCTTGTAGACCACACCCATGCCGCCCCCGCCCAGTTTTTCAATGACGCGATAATGCGAAACTGTAGTGCCGATCGGGCTCTTCCCATTGTCCGGTTCTTTGGCGGCCAGTTTGCCTGCAACCTCCAGCGCTGGAGACTCAATAAACTGCTCAGCCGTTCTCTCATGAGCCAGCAGCGACTCCACCTCGCGGCGTAGTTCGTCGTTACCTCCACAAGCCGATTGGAGGAACTCAGCGCGGCGGCTTTCGTTTAGCTCCAAAGCCCGCTGACAAAGTTCTTCCACTCGACGCCAGACGTCAGGATTCATGGCTCGTTCTCCCCCCGGCTCAACTCGCGCAAAAGCCAAAGTTTGGCCAATCGCCAGTCCCGAACCACCGTATCGCACGAAACACGCAAGACTTCAGCCGTTTCCTCGACACTCAACCCACCGAAGAATTTCAGCTCGACAACTTTGCTTTTTCGTTCATCCACCGCAGACAATGCCTTCAAGGCATCGTCCAGGGCCACCAGATTTACATCAGGTTCATTGCATACCGACGGAGCTTCTTCCAGAGAAATGTGAGGAACAGCACCGCCGCGTTTCAAATAACCACGCGAGCGGGCAAAATCGATGAGAATTCGCCGCATCAACTGTGCTGATACGGCAAAGAAATGCGCCCGATCCTGCCAGTTCACCTTTCCAGAGTCCACCAACCGTAGATAGGCTTCGTTGACCAGTGCCGTGGTTTGCAGCGTGTGGCCGGGTCGTTCTCCCGCCATGTAGCGTTGCGCGATGTTGTGCAATTGCCGGTACACCAGTGGAGTCAGCTTTTCCAGAGCCACTTCGTCACCGACACTCCAAGCTTTGAGTAGCCGCGTGACCTCGTGGGTGGACGATATATCCAAGCAGGCCTCCGATTCTCAATAAATTACAACGAAAACAGCCAAAAGCCTAGCGTTGGGCGTGCGATGACGGTTATTGACTCTAGTTTTTTCATTCCTTCGTTGCGGTTTCTTTCAATTAATTCCCGCCTTACTAGATAGAGGCATTCGCGATCAGCGGCTGCGGCGTTTCTGGCATTTTCCGCGCAAGACACATAAAGGAGATCAGAGCATGAAAAAGACAGCGTCAATCGCACTTCACATTCCCGTGTTGTCGGTCACCCTTTTCGCACTTTCCTCTCTAGCCTTGGCTCAACACACGATGCAGCCAGCTGGACAGGAGAGTCAAAGCAACCTCGTTCAGATTGTTCGCGAGGCTACGAAGCAGTACCTGGATATCAACAACGCCATTGCGGCGGGCTATGGACCGTTCCTTGGCTGTGTCAGCGGCTCCGACCATGGTGCGATGGGTATCCATTACGTCAATCCCAGTTTGCTCAACGGAACGATTGACGCCACGCACCCGCAGGCTCTCATCTATGAGCCGTCGAACCGTCAAATGAAGCTGGTCGGTGTCGAGTTTATTACAGACGCAACGACTTGGCTGAAGCAGAACGCTGGTCCTCCCGTTTTGGAGGGACAGGTGTTCCTGCTCGTCGACAGCCCAAACCGCTTCAACATACCGTCGTTCTTCGAGCTTCACGTCTGGGCGTGGCGGGATAACCCGCAGGGCTCGTTCGTGGACTGGAACGACGACGTGAGCTGCGCCCATTAGTAGATTGCCTGAGACTGTCGACCCACGCTGTGCGTGTTCCGAGCTCGGTGATCCCAACGCAGAAAAAAAGGAGAATTCACATGAAAGGAATTCAAGAATCCGAGGAAGTCAGGTTTTGGCCGCAGCCCTGCTGATGAGCCTCTTCTTCATCGCTACCTCCCAGGCCCAGACCGACCTTGTGGTCTTCGCAGGGAAGTTCACGTCAACCGATCAGGTCCAGTGGGGCAAGACTGTCCTTCAGCCTGGCGAGTACACCATCATCATTGGGTCTGGCAGCATGCCGTCTCTTGTGCTGGTCAGGGACAGCAAAGGTCGCGCCGTTGCCCGGTTCATGGGGATCGACAGTGGAAAGACAAGTGCTAGGGACGCACTGCTCATCAAGGAAAAAGGTGGACAAATGCACGTGTATTCCCTGGAACTAGCCAGTCTGGGAAAGGTGCTGGTCTACGACCCAGCCTTGGCCCGAGCAGCCGTTCTGGAGGCGCGCGCGCCCCAGACAGTGCCGGTGCTGTTAGCAAAACGGTAGCGAAGCGGCGATCGAGCGCACCTTAAGAGGCTCAATCGCCGGCTTGCCTTGTCCATTGACCGTACACTAGGGCGGCTAGGGCTCTGCTGCACCGGTGGATGGCATATAATCTGACCCGGATTGAGAGGAGCCTTATGGATATCCGATCGTTACAGCGGCCTTTGAAAGACGCGTATCGGGAGGCTCCGGCCAGTTCCCGGATCACTTTGGTCGCACACGGTCGACAAACCGACGTGCCAATCTCTTGCTCCGTGGACCTCGGACGAGCGATCTATGACGCACAGGCGCACAAAGGCGTTGGAGGGGCCGGTACAAGCGCCTGCTCCGGGGATTTGCTACTCGGGGCATTGGCCGCTTGTGCACAGATCACTTGCCAGATGGTTGCCGCCGCCATGGGGATACCTACCGACGACATCGAGGTAACCGTTGAAGGAGATCTGGACTTGCAAGGGACATTGGGAATGTCCAAAACGGTGCCGGTCGGATTTGAAAGTATAAGGGTCAATTTCGATGTCCGTGCGCCGCAGGCAACGCAGGAGCAGTTGATGGCTCTTCAGCAAAAAACCGAGCAGTATTGCGTTGTAATGCAAACATTGCTGCATCCTCCCCAAATCAAGAACGTGTGGGTAAGTGCGCAGTCGGTCAGGGTTTAGTGCCGTCGCCTGTGCGACTCCTCGGGATGCGGTTAGAAAAAGTTTGCACCGCTACCCCGTATGATATCGCCTTGAGCAAACCGTTGCCGCATAGAGCATGATTCGTTAGGAGCACGCAACGGGCAGTTCGTTGCTACGCAACATCAGTACCTAGAGACGATAGATCCCTATCGGGACTGCCCCGCAGCAGAAGTGCGGGAATGATAGGTCGGTGTCGTCGGGGCAGTTTCGATAGGGTGGTTTGAACTGAGCCGCTAGCGTTTGCGGCGGATGCGGTGAGATCTATGGAATTTCGATTGGGCGGTGCAGGTTACGAACCGTCTTTGCAGAAACAAACGGGAACGAAGAGAGCCGTGGACCTGTTCTTGTAAGCCGCCGTGGAGTCTCGGGCTGCAGAAGAAGAGTTCGTATCGGTGGGCAGAATCGCCGGTTAAGCACACGAGGGCACGGCGTGTTTGAACACGCCTGCGACCGACGATGACCGGAGCATGTTGCGTCAGCGATATCTCAGGAGGAATCAAGGCTGCACCTCTGTGGATCAGGCAGGATCAGTCCTGAGCGGAAGAGAAGCTGGCTACTGGTCATCCGTTCGATGACGAGCATGGGGCCGGTGCAAACAGGACAGCGCAGCTGGGTAGTGATATCAGGATGAGTTGTGCAACCTTCTACGCCAAGCAAAGCACGGCAGCGTGCGAGCATGTTGCCGCGCCTGCGATTGGCAAAAAGGCCGAAGTGGCGGATGCGGACCAAGCCCTTAGGCAGAACGTGGATCAGGAATCGGCGTAGGAACTCATCGGCTGAGACCGTCATGATCTTCTGCTTGCCGCCGTGCGCATAGTCTTTCCAGCGAAACGAGACCCGATCATTCTGGAACGCCACCAGTCGATGGTTGGAGATGGCGACGCGGTGCGTATAGCGGGCGAGATAGTTCAGAACATGCTCGGGACCGCCGAAGGGTGGCTTGGCATAGACGACCCAATCTTGCTGGAAGAGCTGTCGGAGAAACTGGCGAAAGCAACGCGGATCGACAAGACTCTGGAGTGAGCCGTGGAACTGGAGCTTGTGCTGAAGAAAGAGTTGTTTCAGTCTGGCTACGAACTTGCCCCGGAAGACGCGACTCAGCGCGGCGACGGGCAGGAAGAATCGTCTCGAGGAGAGGATCCATCCGGAACCATCGAGGGCAAGACCGCCAGCAGGAACCACGTAGTGTATGTGCGGATGATGGTGAAGGTTCTGTCCCCAAGTGTGCAGCACGCCAAGAAACCCGATGTCCGCACCCAGATGTTTCGGGTCGCCGGCGAGTTCGAGCAGCGTCGCTGCACTGGCTCGGAACAGCAGATCGTAAAGCAGTCGCTTGTTCTGCAGAGCTAGAGCGGAGAGTTCGTGCGGCAGCGTGAAGACGATGTGAAAGTAAGAGACGGGCAACAGCTCAGCCCTACGCTTGGCGAGCCAGTGGGAGCGGGCGTTCCCCTGACATCTGGGGCAGTGCCGGTTACGGCATGAGTTGTAAGAGATAGCCTGATGTCCGCAGCGAGTGCACTGATCACGATGAGCGCCCAAGGCCGCAGTGCGGCAGCGGACAATGGCATCGAGCACCTTGCGATGCTGCCACGCAAGGTGTGATCCGTAGTGCTCCCAAAATCTGTTGCCGGATGCTCGGACGATGTCGGCCACCTCAAGGGTGGGCCGACTCATCGCTTAACCAGTCTCCTGGAACGCTTCACTTCTTGAGGGCTGGATACCTCGATCGTTTCCAGCGGACTGGGAACTGCCTGCAGATGGCGCCGCGACAAGTGTAGATAGACGGTCGTGTCCGCCAGCTTGGCATGACCGAGTAGCATCTGGATCGTGCGCAGATCGGCGCCGGCTTCCAGCATGTGAGTGGCGAAACTGTGTCGGAGCGTGTGGGGAGACACAGGCTTGCTGACACCAGCGTGTTTCGCGGCCTCCGCCACGGCCTTCCAGACAATCTTCTCTGTGATGGGCACGTCGGCGCGCCAGTTGTTAACGGTGCCGGGGAACAGATATGTCTTTGGCTTCATCCAACGCCAATACTCACGCAGGGTGTCCAGCAGCTTCGGGGTCAACATGACGTCGCGGTCACGGCCGCCCTTGCCCTGGCGAACATGAATGATCATGCGTTTGCTGTCGATATCGGAGACCTTGAGGTGGCATAGTTCCGCGCGTCGCAGACCGGTTGCATACAGCATCATCAGCATGGTGCGGTGCATCAGATTCTGCGCGGAAGCAATGAGCCGCGCCACTTCCTCCTGACTCAGTACTGTGGGCATCCTCCTCTGACGCTTGGGAAACGGAATGTGATCGGGAAGATACGGCCGTCGGAGTGTCCTGACGAAGAGAAAACGCAGAGCAGCGGTACGACCTTCGATCGTTCCTGGCGAAAGCTTGCAGTCGCGAAACAGGTGAACCTGGTACTCGCGAATATGTTCTGGGCCGAGACGATCGGGAGAACGGTGGAAGTACCTCGCGAAATCCTCTATGGCGTGGATGTAAGCACGAACGGTGTTCTGAGCGTAGTTGCGACGCTGGAGCTCGTCCAGCATCAGCTTCCTGAGTCGGGTCACAGTAACCTCCTTGGTGACCCAAACCTTACACGGGCAACTATGCTGGGGACGACCACGCGGTAGCGTCCGCCGCGCTAGCGGCTTAGTTCAAACGCCCTTCTGATGACAAAACTTCGCCAGTGAGTGGATCGTCAGCAAACAGGAAACTAGCCGGTTTTCGTCGCAAGATCAACCGATCAACCTTCACGCTACAGTCCCGTCGCTTGGTTCATGAATGCCGGGCGACCCACGCCAGCGGGAGTAAATCCTGGAACGAGTCGGATCGGGCGATCAGCGAGTCCGGGGAGAACCGCGGCCAAATAGTTGCGCACCGGAAGGTTCAGCCTGCGGCAGCTTTCCACGACCCAGAGAATCGCTGCAACCTTCGGTCCTGCCTGTGGGCTGCCGATGTGTATCCAGTTTTTTCGAGTATCGAAATATTTCGATACTAGAAATTATGTTCACTCCCGGATTATGTGCAGTCGGCAAGTCCCGCTGTCTCTCCAACCATGAAGAGCCCGCATTTTGAGCTGCGGGCCGATGTATGCAGAGATACTACCGAGTTAGCCGACTGTCCCTAATCAAAGCGTCTCCAGGAAGTGCAAGACGCGGTCGGTTGGCTGGTATCGCGTCTGCTTTGCGTGTGGGGCTGGACGGAGTTCAGCGCTTTTTCTTTCATCGTAAGATCGGCCTCCACGTACATGTGTGTAGTTGCCGGGTTTTCGCGTCCGAGCCAAAGTGCAATGAGCGTGATATCGACACCGGCCTGTAGCATGTGCATGGCCGTCGAATGTCGAATGACGTGCGGTGAGACCTCACGTTGAGCAAGCTGCGGACAAACCTTCCTTGCGTTCTGCACGGCGAGTTGCAGCCGTGCCGTCACAGCTGGGGCGGCTCATTGGACTACCCGACCAGCCGGGAAACAGCGGCCTCCCCCGAAAGCTACTCAATTCAAACTTAAGCGTGCTTAAAATTCCGCTTCGTGTCTTCTCCTCTTAAAGCTCTGCGTCAACAACTTCTATGACATCAAAATCAACGTGCGTCATGGGT
>Ga0208821_1001025_pt1 | contig 17652 bp, 24 predicted proteins | sample June2015DPH_20_5_FD_184720 | JGI IMG/M metagenome (GOLD analysis project Ga0208821, IMG submission 184720) | Peatland microbial communities from SPRUCE experiment site at the Marcell Experimental Forest, Minnesota, USA - June2015DPH_20_40... | ecosystem: Environmental > Terrestrial > Soil >... | reverse complement strand
TTCGGGCAGCTGAGCCATCACGCGCGCCAGGCGCTTCGTCGTATGCGCAAGCGGCCTACCCTGGTGATCGCCTTCTGGCAGCAGGCCGATCTGTTTCCATTGTAACTATATTATGCAATGCTCAATAGAGAGGCAACCGTTGGCCTTTAGCACCGATTTTCAGACACTACCTTGCACGAGCGAACCGGAAGGCGATAACCTGGGCGCATGAAACATACACTTTCTTTTCCAAAGAGCGCTCTCGACATGCCGAGGATCGCAATTGAACTCGCCATGCGTGATGATGGTAACTGCGCCGATCTTATCGTTTACGGATTGCCTCCCGACGGTGAGCCGCGCCGCTTTTCATGCCTTGATGCTGATGAGGATTAAACGTGTCAGCGTGAGGTGTTACGCGTTTTTCCATCGTGCCTTGGCAGCCTTGGTTGCGACCTTGGAACGTTGTGCCTTCGTCATGGTTTTGAGGCGGCGCTTGCCGCCGATCTGACCGCCTTTACGCCCGATGGCCGACATGTACGCAGAGAGATCGGACGGCGGGGATGGCGGTGTCTCAGGTTCAGGGGCTGGAATCTGGTCGGTGGAAACTGCTACAGTCCAAGCGGCGAGTTGGTTTGGGTCGCGCGGACGTTTGCCCTTGCCGATCATGGCTCCATGATGCCACAGACGGGATGCTAAAGCGAGGCTGTGCAAATCCAAACTTGCCCACTACCTGGAAGCCATACCAGTTGCCTGTTTTCAGGCTTTATGAAAGGATTACAACAGCGTTGGACTGATTCACGCACTGCTGGGATTGAGAAAGACGAGCTGCCAGCAGCACACCAACGGGGATTGAGCCAGCGAGGGGTCGCGTGCTGGCTGCATACCCTGGCGCCAGCCAGGAATTGTTACTTGCCTTCCTCAACTGGCAAGCACCCAATCGGTGCTTGCTGGCTCCCACATGAAGCGGACCGGCGGCTGTATCAGGAGTCATTCCCGTATGAAAATGACAATACCTGAAAAGCATGCCCCGTTCGTTGCCTTCGTGGTGGACTGCATCACGAAGGAAATGTCCGGCATCAAGCGCATGCGCTATTCCTATCAGCTGGCCGAGATCATCGGTGGCTCGAAGGACGAAGTGCTCCGCGCGGTGGAGGCCAAGACGAAGGCCAAAGATAGGGGCCGCGTCCTGGAAATCATCGACGGACACAAGGACGCGGCGTAGCACGAAAAGACGGCAGAGATTTCTAGTTCTCTGCCGTCTTCTTTTTCTACTGAGCCAAGAGCGAAACTCGTTCGTGGATAGCAGATAGATCTTCGGTCATCAGGTTCACGTATTTCTTTGTCATGTCCAACGTCGTATGACCGAGGGCACGCTGAAGAAGAAACGGAGAGCCTGATTTCCGAATGTAGTTGACTGCGAACGAATGACGGAAGGCGTGAATGGAACGTTCTGGAATCTTCACGCCAAGCTTCTTGCATAGGAGCTTCACGTCTCGGAGCACATTTCTACGCCCCAGCCCTCTGCCGTCCCTGGTAGCGAACACCAGCTCACTCTTCGATTGCTGCTGGAGTTTGAAAAGATGCTTCCTCAGCTCCAGGCTGTATGGAACGATTCGCTGCTTGTCGCCCTTGCCTCTGACCGTTATCAGCAGGTCGTCAAAGTTCACGTCCTGCCAGCGGAGCCCCAACAGTTCAGAGATTCGAGTTCCAGTGTCAGCCAACGCCAGGATGATGACTTGAAGCCGCCGCTCACAACGAGTCCTAGGCTTCCAGTGAACGAAGACGGAAATGTCCGTAGGCGAATAAACAGGCAGAACTTTTTGCTCAGCTTTCAGCTTCTTCATCTTCAGGGAAGAACCAGACCACTTCAGGTAGGAGTTGATTGCAGTGATGTAGGAGTTGACGGAGCGTGGTTTCAATCCACCTTCACGCATTCGGATGATGCAGTCTTTGAGGGCGGGCTCATCAGGCGATTCGTTGTTCAGCCACTTGAAAGCCAACTCATACCACTCAATGCTACGTTCAGAGATGTTGCCCAGGTATTTGCGTTCACGAAGAAACTGCTCGAAACGGGTCATTGTTCCCTCCAGCGAGCCAGGGGCTCAAGATGTGGAGGAATCCCCGTAGGTTGTTGATGGTCGGGGAGAGAGGATTTGAACCTCCGACCCCCTGGTCCCGAACCAGGTGCTCTACCAGGCTGAGCCACTCCCCGACTAAGGTTAGTCCCTTCATTCTACTACACGTTACATCACACGTCCTGTGCTCGGGAAATCCGGAAACTTGGGACCATTGGGACCATCCTCTTGTGAGAACAGTCCTTGAACCCGCGCCATTCGCTGACGAAACGCATCATTGAAGTGCGTGTATCCGGATGTGGTTTTCAGGTTCGAGTGTCCTACTTGCTCTAGCAAGAGATCTCCCGGCATCCCGTTGGCCTGGAGCATGGAGACGCGGCCGTGACGAAATGCGTGCAAGCCTCCCGGCTGCAACCCGAGAGACTTGAGGATCAGTTTCAGCTTGCGCCACACGTTATGTCTGGAGTGTGGTTTCCCGCTGGCGGTTTGAAACACTCTTCCCGAAGTTCTTCCCGCGAGATACGAAGAGAGCATCCAAACGAGCGTGGGCTCGATAAACACTGTTCGCTTCCCTCTCTTCGTCTTTGGCGTGATTGCCCTGCCCTTCCAGATTCCGCGGCGCACGCGAATGAGCCCGGCCGCGAGATCCAGATCCTCGATCTCCAGGCCAGAGACTTCCCCGATTCGCAAGCCCGATCCCGCCATGAGAGCGAACAGAACTTTCCACTGCCCATCAGCGGCATTCACGATCTGAATCATCTCAGCCGGCGTGAAGTACCGTTGCTCTTTGTCGGGATCTATGTCCTCCGGAAAAACCAAGTTCCAATCGCGCCAAACCTTTTTCCCGAGCATCTGCTTGAGCACTCCTACGACGTTGCGGATGGACTTCGGGCTGAGCTTTTTCTTCACACTATCGGAGCGGGTGTACTCCACGCGCTCCAAGTCTGTTATAAGCTCCTGCACCCTTCGCTCATCAATCGCAGCCATCGGCAGAGAACCCAACTGTGGGATCAGGTACTTGTCCAAGTGGCCTCCCATCGCTTCCTGAGACGATGGTTTGTACTTGGATAGCTTTTGCTCCCTCCACCACGCAGCCTCCGTGCTGAAGGTCTTGCCTCCAAGCGATGCGCGTTCGAGATGCTGATCGGCGTTCAATCCCATCTCTTCGAGCATTGCGCGGAGCTTCCTTCTGGCCTCCGTCTTCTTCATGGAGTGAATCGAGCCGAGCGGCACAGAGGTGCGCCGCCTCGCTTCGTCTCCAGGAACGTCAACGTAGAACCTACCGTGCCACATATGGCCCTTGCGGACGACGTTACCGCTTTGGCCGGATCGGAATGACATGCTCTTGCCTCGTTTCCGATTCGGCGTTGCGGGAGCAATTGTAGTTGAAGGAAACGCGTAGGCCCAGTTGTTCCCTCCATTGGTTTGGGGCGTACCGACCGAAGGCAAAGCGCCCGGCAGGCAGGCCTCCCCGGACACGGCCAATCCCGCGAGGGCGGAGATCGCCGCCCCGTCGGGGCCGGGCATCGAGCCGGAGATGTGGAGGCACTGTTCCAAGAGAGTTGCCCTTTGAGGTTGCGGTCGGTTCTGCCATGCAGAGACCCGCGAGGCCCGTAATGAAATACCAGCGTTTGAGGGAACTCGGGGGTGAGCCGATCCGTGTAGGGCCGTGTCAGCAAGCACCAAAGGTCAAGAGCCTAGCCTGCATCGGATCCGTGCGCAACGCAGTAGCCGCCGCGAGCGTCGCGGCGGTCCCACCGTCCACTTCTCTCAGCTCCGGGCAAGAATCTCAAGAGGCCTGCTTAGCGCTCCGCCTCATCTGACCGCCTTTGCCATTCTGTGTCCTGCTGTTTGGCCTGTTCGTCCATGATTTCGCGGATGCTGTCAGCCTGTGCTTTCTGCCATTCCGGGTCCAGTTCCAGCTGCTCTAAGTGCACGAAGTTCAGTTCAGTGACGACTTCGCCCAGCACGTCGGCGCAAAGCTTCATGGCATAGCGGTATGCCATCTCAAGGTGCTTCATGTCGCTGTCGTTGCGTCCGCTTACCCTGCTTAGTTGGTCAAGCAGGATCCGAACGTCAACGACCCTTGCCGTGAGATTGTAGAACCTCTTGCTCTGGTACTCGCCTACTCTAGTTTTCACTTCAGTTTGCCTCTTGCGGCTCATTGCGGCTTCCTTCTTCCCCGCGGTCTGGGGGCAAGTGTGATAGCTCAAGCCAGGACCCTGACTGGCGCATAGGTTGCCCTTTGCGCTAGCTGAAGGTCCAGTTCCTTCTGTCTGCCTGGTAGTTCAATACCGCATCTGGGCGGGTTTGCCTCACGTTCCTGCCAAAGAATTCTGCTTGTCAGACTGCAAACCCCTATAACCCCATCTGTTTATTCTGTTTAATTGTCCGAGCGAGAACGGAATGGCGGGAATGGTTGGATGGGTTGATTGGATCAGGCGGCCTGATCGATTGATTGGCGGTACGAGGCCAAGTCGCGCTCTGCCTGCTGGAACATCCGGTAATTGGTAGCCATGTTCCGCATGCACTTAGCCGCGTAATTCATGGCGTGCTTGTCGTCCTTGAAGGTCCTGCCGGACTCGGCCGTCGCACGCACGGCTGCCATGGCTACCGTCGCCGGGAAGCAACTGACCCATTGGGCCGCACGGGCAGGCCTCAGCGGATTGAAGCCAAATGGAACCATCAGACAGTCCCATAGAGCTGTGACTGCGTCCCGTTCCTCGTCCGTCCAGAGCCTATCGTCTTCCATGTTCCTCTAATACTGGGGCGCGGCGATGATTTTCTACAGGGCCGCGCTGAATCAGTGGTTCCTGACGCCTGACCTCTTCCGCTGCCTCTCAAACTGCTCGGGGGTCAGTATCTGGGCCTCTAAGTCGCACTTCCCGTTCGCGATCATGATGCCCTTGAACGTCGGCACATCACCCGCCTCCTGCAGGCACGAGACGCACATCGTCGCATTGGGCATTGCTGCAAGCCTCTTGGGGGAAATCAGCGTATCGCAGCCCCCGCACACTCTCTCTACCGTCATAACGGCCTCCTGGGACGCTTGGTCCTGATACCAAATACCCAGCTGGCGGTTTTCGCGGCGATTCAATAATCCACTTTCTTCGGTGCGCAGGGTATTAGACCTACGCGACGGGGACGCGGCGCACGCCAAGTCTTCGTGGGGCGGCAGGTTCCGACTACGGTTTTCCTGCCGTCCCAAACAAAACTCGTAGTTTCCTACCTACGGTTTGGTCGCCTTAAGAGAGATAACGACCTTGAATCCTGTTACCGCAACACCGCAAGAAGAGACGGCGTTTGACGCGCCGACACCAACGAACGGGCACGCTGCCGACGGGGCCGTAGCCCAAGCCGCGAGGATGCCGTCCCCGTTCGCGCCCGTGAGCAAGAAGACCGCCGCGGCCGCCAAGAAAGGCAACGCCTCGTCGAGCCGCACGGGGAAGGCAAAGCAGATCTCCTACGAGTTCTCGAAGCCGCCCAAAGGCATCTACGTGAAGGTCCATCCTTCGCCGGCCTACCACATCCTCAACCTGCCCGTGTTCGTCAACGAGACGGCCGGCACATACCACTACATCAACCCGGCGCTGTACGAGTCCGACGAGCTGCCGGAGCGCTTCAGGAACGCCTGCAAGCTGATGGACATCCACACCGCAGGACTTGCGGACGGCACGTTCATCCTCTGGTTCGTCTACGTGAGTGCGTCGCGCTGGTGCAAGGCGGCGAACAAGGCCGTCGAGACCGCCAAGCGCGAGTACGTCATCGTCTCCAGCATCAAGCAGCGCCAGACCTACAGCGTTGAGCCCGCCACGGAACCGATCCCGGAGCCAAGATGGGCCGCGCTTCCCAGCTTCGACCAGATGCTCATGGACGCGTTTGACTCCACCGTGCACGTCGCGGACGACAAGGTCGTGCTTGACTACATGTCCGGCGGCGTCGCGGCACGCGAGGACGAGGAAGATGAGTAGGCTGCCCGCCGAGCGATTCCCCTACGTCTACGTGCTGGACACCGAGTACCAGCACGTGGACGGGGAGCAGCAGAGGCCTGTCTGCCTGGTGGCCCACGGCTTCAACAAAGGCCGCCGCATTGAAGCGTTCTTTGACCAGCCGCAGGCTTGTCCGTTCCCGGACCTGGACAACACTCTGTTCATTGGCTACAACCTGCCCGCCGAGCTGAAGACGATGCTCGCGCTGGGGTGGCCGCTGCCGAGGAACTGCATTGATTTGTATGTTGAATTCCTGAACCTCATCAACGGCAGGTCGCGCGGAAAGGACCTGATAAAAGACCTCGGCACCGGACTGGTTGACGCCGTGCGGTTCTACGGCGGCAATCCCATGGAGTTCTGGACGAGCGACAAGGAAGCTGAGCGCCAGTACGTCCTGGAACACGGCGCTAACGCGCCAGACAAGCAGCGCATCCTGCGCTACTGCGAAGAGGACGTCAAGGCGACGGCCTGGCTCGGCCGCGCCATGCTGGACGACATCGACATCGAGCAGGCCCTCTGGCGCGGCGCGTACTGCAAGGCGACGGCCCACTTTGAGCACAACGGCGTGCCGATCGACCGGGAGCGGTTCCGCGCCATTGAGCGCGACGCGATGAAGCTCAAGCTCGCGATCGCCAGAAAGATTGAGGAAGACCACAACTACGGCGTCTACGTCGTGGAAGGCCGCGAGGGCCTGAAGAACAAGCCGCATCCAGTTTTCAAGATGGACAAGTTCGTTGAGTTGCTTGAATCAAAGGGCATCGCGGTCGGCGGCAAGGGCGCTGCCTGGGAAGCCACCCCGACAGGCGCACCCGTGCTTGGGGACGACTACTTCGGCGACATGTGCAACGTCTACCCCGACCTGCAACCGCTGCGCCAGTGCAGGAAATCCCTCAACAGCTTGAGCCGGTTCGGAACCGTGCTCGGATCGGACGGGTTCAACCGCGCTACGCAATGGATGTTCGGGACAGCCACCAGCAGGAACAGCCCGAAGGCCTCCGACTTCCTTTTGTCGCGGCCGCATTGGGTGCGCAACCTGCTTACGCCAAGGCCGGGGATGGCGCTCATATCCTGCGACGTGACTGGCGCGGAGGACTGGCTTGCCGCCGGACTGAGCGGCGACAATGAACTCATGCGGATCTATTCGTCCGGCGCGGACAGCTACATGGAATTCGCCGCAATCACCGGCGCGGTTCCGGCAGGCACTCGCCGCGACAAGAGCAACCGCGAGCTTGAGGACATACGGGCGCAGCACAAGACGGCCAAGCTGGCAATCCAGTACGGCGTCGGCGGCGCCACGTTGTCCAAGTACCTCAATGTTCCGCTCTGGAAGGCCCAGCGAATCATCAACAGCCACAAGGAAGGATACGCAGTCTACTGGGCCTGGGCCGAAGAGCAGGTTGAGCAGGCGAAACAGCGCGGCTACATCGAAACGCTCTACGGCTGGCAGCAGTCCACAGAGAACATGGGCCACAACGCCATCCTCAACTTCCCGCAGCAGGCGGGATGCGCGGAACTGCTACGGGGCGCTTGCAACATGCTGGTCGAGCAGGGATGGGGATACGCGCTGTCCGCCCCGCACCACGACGCCATCTACATGCACGTTGAGGCCGAACGCGCTGACGAATGCCGTGCGGCCGTTGAGCGGGCGTTCGTTGAGTTCGGCCACGCGTTGATGGGGCTGCCGGAGTTCCCGCTGCGCGTCCATGCCGACGTCGTCCACCACCCGGACCACTACGACGACGAGGACGGCAGGGAAATCTGGGACATCGTAACCGAGTATTTCGGCTGGGACGGGAAAAATCCAGTATCTACACTCAGCGAGGTGCCACATGACATGGCGAATTCAAGCGAAGCACAGCACTGTCTGTCCGCGATGCCATAGCTACATCAAGAAAGGCAGTTGGATCGTGCAGTACGACGGCGAGACCGGATGGTCGCATGCGGTGTGTCCCGGCGTTGAAACCAGAAGACCAGAACGGACCGACGAGGAACGTGCGATTCGGGAAGAGGTGATTGTCCTATGACTAAAGACGAACTCAAAAGGCTGTTTGCGTCGCACAGCATGAACGATGGCCAGCTTCAAACTTCAACCGAACTGCGGCAGCGTTTCTACAACCTTGCCGGGACCGTGATGCTCAACACGCCTGTCTCGCCAGAGCAGGCCGCCAGCATCCGCAAATTGCACGAGGCGTTGCTTTACGCCAACCTCGCGTTGGTCGTGGGGAAGCGATGAGCGACCACTACGACTACGGCTACTGCGACATTTGCGATGTCTACCACGATGACGGCGTCAAGAAAGCGCATCCCAAGCAAGAACCGCAACAGCCGACTCTGGAAGAATTGGACGAAGTCATCTGTCAGGAATTCAGATGACCCGTGAAGTGGCGCGGAGCCGAATACACGTTGGCGGCGACAGGATAGAGCTGCAGTCAGGCACAACGGCATCTGGATGTGCGGTCGCTCCTACATGGTTGCGGTTTCGTAGCGACAAAACCATCGGCATTCGCGGCCCGCGGCTACGGCGGCGTGCAGTTCTGGCGTGATCGTTACTCGCGCCCTACCTATTCGCACTTCCCGCTAGTCGTGCTCAGCTAGGTCTCCCGTCTCGGCGCCTCACGTCCGGGGCGAAATCTGCGCCCGCGCAGTATCTATCACTATGGACTACGGCAAGGGGTGGGGCGATCCCGCCAAGTACGGAGTGCCCGAGGGATGGGAGTTCGTTGGGCCCGACCGCAGGCAGAAAAAATACTTCTTCCTGCGCTGCAAGGAATGCGGCGGTCAGCAGTCGTTCATCAAGTACCAACTCGGCAAGCGGCACCCATGCAACGATTGTTGGTACGTGGACAGCGTGCTCTCAAGGCCCCACCTGTGGCCCCGGCTCGCCCGCGTGATCAGTGCATTCACGCCCAAGAACGGACGCAGCGAAATCGAGGAGCTTGAGTGCCTCTACTCGCTTCCCGATCCGCGATAGCCGCTCAGATGCGCCGGCTGACCGGGCTTGACTGGGAACCGACCAGAGCGGCGGACGCCATCGCACGGTGGGAAAGAATCGAGCGCGACATACTGCTAGAAGCCAACGCCTGGCACGACGCCAAGCACGCGCAGGACCCGTGGTTTCGGCTGGCACTAGGTTCAGTGACGCTGTGACAGTTTGTCGGGCCCGGTGCACAGTTCGCACCCTCGGCCTCTTCCTCCAGGCTGCTTGCGGCTGCGATGAAGGACTTTCAGGGACGGCTCAAGGGCAATTCAGGACTTTCAAATCCTTCTTTTAGAGTCAGTGCGACGCGATTCTTCTGGGGCTCTTCGACTCGCTGACATCGAGAAATTGTCATCAGCACTGCAAAAATCCAAACGCAGTGTCACGGGCAGTCCAGAGTCAGCCCCGCTGCAGACGGGATACCAAGGACTTTTTCGGAGGAAGAAATCAAACGTATGAATGCTCGACCAAAAATTCGCCTGATCCTGGTCGCCAAGAAATTGCGGCACTGGTCAATGGTCGCCCGGTGTCCGATCCTTGCCCCCAAGTGCCCCCCGGCGCGGGCGCGGAAGAACTATTGGCGTCTCTACGCACGCTACCCCGAGATCGCCGCCAAGCTCGGCCTCACGGAGTTGTCGGTGTACGACCCCTTGTAGCGCGTGGTCGCGGCAGGGCGGACGGGGGAGTCCGCCGCGAGTCCTAGCCAATCAGCGCCTTGACGAACTCCGCCGCGACCTGCGGGACGACCGCGTTGCCGTAGCCCTTGAGCAGCTCCACCCTGCGGGGAACCCCATGAGCCAGCGGCTGTGTTCTGGGTTCAGCTGGCCTGGCTTTTCCGTCGCGGCAGGGGAGCCAGTCGCAGCCCTCCCAGAACCCACCGCGCACCTGATCAGCGAGTCCATCCTGTCCCCCTTGACGTGCGCGGCCGTGTACAGAGCGTCCCGCGCAACTGGCGTTGGCCAGGATGTCAGTTTCGCGGCCACGGGCAGGGGCATGCCCAGCGCCCGCGTCCCTGACACCACAAGCTCCCGCGACTTGGCCTCGTGCTCCTCTGGCGTCCTGTCCGTGTTGTACACGGTGGGCGTGGGCCAATACGCCATTTTCGCTTGGTCCTCCCCGAAGCGGCCCAACTTGTCCGCCGTCGTTGGCGTCACCCACGAGGCGAGCCTCGCCTGGTCGCTGAGCCAGCCCGTGTCGCCCTGCTCCGCTCTCTGCGACGGATGATGGTTGTCGCCCCTCGCGCACGGCGTCCCCCAAGACGCCTCCCCAGTAGAGTCGCTGCCTGAGGTGGGGAGCGCCGACGCTGTGTGCTCCCATAACCACCGCCCCGCACGCGTAGCCTTCCGCCTCCAGGTCTGCCGAAACAAGGTCGAGCCATCCGTGGGCAACCGCCGCCTCAACCTGCTCACCAACGACAAGCTGAGGTCTGCGCTCTGCGATGAGGCGGCGGAACTGCGGCCACAGGTGCCTCTCGTCTTTCGTGCCGCGGTTCTTCCCCGCCGTGGAGAACGGCTGGCACGGGCACGATCCCGTCCAGCATTCGAGGTCCTGCGCCCCCGCGAGCTGGAGCGCGAGGGGCCATCCCCCGATCCCTGCAAAGAAGTGACACTGCGTGTATTCCCCGAGATCATCTGGCTCCACGTCTGCGATGCTTCGCTCATCTATGTCCCCCTCTGGGATCAATCCCCTGTGCATTAGTTCCCGCAGCCATTCGCAGGCCGCGGGGTCGTGCTCGTTGTAGTACACGCGGGTCCTCATATGCGCTGCCCCGCCGACGCAGCCTTCGACTGTCCTACCTTTATCGTTCTGCAAGCCTTCACCTTCGCGCACTTCGCCGTCCTGCACATCTTCCTCTGCCCCGCCTTCGAGGGAGCCGTCGTAGGCATGAACTTGCCGCCGCCCTCGTAGCGGTACTCGACGCCGTTCTCGTCCTCGAAGATGTCGCCCCTCGCGATCTTGCGGACGGTCACCTTGACGAGGTCCGCCGCGATGCAGGTCACGTCCTTCTTCTCGCCCTCGAACCGCACGTCCACCTTAGGCACGCCGCCGTCTACCTCGTGCGCGTGGGTGACGACGCCCGCCTCGCCCGTCCCCGCGACCTTGACCTTCGCGCCCTCCGCGAGCTGCTTCTTCTGCGGCATCCCCGCGTCCGCGAGCAGGCGGTAGATCGTCGTACGCGAGCCGAGATGCGCCTTGTTCCTGACCCATGCGTCGAAGGTGAGCTCCGCAGGGGCGTCGAGCAAGTCAGTCCGCCTGCCCTGGCAGGACAGCGCGTCATGAACGCGGTAAATCGCGGGCAGCATCGCCTTGCGTGCCTTGATGATGTCCGCCTGATGGAACGCGATGCACTGGACGCCCGCGTCGACGAAGTCGTCTAGCTCCTTGAACGACATCGCGTCTATGTCACTTTGTCTCACCTGAGACAAGGTCTCTAATGCGGGCACTTCGTCCGTCTGCGTCATATGCAAGGCGTCAAGGGCGGCTACAGGGCTTTCTTTACTCATCGTTTGCGGCCTCCTTGGCCGTGCTGGAATATACTCGGGCCCCGGCGGAAACGGCCAACTCGGCAAGTGCCGGGAAACAGGCCGCTTACGTCGACGAATTGTTCAAGATATTGAACAATGTTGTGCGACAATGGTCGAGAAATCCCGAGGGCGCGATGAAGGAAGACGCATTCGACGATGTGCGATGCCCGTTCAACTACAAAGCGGAGCTCAAGAGGGTGCGAAGGGCGCTGAACGCAAAAGTCGGCAGATACATTTCAGGCAATCCGATGACGAGTTACCGAGAGTTGGCGAAGGCGTTCAACATTTCGCCGGGTGCGGTTTGCGCCATCGCGAAGTGGTATAAGCTCAAGCGCAACCCCGGGCGTCGGCATCGACGACCGCGCTCGCTTGATGACGCGACTGTGCCGCTGCCGTCCAACGTGGAACCACCGCCCGATCTGCCATAATCTTCCTCACCATGTGCGGGTGCTACCGGCTGTCGCGGAGGAAAGCAGATCATTGAGGAGTATTTCGAGAGCGCCCCGTGGGACGACGATTGGTCTCCTCGCTACAACATCGCCCCGACCCAGCCGATCCCGGTCATCCGACAGAACCCGAGCGAGCCCGTCCGCGAGCTGTCGCTAGTCCGCTGGGGGCTCATTCCGCCATGGGCGAAGGACCCGTCTGGCTCCGCGAAGATGATCAACGCGAGGTCGGAGACCGCGGCCGCGAAGCCCGCGTTCCGCGATGCGCTGAGATTCCGCAGGTGCCTGATTCCTGCGGACGGGTTCTACGAGTGGGTACGGACGGGAAAAGCCAAGCAGCCATATTGCTTCGAAGTCAATGACCGAGAGTTGTTCGCATTCGCAGGATTGTGGGATCGCTGGAAAGACGCTAGCGGTGGCTGGATAAAGACCTGCTCGATTCTGACCACGACCCCAAATGCTGTGACCTCAGCCGTACACGACCGAATGCCCGCCATTCTCGATCCAGACAGCTACGACCTCTGGCTCGATCCGGGCATGCATGTGGCTGCCGCCTCTGAACTGTTGAAGCCGTATGATGCTCGGCAGATGCGGTGCTATCCGGTGAGCACCCGGATCAATCACGTGGCTAATGACGACGAGGGATGCTCCGCACCCGTGGAACTCGCCCAGCTTCAGAATCGACTCTTTTCGTAGCGGGAGTGTGGGGCTATCCGATGTTCGTGGCGGGCGTGGATGCCTATTGGAAGGCGGGGTTGGAGGGACTTGGCCGCCCGGAGGGGTTCGGGTCGGCTCGGGCGTTTCAAAGCCGCAGGCAGCCTTTTGGACCAGTCTCTCGACCCTTGTAACGGAACTGCTGGACTCTAGTTGCGCCCCTTGGGTTATGAGCCCAAGCGGTCAATCTAACTTGTTGTTGATTTGACGACTCTTCCACCCCTCAACACTCAATTTCAACCCTATTCGGGGGCCGATTCTTTGCCCAAGTTTTGCCCAAGTTTTTGGTCGTGAGAAGCGCCGGGATTGTGCATCAGCGCATCGCAATGCCTGTTCCTGAAAGTAAAGAAGATCGTGCAGCCGTACCTGTAATCAGCCAAGTATTACCTCGTGAACCGGACGGGAGAGGGATGAAAAAACGCTTTAACGGGGCGGGTGGAGGTACCATCGATGCTGGCCAGATGGCAAAACGGAAATCCTGGCCAAGGGGGATGAAGTTCGTATTTTTCAACACCAACCCACGAATGATTTGGAGGAACCATGCCCAAGAAGGTGACCCACGCTGATGCTCAACTGATTCTTCAACTGTATGATCTCCGCCGGGAAGCGGAGATGCGCAAAGCCCGCAACTGGGTGGCCACGCAGTTTTGGCCGCAGAGCGCGGACGATTATATCAAGGTGGCATCCGCGGTCGGTACCCCGGAGAACGCATGGCTGCGGCAGGTGACGAGTTACTGGGATATGGTGGCCGCGTTTGTGCTGCATGGCGCGCTGAATGAGGAATTGTTTTTTGCGCCAGGGGTTGGGAACGAGATGCTGTTCGTTTTTAGCAAGGTGCACCCGTTCCTGAAGGAAATCCGTGAAAAAACGCAGAGTCCCGCTGCGTTTGCCACCGTAGAAAAGATCATCAACAAGAGCAAGAGCGGCCGGGAGCGATTTGCGATAATCTCGAAGCGGGTGGAGGGGATGCGGAAGGCACAAAAGGCATAGGTTCTGGTTACATCCGGCGGACAGCCAATGAACACCGAACGTGCATCATGCTGGCCCGTCCAGCGCCCCGTAGCACGTTGTAGCCATTCCTCGTGACCGCAAAGGCGATTAGCCTGAGATGGAGCAGTTTTCGGGGGAGGGCTGTTCGAACGAGCGTCCCATGACTCTAAACGGAGTCTGGGGCGCTTTCGTTTTTCACCCCGGGTTCGGCTCGATACCCGCGTCGCTCCGGAAACGCTTGTCTCTGGTAGTGATGCAGTTCGCGCACACAAAGCCAGTTAAGAGCGCCTCGTCTTCGCGTGAAATCTTCCACTCAACTCTTGCCTTTTTGGACGAATTCCACGGGCATGTGGCTCAGCTTGGCATAAATCCGGCTCCGTCGCAGCAGAGGCCACCAATCGTAAAGATAGATCTGCATGGGTCGCCACATGGCGACCCATCCGGCAATCGTGAGGCTCTCCCGCACGATGGCAGCCCAAGTGCCCGCCTCATGACCCAACAACATCTTGCTGAGAATTAGACATGCAGCCAAGAACAGCAGCCCGATGAAAAGACTGGTGCGGCCTTGCCTCAGGAGCCGCTTAAACTCCAGGTCAGTAATCTTGGCACGGTGATCAAAATGGTTGCGGACGGCCGTCCTGATCAACTCTTTGGGGTCTTCGGCCGGCCACTGGTCCAAGTGGATGCGCAATTTGATCGGAGCTTTAGGGGAGAATTCTTGGGCCCAGCTCACGATGAATTCTTCCGCGTCGTCGTCGAGATCCTTTTCAATGAATGGAGAAGGGTCCATCGAATTGAAGAGCTGGTTCATGTCGCGCAGTTTCAGACTTATGGTGTGGGGATGCCCCCGGTCCGCAGCGACAGTGTCTAGTAATGAAAAATGCATACGAAGATCTCTACTATCTTCGGTCTACCATAGGAAGACGATCATTACAGCAGTTAACTGCGCGGAAGTTGAAAACGAACACCGATACCCTGCTGGAAATGTCTATTCCAGCGACGCTTTGCCAGATTCGGCGGACTCGCCGATGGCGCGAAGGCCGGTCATCGAATCAATGTGGATGCGGAAGAAGAGCGGAGTAATCAAGTCCTCGCCCAGTCTTAGCTGACGCTCACCCAATGCGTTTTGCCACCACCGGTAGCGCTTCCCTAACAGCCTCCGCGCATGTTCCCGCTCGGCGGTATATTGGGGCTCGGGCAATTCCTGGTAGCGGCCCGTGGCAATCACGCTCATCCACTGAGACTGGTTCGTGATTTCGTCAACTTCCAGACAGACCTTGGGATTCGCTCGCATCCATTCGGTCTTTTGCCCGAAGGTTGAGAGGACGTAAATATAGTCAGGCTCGTACACAAAGTATATCGGCACCACGTACGGCTGGTTATCGAACGAGCAGCCGAGCCTTCCGAGCGAAGCGCTTGCCAGAAATGCGCCACACTCTTTCTGGGTCATTTCATTGATCACCATAATCCCACCGCCATTCTATCCGACAGACGTTTACATCGCTCCCGGTTCGCAACTGAACAAACTTCGTGGACCTGTTCATGAAAGAACGGTGCGGTGTTGGTGTGGCCCGGCCTGGCCGCCTGCAACCAGGGGCGGCAGAAACACGGCTTCGGCAGGCTCATCATCCGGATGCCTCTTTGGGGCGGGGGTTGTACCAAGAGCCGTCTGTAGCGATGATCGCGTCAGCCTCTTTCGGTCCCCAGCTGCGGCGCTTGTAAGGGCGCGCCCGGTGGTGGGTCTTAAGGACTGGATCGACCACTGCCCAGGCCGCCTCAACCGCGTCCTCACGGGTAAATAGCGCTCCATCGCCGGTCATGGCGTCGTCCAAAAGCCGCTCGTAAGGCGTCTCTTCTCCCAGCTGTTCTTCGAATAGGTAAAGCTCTCGCTGGTCCCCGACGAACTCCTTCCCTGGGAGCTTGACGCGAGCGGCGAGGGCGATGGCCGAGTTGGGGGAGAGACGGAAGCGTAGGTAGTTGGCAGGGCCGGTTGTCGGCGCTGAGTCGGCGAAGAGCCTCTGCGGCGGCGGCTTCAGCTCCACCAGGACCTCCGTCGCGGTATCGGCCAGGTATTTGCCGGAGCGCAGGTACCACGGCACCCCCTCCCAGCGCCACGAGTCGATGAAAAGCCGCAAGGCGCAGAAAGTCTCGACGTCGGAGTTCTTCGCCACGTCTGGCTCCTTCCGGTAGCCAGCGTACTGGCCGCGCACCAAGTCGTCGGGCTTCAGAGGGCGCATGGCTTGAAAGACCTTGGCTTTCTCGTTGTGCACGGCTCCAAAGTCCCTACCGGCCGGCGATTCCATGGCAAGTAGCGCGACGATTTGGAAGAGGTGGTTCTCGATCACGTCTCGCAGACAACCGGCAGTTTCGTAAAACGCGCCGCGCTCCCCGACGCCGAAATCCTCGGATAGGGTTATCTGGACGCTGGCCACGTAGTTGCGATTCCAGATGGGCTCCAGGAAAGAATTGGCGAAGCGGAAATAGAGGATATTCATGATCGCCTCCTTCCCGAGGAAGTGGTCGATGCGGAAGATCGAGTCTTCCGGGAACACCGAGTGCGCGACGTGGTTGAGCTCCCGCGCGGAGGCCAAGTCACGTCCGAACGGCTTTTCGACAATGACGCGCGCATGCTCGGCCAAGTTCGCGGCACCGAGTCCTTTGATCACCATCTCGAAGAGCGAGGGCGGGATCGCGAGGTAGTGCACGGGGCGCCGAGCGCTACCCAACGCCCGTTTTATCGCCGCGAACGTCCCCTGGTCTTTATAATCCCCACTCACGTACGTGAGCAGGGACAGAAGATGGTGCAAGGCACGCTTGTTATCGATCCCTCCTGATCGCTTTATGCTGTCGGTCACGCGTTTGCGCAGACGTGCCAGACTCCACTTCGGGAAGGCGACGCCGATTACCGGGACCTTGAGGGTACCTCGTTTCGCCATCGCATAGAGTGCCGGGAAGATCATCTTGTGGGCGAGATCGCCGGTCACACCGAAGAGCACCAGCGCGTCCGAACGAGAGGCGGTCATCAGGCGCCTCCCTTGTTGGCGGCGACCTTTTCCTCATGGTCGCCGAACTGGTAACGAATGGCGGACAATACCTTGTCGGCGAAGTCGCCTTCGCCGCGCGAGCTCAAGCGTTCGCACAGCGCGGCACTGAATTTCCAGTTCTTGTCAGACTCGTCAATGCGTTCGAGGAATCGCTTTCCTTGTTCATCCTTCGACAGATAGAGGAAGACCTTGATGATCCGGGTGCCGTTACGGTGGAGATGCTCTTCCAAGTCCACGATGGAACGATACCGCTCCTTCCAAATGGTTTTCTCGTCGCGCAACTCTTCCGGAAGCCCCTGGCTGCGGAGAATCTCGGGATGCACCCGAACGACCAGCACTTCCTCATAATAGGAACGATTGAATATGCCGATCCGTCCGCGTGCGGGAAGCTGGCACGTGGTGCGCCAGAGAAAATCGTGTTCTAGTTCTTCGGCGCTTGGCTGTTTGAAACTGCAAACCTCAACATGTTCTTCCAGGAGTTCTTGATACCGCTTCTTCGACTTGCAAAAGGGCTTCACAATCGTCGGCCACTCTCTAAGTTTGACCTTTTCTCCGGGCCGCACCCGGAAACCCTTTGAACTGATTTTCATGTTCCTCCATTCGGTGCCACGAACTGCGTGGGTGCGGTCGCCGCTCCCGGGGGCTCACGAGGGCATTCACGAAGCCTTGCGATGTCCCGCCTGATCTCTCCGAATCTCCCGCTCCGCCTCAAGCCAGTCTTGACCTGCATGCCCTTCGCGGCGGCCTCGCTGCTCGTAGAGTTGATAGGCCCATGTGGCGATCTGGGGTGTAAGATCGATCGGCTTCTTGGCCAACAATGGGGCTTCAGTAGGGTCAAAAATCCGATAGGCGAGCAGTTTCACGCGGTCATTCACGAGGAACCAAGCCAGAGCATAACCCCAAACGAACAGTG
>Ga0208821_1001024_pt1 | contig 17684 bp, 17 predicted proteins | sample June2015DPH_20_5_FD_184720 | JGI IMG/M metagenome (GOLD analysis project Ga0208821, IMG submission 184720) | Peatland microbial communities from SPRUCE experiment site at the Marcell Experimental Forest, Minnesota, USA - June2015DPH_20_40... | ecosystem: Environmental > Terrestrial > Soil >... | reverse complement strand
GGCCGTAGTCCTTTTGCCTCTCCAGGTTCAACTCTGCGCCCGCCAACGGAGACTCCATCAGGAACTGCGCCAGATTCTTCCGTCGCGTTGCGCCCTTGCGGCTGTGCCCTTTCTCCTTCAATGCGGCCAAGGCATGATCGAGCACATCATCGGGGCTGCGGAAGTGACCGCTCTCGATCTCCGCTTGTATGATCCGTTCCTGTTCGGGTTTGAGTTTGATCGTCATCGCTGCACCCATTCCGGCCCTTTGGGGGCCCTCCACTACATGATATCACGAGTGGGCTACTCGCTTTTCAACAAGGGGGTGGGGTTGCTGACGTGCCACGAAGGAGAAGCCAACGGTCACAAAAGCAGTGACCGTGCCTACCCCGCTAAGGGGGTCCATATTTCGTTTTTTGGCACGCTGGCGAAAGGTCAGGAGGGGGAGGACGTGGCAGTGGGGAGTGCTTTAGAAGACGATGGAAGCGGCGGGCAATGCAAAGGGGAGTGGAGAAAGAAATAACGCCCAAGCACGATGTCTCCAATGATTAGCACCGGTCTGAGCAGCCGCACGTTTGGCGATAGTCTCTGGGGACTGTTTCTTGCCCCTATGTGCAGCCGATAGGTTGTCTGTCCACTCGGTGGAGAACTTTGGCCTCGTTCTGCCTATCAGAGGACTCGGTGTAGCTCTATGTGCCGCCGCTGCTGCGGCTATGGCCTGGGGTGAAGGGGGTATACCGCTCCTGGCAGCCTTGATTTTGGCTTTAGCTGCTTCCGGCATTGGAGCATGCTTCCTACCCACATTCGAGGCTCTTATCTTGGCTTTAGTTTCTTCTCGGTGGGGACCTAATTTCTTACCCGTTTTTGAAGCCGACAGCTTATCACGGGATGCTTGTGACCATTTCGTACCCCTACTGTTTCCTGGTTTTCCTTTTTTGGCATCCGACAGCTTCGCCAGAGTCGCCTCAGAGTGCTTCCATCCAGAGGGTCCGTCTCCGCCATCTGTCAAGTTCCTCAGGCAGCCAGTCCCTATGCTAATCCTTCCGTACTGAGCAATCAATTCTTTCTCACGGGCGAAGGCTGATGCCTCATCAGGGCGTTCTTCAATCAGGACGTACTTGCAGTCAGGGGGGACTGGGACATGGTGGTTTCTCTTGTCGAAGGCACGGGTCCCTTGTCCTTTACCCACGTAATAAGGGGTACCTGCCGTGAAGGTCTGGTCGTTCCACCGAATCCATGTATAGACGTAGAACCTGTCCAACCTCATGGGGGAGCCGTGTGCATCACGCCACGCATCAGCGTTGGCACTTTCTCCGCTTTTGGCTGCTTTCAACGTCTCTTGCCTGAGGGTTTTTGTGCATTCCTTACAATAGGTACTGAGGGACACTCTTCCATGCCCCTTGTCGATATAGAACTCTGAGGCTGGAAGGACCTTTCCAGTCCCATTGTCATGCAACGGGCATAGTTTTGGTTGCGTGATTTCTTCTTGGGCAGCCTTATCTCTGCATGGCTTGCACCTGGATTTTGCACCTGGCTTGAGGAGATAACTCGGAAGAACACTTAGGGTGCCGCAGTCAGCACAGCGGACCTCCCAATATGCCCCCTTCTTTCCTTCCGGTGTAGGGGCTCTCCTCAGGACTGTCTTGCTGGTTAAATTTTCTCTCGTCAGGGTAGTAACTTCAGCCATGTTATTTCTCTGCCCATACTACAACATATCACAGGTTTTACCAAGTCAAGAGGATTCTGCGGCCCGCATGACACGGGCAAATGAATGCCATTTTGTAAGGTGAAGGGGCAGTTCGCTTCTACCATTTCCTGCTGGTTTTCAAGAACACCTCCAGCCATAATCTGATGAAAATTTCCGGAGTTACACACTTCACAAAGTATGGCTATAGGAATGTGGTGGGGGTCGCTTGGGTGCGTCTACTCTGACCGCTTAGCCTTCGGCTTCTGCTTTCCTTGCCGGGGCATATCGGCGGTAGGCTTCACCTTGAGAAGGAGTGAGAGGGCCTCCTTCTCGGGCAGCGGGATTCGGATTTTGTTTCCCGGTTTTGGCATTTATTTCATTCTTAATCAGCAGAAATCTAGGTGACTTAAGAGCGTTTTTAAATCCTTCCGCATTGAAGAATGGCCAATCCTTTGGGCTCTTAAGGTTCTTCATGGCTCTATCCAGAATATAATCAAACTTAGTCCGAGGGTTGGAGACTTTTTCAATTCCATATTTATACATTTTATAAACAAGTAGGTCTGCTGCTTGAAGCGGCTTAGCCTCTAGGCTCGTAGGGAATGATAGCTCGCCTAGTCGATCCCGGACCGATAGAGATGGATCGTTTTTTAAAAGCTCATAGAGGTTAAGGGCATGCCCTTTAAGTTGGTCATTCAGATCGAATACAAAGTGTACCTTATCGCCGATAGGACAGCGGAGAGCCGGTCCTAAGATGGCCATTTGAAACCCTAAGAAGTAGGGCTTGCTTTTTGCGCCTGATCTAATCCATTTTTTGCGATAGCGTCCACCAGTTAAAAAAATCCTTTCGTCTTCTCCGAGTGCATCCCAGGCGCTCTTTAGGATCGTTGCACCAATCGGGAAAATCCTATGTTCCATGATCTCTGTAAGAAGCGCATTGATAAATTTCTCCGCCTTCTCCTCAGTCCAATTCTCGTAAGGTTTAACCCGGTTTCCTTGCGAATCTCGCGCCCAAAATCTCTTTGCATGAAACTCTTCAATTCCGAACCGATTGAGTATTTTATCCCATTGCCGTTCGAAGTGGGCCATAGGCGATTCACTTCCGAAATAACCCCCCACACAACACAATTCGCATTGATTCTTATGTATCCCGCTTTCGTCGATATAGGATTTGAGCATCGCAAATAACTTTCCATGTCCATCGCCAGGATGAACCAAACGAGCAAGGTTACCAACCCATCATTTTGGCATTCTTGACCTTTCCGCGCCCAAGGGCGAGCATGGCTTGACCCGTCTCCCTGCGTGTACGTTGCAGCAAACGAGCACCGCGGGCTATTTTGGAGGGCTGCCCGGTGAGCGGTAATGCGATTCAGCAATCCCACTGCGTTAGTTCGAACCGGAAGCTTCAACGCGGCTTCTAAAGTTCTGTACCATCTCATGCAGCGTATTTGTCAGATTCTTTTGTCGATTTTTCCGCCGAAAGGCGGTATCCCGCGACTCTTGCGCCGACCATAAGGAAAACCTAGTCTTACGGTCATACACCGTGAAGGTAACCCGGGGATCCATCAGCCGTCGGCTGTGCACTTGGGTTGCCCCGGTGTAGGTGTCGGTTGTACTCCACACGCGCGTTGCCACGCTCCGACTTGAGTAGGAAAGCTCAAAGATCAAGTCCGCCTCATCCGGCGAGCCGACGATCCGGTATTTTGCCCAATTCTTGACCTCCGAATAAAAGACATCGAATGCGTATTCGGCACCGCCTTTGAGGTACGGGTCACTCCCTTGCCCTTTCGACATAAAGACAGTTTGTGCCGTGATGATTTGCGTCGGCAGTGGAGCCGGAGGAACGGTCTGATTGATTTTTTTGTCCTTCGCAAACGCAGACGTGTTTAAGAGCAGCAGTGCGGCTGCAATCACAGTCCAACGTGCGCATGTTTTCATGTGCTGCCTCCATACCTGACCACCTACTCACCGAAATTGTACTCGCAACGGATGAACGCCACAAGCAAGCGGACCACGAGCCGGACACAACTCGCAGTGCTGGCATCCTGGCGCGCTGGCGGGCCATTCTGCGCAGTGCCCAAGCGCCACAAGAGTGTGAAAGCGTATCGCGGGACGGTGTTACTGGCTCGACTTTTTCGCGAGGCGCTCGTAGGCCTTTCTGTAGTCAGGGTTTTGAGGGTTGAGTTCGTAGGCCGCGCGGTATTCCTGCAATGCAGCCCAGGGCTCGTGCTTGTGCTCAAGAGCGTAGCCAAGATTGTAATGGGTGTAGCCGGAGTTCGGGTGGAGGCGTAGGGCTTCGCGGTATTCCGCGATCTGCCCGTCCGTGTCGCCCTTGTTTCCGAGCGCACTGCCGAGGCCGTTGTGCGCCAAGGCAAGGTTCGGGTTCAAGCGCAGCGCCTCGCGGTATTCCGCGATCTCCCCGTCCACGTCGCCCTTCTGCGCAAGCGCGAACGCGAGGTTGGCGTGCGCCACGTCATTATTGGGGTTCAGGCGTATCACTTCACGAAATTGCAGGATTGCTTCTTCCGGGTTGCTTTCCAGCAACTCAAAGCCGAGTGAAGCATGTGCCTCTGATTCTGCCCCGTCCTGTTCTGTCCCGTCCTGGTCAATGCCCATCAGGAAGCGTATCGCGTGCTCCAACTGTTCCTTGCTGGGTTCGGGCTCCGCACGTAGCCCGGATTCGAGCCGAGGAAGGCTCTTGGCCAAAGCCAGTCCTCGCTTTATAAGGGCTGCCGACCTTACCGCAAGGGCCTTGGTGCCCACGGCAACAAGAGCACTTGGAACCTGATTATCGTCCTCGCTCATTAAGTAGCCCCGTGTCCCGTTGTCGATCTTAATCGTCCTCGTGCCTCCGCAACTTGTTGGTCCACCCGTGCTGCCATCTCAGCCAAGAGGTCACGCCCTTCCTTCTCGGCTTTATCCACTCGGTTCTTCAAGTGGTAGAGGTCGGATTTCTCCAGCCGGGCAATTTCTGCATCAATCGCCTTCAGCCGATCTTCGACCTGGGCAATCTTGCGTATGACGCGAACGAGTTCGGCTCCCGGCCCTTCACCTTTCACAGATTCTGGGCTGGATTCCCAATCGCGGAGGATTGCCTCCAAGCGAGCCGCCTCGCCCTCCGCGTAGGCGCGGTTTGCTTCAGCCATCAATTCATGTCGGCGCTTGCGCTCGCTTTCGTCGGTGGCAAGGTCGGGATGAATACGCTTGGCAACCTCACGGTAGAGTTTCTTCAGATTCTCCGATGGCAAGAATGGTTCCCGCTTGCCTGCCTCTTGTTCAGCTTCCACGGCCTGGGCCGATTCTCGAGCTTCGGCGCGGGCTTGCGACGCTCGCTCTCGTGCTTGCCGGTCTTTCGGCTTGTTGCGAGCCGCAGCCTCCGCAATCTGAGCTTCAATTTCATCCAACTCAGCGAGTCGGGAGCCCACGATGCGCAAGTAGGTTCCCTCGAAGCTGTGCAGTTCGGCCTGAAGAGTCGCCAAATCCAACTCACGTTCGGCTAATCTCGCTTCCAGACTTGCCAGTTCGGCCTTTTTCTTCTCTAACTCTCTGGCTTCTGGCGACGTAATACGTGTGATTCGAGTCGTCATTGGGTCAATCCCCCATCAGCGTTGACAAGAAGGAGCGAACCCTGCGCTACATCCTCAAATGTTGGGCGGCGTCTTCGTCGGCGTAAGCCGCCGCGATCTCGTGTGTCATCCCCGCCGCTTACTTCGCGCCTTTCGAGAGTCCAGCCATTTCTTTAGAGATTGAGGGGTCTCTCCCGAGCGCTGCCCCGCCAACAGACCGGCAACGGTCAGATCTTCGTCCAGATCGGGCCAGTGGATGTAGGCGCCGTCTCCGAAGATTTCGAAATGATTGCGTTCCTGCGGCGTCCCATGCCAAAGACGGGGGAACCATGCAAGAGGCACCATAATGGTCCGCCCATCCACCAGATCAACCGCTAGCTCTTCGTCGCTCACCTTCACCGATTTACCCCGTGGCTCCTGGACTTCAACGGCCAAAGAACTCATACCAACTCCTCACCTGTGAACCGTCGGCATTGTTCTCTAATTCTATCCCTATGATTGTGATTTGCGCGAGGGAAAGCTAACAGCGCACTTCCCCTTCTTTGCACCTGCGGCTCTTCAAGTGCAGCGTTCGGCACTCGTAGGGCAAAGACCACCCCATCGCCAGCATGAGAAGAGTCAGCGTTTTTCGGAATCTCATTGCGACCCCGCAAGGCTGCCGTGGACTAAGAAGAATCCATGGCGTGATTCTACCGCAAATGAAGGGAATCACAACCTTAAGGGTGGTGCATCCAGGGATGCGTCAAAGTCGAGAGAAAAGCGGCTCTGCCGCCTGCTGTGCGGAGAGGCTTCGATTTTCCGAGGGCTTCCGCCCTGACTAATCCCTCGGCTCGGCTGGAAGGCTCAGCCTTCCAGCCGAGCCGAGGGGGAGAAGGGAAACGGTCTGCGCCGGAAAGCCAGAGGCCTTCCGCATAGCAGGCGGCAGAGCCGCTTTGGGATGTTACCCTTCAGGGACTTTGACGCGACCCTGGGTGCACCTCTCCAGAAACTCGACGCATTACTCGTTTCCATTGAGCAGCTTGGGCCGAGCCTGCCTGATCCGTCCTCGCCCCGCAACTAACCCCTCACCCGGCCCGCGACGGCTGGTGAAAGCGCCGTCGCGGTCCACCCTCTCCCCTTGGGAGAGGGCAGCATGGGTCAGCACTGGGAGAGGGCAGACCCACTTTGCGGTGCGCTCCGTTTCTGATACCACGGGTAGCGCTCTCCGGCTAGCCTCGCTCAGAAGGGGGTGGCGGCGTCAATGGTCTTCTTGTCTTGGCCTTTGTTTTTATTGGCCCATTCAGGCCGCTCCCTTCCCCAGGGCTGCCTACGGTGGGTGGCGGGAGTGCCGTTTGTGTCGTGCCGGAGAAGTACAGAAATGATGGTTTCGATCAAGAAACAAACCCTCGATCAACTCAGCAAACTGCCCCTGGCCCAACAACAACTCGCCCTCAATTCCGCATCCAGCCTGATGCGCAAGACCCCTCGCGGCGGACCGGGGAAGGATCTCTCGCGAGAATCCGCCGGAGGTAAGTTCGGACCAGACAGCGGAAACGGACTCTGTGTCTCTTGACAGGCGGAACACGATAGGCTAGGATAGTAAGTGGGGTTGTGGAAGAAGAATTGTGAATTCTGAATTGTGGATGATGGTTTGTGGGTTCCTTAATTGCTTCTCGCCACTGCGAGCTGCTTACCGCTTGCTGCCGACTGCCTGCTGCTTGCTGCCGACTGCCTGCTGCTTACTGCCGACTGCTTACTGCCGACTGCCTACTGCATTCGAGGGAGGCGGGATTGAGAGGGCTCCTGGCAGGCATGGCGGCCCTGGACAAGATGTCAGCGCCGATAGGGGAAGAAAAATCTAGTGAGTTTAAAAAGTGAACGAACGACGCGGGAATGTCTATGAAAACAAAGGGTCGGCTCTCCAGAGGCGGGAGCAAAGCTGGGATGTTATAGAAAACAAAGGTAGTTAGCTGTCAACAGCGGGAATCTTGTTGAAAACACAGGTAGTTATAGTCTGGTAGGTGGTAGGTCGTAGATGGTAGGTGGGGAAGAGCAGGTCCCAGACGGTAGGTCGTAGATGGTAGGTGGGGAAGAAGGACTGGGTGCGGCTTTCGGATGCCGTGTGTCGGGCGGATCTTCCCCGCCGACGAAAGCAGGGGTCTACTGCTGACTGTCACCAAGGTAAGCCACTCGCTTGACCAGTTCATGAGGTAGTGGTGCCATTTGCAAGACCTAGGCGCTGGAAGTCGCAGTCATTCCCGCGAATGCGGGAATCCACTCCGCAAACCTTCGGAGTTGCGCCGTCTACAAACTGGATTCCCGCCCTTCGGCAAGCTCAGGGCAAGCTTTTTGCGGGAATGACTGGTGTTTCGAAATGGATCCTACGCCAAATGACACCACTATCGTTCATCAGGATGTTTTGTCAAAGGGTGCGGGGTGAAGTATGCTATGTGGCTTTGGTCCCAAATAGCCCTTGAGGGGGAGTCATGACCGAACCCTTTTTGCAGGCCTCGAATTCAACACCCGCAAGCACACCCCAGCCACAATTGCAGCGGCGGCTCGGGATCCTGAACGCCACTTCCATAAATATGTCGAACATGATCGGCATCGGGCCATTCATCACGGTTCCGCCCATCCTGGCGACGATGGGCGGTCCGCAGGCCCTTATCAGTTGGTTTGTAGGCGCGCTGCTCGCCATTTGTGACGGGCTGGTGGTTTCCGAACTCGGCGCTGCTTTACCTGGAGCGGGCGGACCTTATGTGTTCCTGCGCGACAGCTTCGGCCGCGAGCGCTGGGGCAAACTGATGGCTTGGATGTTCATCTGGCAGTTTCTCTTTTCGGGCACACTGGAAATCGCTTCGGGAAGTATCGGCATGGTGCAGTACCTGAGTTTCCTCTGGAGAGATCTCGCCCTGCATCCCTGGCGCATCAAGTTCCTGGCGGCAGGGATTTCAGCCTTGGTCATGTTCTCCTTATACCGAAAGATACAGGATATCGCCCGGCTAATGATGATTCTCTGGATCACCACCCTGGTGACCACCGGTTGGGTGATTGTTTCCGGTCTTGCGAAGATGAACCTGCACCTGGCATTCGATTTCCCTCCCCATGCTTTCAGCTTGAATTGGGCATTTCTACTGGGGCTGGGAAATGGAACCGTGCTGGTGATTTACAACTATCTCGGGTACAACCAGGTCTGTTATCTAGGCGGGGAAGTGAAACGTCCGGAACGAACAATTCCCCACGCTGTAATTCTTTCCATATTGGGTGTTACCGTAATCGACTTTCTTCTCTCCTTCAGTTTCGTGTCGGTGGTTCCGTGGCGAGTGATGGTGAAGGAGGGGTCGCTAGCCTACAACGCGGTGGCTTCGGTTTTCATGGGCAAAATCTACGGTCAGTGGGCGGCCTTGGTGATTTCAGGCATGATCCTGTTCACTGCCTTTGCCTCCGTATTTGCCCTCATGCTGGGGTATTCAAGAGTGCCCTACGCGGCCGCCCAGGATGGCGCGTTCTTCCGCTATTTCGGAGTGCTTCACCCCCAAGGAGAGTTCCCCCATCGCTCGCTTGTCCTGGTCGGGTTGCTGTGTGTCATCGCCAGTTTCTTTGGGTTAGTGCAGATCATCACTGCTTTGATTCTGGCGCGAGTCCTGGTGGTTTTCGTCGGCCAGATCACCGGGTTGTTCATCGTGCGCAAGTACCGTCATGAAATAAAGCTGCCCTTCAAGATGTGGCTTTATCCTCTTCCCGCGATTCTGGCGTTAATCGGCTGGTTCTTTGTGTTCGTCAGTCCTTTAGGCCAGCCCGGGGGATGGAGATATATGTTCTATGCCTTCGGGACCATCATTGCGGGATTAGCAGCATATCTCGCCTTGGCCGCCCAAAAGCGGGACTGGCCTTTCGCCCCTCGGGCCCAGGGCGTCCAAGGCTGACTTCATTCGCGGGAATGACTGGCTTTTCGAAAGGGATGCCATCCCAAATGACAGCATCACCGAGAGCAAGCGACATATTATCACGTGCCTTCTTTTGGTATAATGGAGAGACAGTGGGAGGGCGATCCGTTTCGGGTGACACCAGCACGGCCGCGCGTGAACATGGACGTTGGTCTCGATGTGCTTCGTACTGCGAGGCCGACCAAAGCTCCCCATTCCTGGCACTGGACTGCGAAACCCTGTGCCCAGGCTTAGGTAATCGCGAAGACTTGGGAGCTGTCTTGCGTTTCAATTTGGGGGTATTTCAAGGAATTCTATGGCAACCACTCATGTTGAGTTGAAAGAAGGGGAATTGTTTGCCGAGCAGAAAAGGGTTGTAAACGATCTCAGCATTCAGGTCGCAACCGTAAACGGGTCAGGCAGCCAAACGGCAAACAGTGTCCTTTTGAGGGCCATTTTCCAGATGGGGATTCCCGCCGCCGGCAAGAACCTGTTCCCGTCGAACATCGCCGGCCTGCCCACCTGGTTCACGATTCGCGCTTCCAAGGACGGATACATTGCCCGCCGGAAAGACAGCGAGTTTTTGGTGGCGCTGAACCCTGAGAGCGCCGAAGAAGATGTATTTGCCCTGAAGCCGGGCGCCGCCTGTGTTTACGACGAGCGCTTAAACTTGGGACGGCTTCGCGATGATGTGGTGTTTTATCCGGTGCCTTTTGACCAGCTCGTAGCGCCCGTCTGCCCCGATGCCAGGTTGCGCAAGTTAGTCCGAAACATGGTTTACGATGGCGTGCTCGCCCGGCTACTGGGTATCGAAATGGAAGAGATCCAGATCGCCCTGCGCAAGCAGTTCAAGAAAAAGGCCAAGGCGGTTGACCTGAATTTCAATGCAGCTCAGGCCGGCTACGACTACGCCGCAAGGACTTTCCAGAAGCAAGATCCTTACTATCTCGAGCGCATGGACGCGACGCGCGGGAAAATTGCTATTGACGGCAACTCGGCGTGCGCGCTTGGGGCGATGTTCGCCGGGGTCACCGTGGTGACCTGGTACCCCATCACTCCTTCTTCGACAGTCTGTGAAACGTTGATCGAGTACATGAAGCGGTACCGGGTGGACAAGGAAACCGGGAAGGCCACCTTCGCCATCGTCCAGGCAGAGGACGAATTGGCAGCCATCGGAATGGTGATGGGCGCCGGCTGGGCGGGGGCGCGGGCCATGACGGCTACTTCCGGTCCCGGCATTTCCCTTATGACAGAATTCACAGGCTTCGGCTATTACGCAGAAATTCCCGCCGTCATATTCGACATCCAGCGGGTCGGACCCTCGACCGGTCTGCCGACGCGGACGGCGCAGGGTGACATGCTGAAGAATGCCCTCCTCTCCCACGGTGATACGAAGCACATCATGTTGATTCCTTGCTCCGTGGAGGAGTGCTTCACGTTTTCGCTCGAGGCGTTCGACTTGGCGGAAGAGTTTCAGACTCCGGTGTTCGTCATGAGCGACCTTGACCTCGGGATGAATAGCTGGATGGCCGATCCCTTCCCGTACCCTGAGAAGCCCATGATGCGTGGCAAGGTGCTCAGCGCCGAAGATGTCCGACGCCTTGGCGGGTTCGCTCGTTATAAGGATGTGGATGGCGACGGAATCGGATATCGCACTCTCCCCGGCACGCCCGAACCTTTGGCCGGTTACTTCACGCGGGGCAGTGGCCACAACGAGAAGGCCATCTACAGCGAACGGCCGAGCGATTACGTGAACAACATGGACCGCCTGGCTCGGAAGTTCGAGACGGCCCGCGCGAAGCTTCCCAAGCCGGTGATCCAGGAAAATGGCAGGCGTGAGGTGGGCATCATCGCTTATGGTACCAGCCACTGGGCGGTGCTGGAAGCCCTCGATCAACTAAAGAAAGAGCAGGATATTGAGGCCAGCTATTGCCGCCTGCGTGCTTACCCGTTCGCCCTGGAAGTCCGCGACTTCATCCGCCGGTACGATCGAGTTTATGTCGTGGACCAGAACCGCGACGCCCAGATGCTGGGCCTCTTTCGGCTGGAACTGGAAGCAGAAGACATCAAGAAGTTGCGCAGCGTGCGGCATTACGACGGCTTGCCCATTGACGCGCGCAGCATCACGGACGAGATTGTTTCCCAGGAGGCACCGAACTGACATGGCAACCGTAACCGTTCCTCCGGCCTCGCCGGCCAAAGTTAACCGCATCGGCCTGGAGATGGCCAACTACAAGGGCAACAAGAGCACACTCTGCGCCGGGTGCGGTCATAACGCTATCTCCGAGCGCATCATCGAGGCCTGCTACGAAATGGGGGTGGAACCGCATCGTGTGGCCAAGCTTTCGGGCATTGGTTGCTCCTCTAAGAGCCCGGCCTATTTTCTGCGCACCGCTTATGGTGTGAATTCACTCCACGGGCGCATGCCCTCAATTGCCACGGGCGCCATGCTGGCTAACCGGAATTTGATTGCTTTGGGCGTAAGCGGCGACGGCGACACAGCTTCCATAGGGATCGGCCAGTTCGTGCACCTCATGCGCCGGAACATGCCTTTGATATACATTATTGAGGACAACGGCGTTTATGGGTTGACCAAGGGTCAGTTCTCCGCTACGGCCGACATCGGTTCCAGGCTCAAGACGGGTGTGGTGAACGACCTGCCGCCCATCGACACTTGTGCGCTCGCCATCCAGCTCGGCGCCACCTATGTGGCGCGTTCATTCTCGGGCGACAAGAGGCAGTTGTCAGCCTTGCTGAAAGGCGCACTTGCCCACCACGGGACTTGTATGTTGGACGTGATCTCGCCTTGTGTGACCTTTAACGATCATGAGGGATCAACGAAGAGTTACAGCTATGTGAAAGACCATGACGAGCCTTTGGCCGACGTGAGCTTTGTCCCCTACTTCGAAGATATCTCGGTGGATTACGATCCCGGCTCAACCATGGACATCACCATGCACGACGGCTCGCACATCCTGCTTCGCAAACTCGCCGAATCTTATGATCCCACCAACAAGATAGAGGCCCTTCGCTTGCTGACAGAATCCCACGACAAGGGTGAGATCATCACCGGCCTCTTCTACGTGAACACCAAGCAGGAGAATTTCCTCACCCTGCTGAATGTCGTCGACGAGCCGCTGGCGACTTTGCCCGAGTCGAAAGTGCGCCCACCGAAAGAGGTTCTCGACCAGGTGATGCAAGGGTTGATGTAGCCAGTGTTTGCGCTCTGCCCTTACTGGTGAAAGCTCCGGTCGCGGACTACCCCTGGACGGCGCGGCCCGGAAGCGACCTTGCTCGTGGGTGGAGAATTTATTGCTAGTGTAATTTCTCATGTAATCCTTGACAGCGGTGTACATTGGCAAGGGTGGCGCAGACATTGACTTCAATGTCTGCGCCACCCCTGCGGCCGCCGCCCCTGGGTAAATTCAGCCTTGTCTGTGGGGCGAAGACATGCGCTCTGCGCCAGCCCGCCCCACCTTAGGTTCAAAGCCCGAGCGTACTGATGCCACGATACGTTAGCTCGGTGAAAATGGTTTCCCGCTCGCCGCTCCAGCCATCTTGCCGACTTTCAGACCAACGCTTCTTCAGTTGATCGTCCGAGGCTGAGATGACGTCCTTGATGTTTTGAGCAACTTGGGACCAAGCTACAGACGGGTTTGGATTGCCATTCGTAACCGTGTATTGATTCCCAGTCGCCAAGTCCCAAATAACAACGCTGTTCGCTGTGAATCTTAACGTGATGCGGGCATCTGAGCCGATTCCAAGTTTTTGGTGCATCAAGCCCAAATTGGCTGCGCGCTGAATTTCCATATATGCGACCCTCCGTTAGAACGGCATTGTACTACACAAAGGACCCTTTTGAATTCAAAACCAAGATGAACTTGCCGCATTCCGCTTCGATGACCCTGCACTCGGCTGCGGAAACGTGCGGGCCTGGGAACTTGGCCTAGCGAGCCTTCGCTCGTGTGTCTCTTTATGAAGGGCTAGATTAAGGCTTGGGTGGAATTGCTGCTTTGAGCTTCTTGATGCCGTCGCCGAGGATGAATGACCGGTGGAGGAACGTGTCTACCACGTCCATCATTGTGTTGAGTTCTTCCGGTTTCGGTCGCCACCCGCGATGTGCTGCCGCGCTCCCGGCGTCAACGAGAACGTCCAGAGTGACGTGCTCATCCTTGCTCACCTTGCCTTGATTGAGGAGTTCCTGGAGCTTGCGCGCGAACGAGAGCTTAGGGTCAACGCCAAGGAGTTCCGAAGAGCGGTCGAACACCGTGCGTGCGCCAATCGCGGCAAGGACGCGGAGGTCATCGTTCAACGCGGTATACATCTCGGAAAGCAGCTTACCCAAGTTCCTGTCAGCCTCTTCGATGTTGCCGACCCATTTGGGAGGTTTTCGTGTGGCCGGGGCCGGCCAGTAGGTCGTCTCCACACCCCCGTCTAATCGCGGCTCACCCGTGACTGGATGCTCCCCAACTGTCTCCCACTCGGAAAACCAAAAGTCTCGGCGAAAGAAGATGCGCGAACAGCCACAACATTCGAGGATCCTGCCAGTGTCGCTCCACGATGTCACGCCATCGTCATCTGACCCTTCGGCCACGTGTTCGCCCCGAACGTATGCGTTCCGCATACCGCCGCAATCTGGACAGTGCGCTTTTATGACCTTGGGCGTGAACTCACTCGCAGGGGCGTTGCTTTTCGTTTCGTTGTCCATCTGAGTGAGTCTATCACCTTCCCAAATAGCGCAACATAACGTCCTTCATGTGCGGGACCGTTAAGAGGCCAACCGTTTCCCCCGTTGACGGGTGTTAGAACTGGGCGAGTTCATAGGCTAACAGCACGCCAGCCAGAATCTACTTGGAACCTACTTGAGATAAGGTTTGAAGTCAGGCAAATCCAAGTAGAACTGGCCCGCCAGAGAAACCGCCGGGGAGTTCATCAGAAAGTCCCGCTCGATCGCAACGACGTTTTCATCAGGGCAATGAATCCCGTAAACAGACTTTTTGTCGCATCGATTGATCTGCCGAATCATGTCGAGGAGCCATTGGCCCTCCAGGTCCGGCGTAGGGGCGATGGCCGGGAAGACCAGCCTACCACCGGGGAGAGCGACTGCCTGACCAATAGAAGAAAGGGCCCGTAAGGCGTCCGGATCGGTCGGCGTGGCCGCGCCGGGCACAATGGCGTCGATCCGAACCCGCTTGAAATCCCCGTCTTTGACCTTAGTGTTCGTCATCAGCCGAATGAATACCGAAAACTTAAAATTAGTGCGGTACCGCATCGGGTGGTTTCGGTCCGGTTTCTCGGGAAACGTAGCCTCAGAAAAAACCCACATGACAGGATCTAAGTAGATGGCACCGGTTTTGGGGACAATGATGAGGTCCTGGCTTATGGGATGCTTGCACTTTGGCGAACTAGGGTAGTCGTCAAGATAACAGTCGTCGTCACCCACGATTGTTTTTTCGTAGTCCGGAATCGTGATAAACCAGGCGTCCGTCCGTAGACCGGGAGGAGGGAGCATGTCCTGGACGCGCCGGGGCATCTCTATTTGCGGTGCGGGAGGCTTGGGCGCGACCTCCCGCAGCGTGGCCAGGAGTTCCGCCGTGGCCCCGGCCCGGCGCAACTCGCTTTCAACCTTTGGTGTAATCTGAAAATCGATGCCCCGCTGCCGCGCCAGCACTGCAATTCGCTTGGGCGACACCGCACCCTTCAGCAGCCCGACGATGGCTTCCTTCGAGTAGGGCCGCGGCGAGACCCCCTGCGCCCAGACATTGACTGCGCAAGACAGAACACCGACAAGCAGAGCTACAGGCAGTGTGATTCGTATTCGGAATGTCCGCCGCTGCAACATGCTGATGTTTTCTCCCCTATTGATTAAATTTCTCCTCCGCCGCCTTGGCAGTTTGCGCGTGCCGGAGGGCCTGGAGAAGCTGGGCGTTTGACGGGTCCAGCTTCAGCCCTCCCTGATAAGCGCTGATCGCCTCATCATACTTACCGTTCTCATAATAATTGTCGCCCTGCCTTTTCGCGGCGTCGACCTGATTGCGGCGGTCCGCCACATCCGTTCCGCTCTCGATATGACTCGGTGACGTTGGGGCAGGAGTTTCGACGGCAGGGACTTGCTGCCCGGACCCTGGCTGAATTGGCTCGTCGTGAGTAATGTCTAAGAAATCTGCTGTTTGCTCCGTGTCTACTCCTCTCCAAGGGGAATACACTAATGTATTGCCCTCTTGCCGCATAAGATCATCTCCTATGCTCTTTCCAACCGAGCTGGACATATACATGCAATCATGGTCAATCATCGGTCGGCCGGGTTTGTCCGGGCCATCAGGATAGGTCAAGGACTCTCGGCACTTTGCGGTCAGGCGGTGGCCCTTGTGTTCAATGATGTAAGCGCCGTCTCTGAAAGCTCTGACGTGGTAGGCATCGGCAAGTGTCGTTTTATTGGACCGGGTTAAACCAGGGTGCTGTAAGTAAGACGTATAGAACCACCGCCCCCCGGCCGTTGCAACCATCAGAAAGACAAGGGATCCGGCGACGAACCATTTTCGTCGTGAAGGGTGAGCTGTTGCCGCTCGGGTAATCCGTCGCACAAGAAAGATAACCAGATACCTAAACCCCCAAAACAGCAGTACGGGGACGAATGCGAAAATTGCTACAACGATTAGGTCACTGTAAATCGCTTGCGTAGTAGCGGGCAGATCTGAATCATACGTGGCCTTCAGGAAGTAAATACCCATTCCAAGAATCCACACAACTGAAGCGATAATTCCTATTCTTTTCCAACGGGACCCAAGCCATTGTCGCCGTGGGAGGCGGGCTGTTTCGGGGACGGCTTTGGCGGCGACTGTGTCGCCCACGTCAGCGGGAACGATTGTTTTGGGCGCAGGCGTGACTGTGGTCTGCGGCTGAGGCTTGGCGGCTTCCCGTTGCGGCTCCGGCTGCGCAGCAACCTGAGTACCGGCTGCCTGTGCGAACTCCAGGGCAAATTCCGACACCGAGCCTTGGCGCTGGTTGCGGTCCTTGGCGAGCGCCTTCATCACCACCCTTTCGACTTGGGCGAGCGCGGGGAGGTCCGGTATAACGGCACGGAGTGGAGGTGGGTCCTCCTGCATGTGCATGCGCAGGTAACCAACCGGCGTGGCGGAATGGAAGGGCGTGCGGCCCGTGAGCATCTCGTACACCACCACGCCCAGCGAATAGATGTCGGACCGAGCATCCAGCTCGTCGCTCCTCATGCCCGATGCCTGCTCGAATGACATATAGGCGGGCGTACCAAGCACAATGCCGGTCTGCGTGTGCATGGCGGACTCACGCAGCTTGGCAATCCCAAAATCCACCACCTTGACACTGAGTTCGCCTTGGTCCCCGTGTGTCAAAAAGAGATTGTCCGGTTTGAGGTCCCGGTGGATGATGCCCAATCTGTGGGCGGCGTTCAGGCCCCCCGCCGCCTGCTGGAGGATTTCCGCCACTTCGGCGAGGGGAAGAGCCCCACGCTGCTTGAGGACATCACGGAGCGATTCACCTTGCAGGAATTCCATGGCGATGTAAGGCGTGCCATCATCCGACTGGGCAGATTCGTAAATGGTGACGACATTAGGGTGATGAATGCGACCCGTGGAACCCGCTTCATTTTGAAAACGCTGCAGGAAGTCAGGGTCATCGAGAAGTTTGCGGTTCAAGACCTTGAGCGCCACGGGGCGATTACCCACCCCAATCTGCTCGGCGAGGAAAACCGTGCCCATGCCCCCTTTGCCCAGACGGCGGACAAGGCGAAACCGGCGGGACAGTCCGGCGGCAAGCTGGGCCTCGGTCTCCGTGGCTGGGGCGGCAAGGCGAGCGCCGTCGTGCGGACAGAACTCGACATCATCGGGGTAGGTCTGTTGACAAGTGTGGCAAATCTTCATGAGCGCCACTGAAACTTTCCCGTAGCACGGATTCTAACAGAAGTATTGCCGCAAAGGGAACCCCCCGCAGGACATACAAGCGAAGTACGCTATGAAAAGGAATGTGCGCGCCACCCAACCTGCGTTCACTTGAGGACTGCTCTTCGCAACCCGACGCCTGACGATAAGTCGGCCACTCGGAGAGAATGCGAATGATCACTTGGACGTGTCGGCATATCGGAAACTGTGCCCTATTGCGGCAAGGTAGCTGGGGAGAAGTGAGGCGTCTCTTGCCGCCTTGTGTTTACAGATAGCTTAGCCGGGGGGGAAGGGTGTCAGTGTGCGATTCGGGCGTCTACGCCTATTTAGCCGCCTTCTTTCTCGACCGGGAATCCCGCTGCGTTCCAGCCCCGCCAACCGCCGTCCACGGAAACCACGCGCTTGTAACCCATTTTTTGAAGATTGTCGGCGACCAGCGCGGAGCGATAACCACCACCGCAATAGAGGAGAATCTCCGCCTCCCGGTCCGGGATCTGGCTTTCGATATCGCGCTCGATGATTCCCTTGCAAAGGTGTATTGCCCCGGGGATGTGCCCGGCAGCCCATTCATGATCCTCGCGGACGTCGATGAGACGAAAATCTTCTTTCGCATCCAGCCTTTTCTTCAACTCTG